>Ga0187892_10003864_pt1 | contig 26418 bp, 31 predicted proteins | sample MA1701073metaG_FD_139345 | JGI IMG/M metagenome (GOLD analysis project Ga0187892, IMG submission 139345) | Bio-ooze microbial communities from a basaltic lava cave in the Kipuka Kanohina Cave System on the Island of Hawaii, USA - MA170107-3 metaG ... | reverse complement strand
GGCACAAGTTCAGCATTGTTTTCTAAAAAGTCACCATAGCTGATCAGAATGTCGCCAAGATGCAGGATCTTTTCAATCTGGCCTTTTAGTTTGGTGCCATGAGCTGTGTTTTTGATTTTTACTACATTTCCGTTTACAAGCCTAACTACTGGAGTGTCAAGTGAATCCACAAAGGCAACGGTCGAGGCTTTGCCGGGGATATCAAGTTTGATCTGGGTTCCAACAGCTATGGCATGGTCCAGTATCTCTGCTACAACAGGGTGTATTCCAATTGTGGCAAAGCCTGTGTTACATGCCCTACCATATCGGAGTCTAAACCCCCCAATTTTTTTTGGCATTGAAAGGACAGACCTTCCGGTTATCACCTCTCTCATTCTATGAGAGGCTGCGTCTTCGTCACCAGTTTGGATTGCGCCTTTAAGATCTTTTAGCCAATCCCACCCACCCAGTTTGAATAGCTCAATGAGTTTTAGTAACTTTCTTGACTTTCCGATCAAACCATCGTTTAGAACTCGAAGTGCACCACCCCGTACCCTGTTTGTGCTAATTCGAGTCATGTTTCTATGACTGACAATTTCTATTGGGTCGGTATCAACACCATTTAGCTCTACTGGTAGATTTGATATCACAGCAACAACATCCTCATCTGCAACGTGGTACTGGAAGTTCCCCGCTTCCCTTTCATAGAGTCTTAACTCCTCCACAAACCTGCCAGTCTCATCATCAAAAGAATTTGCCTCATATTTTGCAAGGCCGGCAATCTTTCTCACATGATCTGCAATCAACATAGTAGAGGCTGCCTCTGTTCCTCCAGCAGACCTGATAGGACCAGCAAAAGAGACAGATAGATACTCAGAACCATCTCGATTCTTCTTTATCTTTACTTCATGAATCCCCTGCAGTGGAGCTATGGTAACTCCCTCAGTTACGATGGCAAGGCCCACTCTTACTGCCAAGTCAAGTTTTTCTTCCAGTGTAGCATCTGGTCCAGAATACTTGCCGCACGCAATCTCTTCAGAAAGATTCAGGGCAGCAAATTCTTTTGTGGTTTTTTGTATTAGGGCTCTCAAGTTATCAGTAACATCAATCTCATGCATTTTGGAGACACGATCTGCCAAGTCAAATGCAATTTTTGGCTCTACCATTCCAGATGAATCGGCAAGAGTGGATTTTGCAGCAGCGGCTTTCTCAAAGGTAGAAAAGACCTCGTTTGAGATGGTGGTGTAGTAATCTAAATAATAATTAGGTATTGGAGTCTCTCGCAGCCGCAGTGCCACGTTCTCAGACATGTTATCTCTTTACACGCTGGATGGTTTTTACAATATCGGCTAGAATCCTAAGACTGCCGCTTTTTTCTGCTAACGTTCCCACAACTAGGGCATTGGCTCCAGCTTTAACAAGCTCACCTGCGGTTTGCGAGTTTCGTATTCCACCACCTACGATCAAAAATCCTTTGAAGACTTTACGGACCGCTTTTACCATTTCTGGTTTCACATGAGACGATGCGCCAGAGCCTGCCTCAAGATAGACAAATCTCATTCCAAGGTATTGTGCTGAAAGGGCATACATGGCTGCTATGTTTGCCTTATCAAATGGTATCCCTCTTGCGGCTCCCACAAACCAGGCTGAGGTTCCCTCGCCTATCACGATGTAGGCTGTTGGAAGTGCCTCAAGACCAAATTTTAGGACGTTTGGTGCTCCCAATGCTTGGGCCTGTGAGATAAAGTATGGATTTTCGGAATTCAAAAGTGAGCTAAACAAAATTGCATCAGCCCCAGGCACAACGCCTGTCACATTACCTGGAAAGAGGATGATTGGAATTTTTAGTGATTTTTTAAGAGATTTGACAACCTCAGTCATACCAAGCTGATCTGTGGCAGATGATCCTCCAACAAGAATTGCCGAGGCGCCAATCTTTTCAACATTTTTTGCAAGTGTAATTGTTGATTTTATCTCAGATATTTCAGAATCAATGAGAATGAAAAGCAAGGCCTTCTTTTTCTTAAGAGTGGTTTTAAGGTAGCCTTCTATGCTTGTCATAAGACTGCTTAATCATGAACTTTTTAAAGTTTAATTCGAACCTAGTATACAGATTTGTATAGCTATGGTGGAGCCACAAGATCCTATTTTTAATAATATAATAAAGCAAATTATAAAAAAATCATTGTTTACTGAAAGGCAAATTCAAATTATTCTAAATCAGTCAGACCTACAAAAAAGCAGTTTTAGTATAACAAAAGGAGCATATTTCAGGCAAGTAAAGCAGTCAAGGGATAAGTTGTTGGCATTGTACTACTCCATCATCCTGCTTAAGGGCCTTGGCGTGCTTCTTCCAGAGGATATGGAGTTAATGTCGAGGCTTTCCCAACAGGTTTCTGTGATACAAAGTAGTGATGTCTTCCCCGAAAGGGAAGAAGAAATCATCATTGTGATTGAAGAGCTACTCCGCCGCGCTTGTAGAGTGTGATGTGGTTTATTTTAAGCATAAAAAATCAGTATATTTCAAGGTAGTCATGATGTTGTGATTGATATGTGGTGTGTGAAAAAAAATTGCTCTAATATGATAAATCACAATCTTTGAAGAGTTTGTGTGATGTTAGTAGAAATTCCTGATGTAGGTGTGATGATTGGTGTTTTTGTAGCGTTTCTGAGTGGCCTTTTTGCCATCGTGATATACAACAAGGTGAAGCCTCTCATAAGAACAGAGGCGGATCATCTTGGTTCTCCGTTGGAGCGTTTACAGTATTATGAGAGCCAGCTAATTGATATGAAGATACGTTTGGATTCCCTAGAGTTAGGTAGAGAGGGCCAGGTACCAGAGCCGTTGTTAAGGAGTGCAGAAAGGCATGAAAAGCAAGAATTGCGTGCTGGCTCTCAAGAGGAGTTTAAGGAACGCATGCGCAACATGAACTTTGGTAATGCCGTAGATTATGTGTTGAAGCTAATCACAGAAAAGCCAATGACATCACGTGACATACAAATCACAATAAGTAGAACCAGGGAGCATACGTCAAGGATGATGAAGAAACTTTTTGAAGAAGGTTATGTGGAGCGGAATATGAAAACCAAACCCTTTACTTATTACATAACCGACAAGGGTAAAGCTAAGATCGGTCTGATCAAAATAGCAGCCCCCCAATAATGTAAGTTTGATGATCCATTGCCAATTTAACCTAAAACCATCCGTTTTATTAAATTATTAAAATTATAAAATCTTAAATATAGAAACTAATTATTTAATAATATGACTGTTCAGGAGAATGAGGAATTGGTCAAGATCACATCTGGTGGGACAATCTCAATCCCAAAGCAATTCAGAAAGTTTTTGGAGCTGCAAAAAGGCGATTATGTCAAAGTGGTAATGAATCAGGACCACCTAGTCATAAAGAAAGTAATAATTTCCTAGGGGTTATTTGTTTAGGAAAGAGTTGTGTTGTTTTTGTGGGATTTTAATTATTTGGTAAGCCCATTCTCTGCCTTGTTTTGTTCTTACTACCCTACCTTTTGAGGCAAATCTAGCCAAGTATGTGGATATTATGCTAAGTTTGATGGGTTCGCCATACTCGTCCTCGTATTTCTCAAGAATGATTGATGAGGTGAACTTGCCTAGTGGAAAGTGCTTGTCTATAATGTTCCAGATTTTGGCCCCGACCGAATCCAAAATAGGTGACCCTTCTTGGTTTTCCTCTATATTTATCAAATCCATTAACTCGAATATCTTGAGCATCTTCTCTCTTGTGACGTTGCCTTCCAGACTAAAGTTATACTTGGCTCCTTCAGTGTCTTCCAAGTCAATTCTAATCTTCTTTCTTGCCATTGTGATCGATCGGGTTAACACCTTAACACTTGAATAGATCAAAGAAGATTTGTTAACTAGTGGGTTTGTTAACATTCACTGCCTAACCCACGCCTAGTGGTTTTTGATACCTTAACAGCCGTATTGTATATTGGTTCCACTATGTATTAAAAACCATGCCTGGAGTGGAAATAAAGGGGTCATCCCCGCCTAATTAACGTTGTTAAGAAGATAGTTCATGCCTGGAGTGGAAATAAAGGGGTCAAAATAGGCTTTTTGATGTCCTATCTTAACACCATCTTAACAATTGTTAAATTAATTTCACAGGCCCACACACCATACTTTCCACTCTAGCTTTATTAAAAAAATTTTTTTAAGAAAAATAAAAATAATTAATGATAAACTAAATTTGCTTTAGTGATTCTATTCTAATTAGATTAGTTTAAGATAGAGTCAATATGTGGGCAGAGAAGAAATGTAGGTGTGTGGGTATTTGACAAATCATGATCCTGTAGACCGGCTCCTTGACAATGCGACAAGCGGCAAGTCCCTACTTAAAAAAAGAGATGTATTGCATTTTACATTTATCCCAGAGGTAATTTTGCATAGGGATGAGGAACTTGCCAAAGTCACACAATCACTATTACCAATTCTTAAAAAATCACGGCCATCTAACCTGCTTGTTTATGGGAAACCTGGAACAGGCAAGACACTTGTAGTAAAGACCGTTTTATCTAAAATTCAAACACGAGTTGAAAAAAGCGATTTTCCAATAAAACTAATTTATGCTAACGCAAAAGAAGAGACCACTCTATATGGCCTGCTAGTAAGTTTTGGCAGGCAGTTAGGACTTAAAACACAAAAAGAGCTACCCACAACCGGCCTCTCAATTAGTGAGGTATTCAACAGGCTTTTAGAATCAATTAAACAAAACTCCTACAACGCAGTCTTTGTGATAGATGAGATTGACTATCTTGCTGAATTGATTTCAAAAACAGGGAAAGACATTTTGTATAATTTAACAAGAGCTAATGAGAGATTAAAACGGGGTTCACTTACACTCATAGGAATCTCAAACGACCTAACATTCAAAGAAAGACTTGATCCCAGAGTGTTAAGCAGTCTTAGTGAAGAAGAGATTGTTTTTACAAACTATACTGTAGAACAAATAAAACAAATCCTACTTGGCAGAATAAAAGAGGCATTTATTGAAGGCGCTGTAGGCCAAGCTGCAACCAACCTCTGTTCTGCCATGGCAGGCCAAGAGCATGGTGATGCAAGAAGAGCAATTGACCTCCTACGTGTTGCTGGAGAACTAGCTGAACGAGAGCAAGCCGACTCTGTAAAAGAAGAACACATACGACGAGCTTCTCAAAAAATGGAAGAGGATAAAGAAACTACAGCACTAAACTCATACCCACTTCATGAGAAATTACTCATAATAGCAGTCATGAAGGCAAACGGCGCATCTACGGGGGAGATATACCATGCCTACAAAAACCTCTGCAAAACCACTCGCCAAAAAGAGATTACTCAAAGAAGGGTAACTCAAATTCTGGGTGATATAGAACTTTCTGGTATAATTACAGGAAAGATTGTTCACCAAGGAATACATGGACGGACAAAAAAATACAACCTGACAATTCAACCTAACATAGTAAAAAATGCATTTAAAGATGACATAATTTTAACAGACATCCTATAATTAAAAACAAATTAGCAAAACAAAACTAATTTTTTTAAAACAGAATTTTATTCCGTAAAGTCTTTTCTAAAAACTTTGAGTGTTGCCAAGTTTACAATAACTGCAATGCCAGGAGTTGGTGTTATTCCAATACTTACCTGATACGGTGTCTGGGTTTGCCAAGCGCCAGAATTTACTATCAAGACCCCCTTATACATATCCAGATCCACCACATGAATGTGACCAGAGTGGAATATGTCAGGAATCTCGTTTATCACCATCATATCTTCAAGCTCAGGCGCTATGGGAGTTCGTTTTCCATAAATTGGACTCAAATGTCTTGCCTTTAACAAAACACGCATTGCTTTTGCTGGTTGTGAATAGCTAAGGCCAGGTGTGGTTCCAACAACATCGTCCAAACTCTGGCCATGAAACATTAGGATCTTAACACCATTTAGCTCAACCATAGAGGGATTACCAAGCATGAAAAAATTTTCTCTATTCCATAAATTCAGGTTATGTTTTTCTGGTATGGCAGGTTGAGGTAACGCTCTGCGACCAGGATCATGATTTCCAGGAATTATAAACACCTTGATGTGTTTTGGAATCTTATCAAGCAACTGAGCTGCCTTTTCCATCTGCTGGTCAATATCCATTAAAAGCAACTCCTTGTCTTGGTTTGGGAAGATCCCAACCCCATCAATTACATCCCCACAAACTAAAACAAACCGAACCTTTCTTGCAACCGGATCTGGGCTTGAAAGCCATGAGATAAATCTCTCAAACTCTTTTTCCATGAAATATTTGCTACCTACATGCAGGTCTGAAATTAAGACAGCATACGTCTCTGTTTTTGAACGGTTTGCTACATGGTCTGGTATGTCTGGTACAACAACTTCTTTTGTGATAAAACCACCATTTTTCCCAGTACTAATACGCTGCATTACAAACTGGTCTATTAGAAGCGAGTTTGTAGTTGTCTGCAAATCTTTATTGAAAACCAATGTCTCAAGCGAACCACTAGGGTCATCAAATGTAAGCTTGGTAACACCTCTGTCTATTTTTCGGTCCATAACTAAACCCGCGACAAACACCTCATCTTTTGGCTTGCCTGCCTTTACAATCTCAATTGTAGATAGTTTTTTTGCCTGCGACCTCTGTAGAATTATTTTCAAAAGTTTTGAATATCTATCTGCAAAAAGAGTACCAAAACCTTCGATTCCTTCAGCTGAGGTGATTTTTTTTGTTGGGTCTGATAAAATTATATGCTTATCCTCAACACCCTCATCAATCTGTGTGTCAACAAACACTTTCAAATCATTTTGATTTATTAAAAACAAATTTTGCTTTGCCTTTTCCCGTACTACTTGTTTGATTATTCTTTCTAACTCCTTTGAATCAATTTTTTCAAGAATTTTAAATGCGTCTGGATGAATTTGAAATCCTCTACTTAATGCATAGTTTAAAGCAGATGCTGCGTCCTCATTCATCAAAATCAAATAATAACACTTTTAATTAAATCTGCTCAAACCAACACCCTCAAATAGAGTTTTTTTAAAACAAGAACATGATCGGAAAAAAAAGAGTTTTAATTTTTCTAATCTTTGTAGGTGTATTTCTTGTGGCTTATTCCATTGGCGCAGAAACACCAGTATCTGATGAGGAAGCCATGGCATTTCTTGAAGAATTTAACAAGGCAATAGAAGGAATTGACGCAATTGGAATATTTGTACACAATACCGCTATTGCATTACCAATGTTTGTACCTGGTTTTGGTGCAGCTTGGGGTACATATGCAGCATGGACTACCGGCGTTGCTTTTAACGCTCTCGTAAAAACAACCCCAATGCTTTCTGAAATACCACCACTTAGCTTACTCTTAGTTTCACCTTTTGGATTAATGGAGCTTGTTTCATATTCCATAGGAATGTCGCGAAGTTTCCTTTTAATACAAACCATAATTAAAAAAAACCCAATCAAACAAGAAATACGTCCGACAGCTATTGAGATAGGAATCGCAATAGCACTTTTAATTGCGGGTGGATTGATTGAGTTTGCAATGATACAACAATTTGACTCAGATCTTAATCTACCACAACCTTAGATTCATTTTTATCTTGACATAAAATATCAAGCAGTAATGCTTGGTCTTAAAATATACGAGCTACCAAAACTAAAAAATCCAAACATGATTGCTGCATTGCCTGACATGGGAAATGTAGCTGGCATTGGACTAGATTTTCTTGTTAAAAAACTAAAAACAAAACTATTTGCCGAGCTTTATGCATTTTGGCCACCTGCCGTCTCATATGAAGGCGGTTTGGTAAAGTACAATCAGTCAAGCTACAAATTTCATTACGCAGAAAAAGAAAACTTGGTAATTTTTTCTGGTGAATTCAACCCATCAGATCCAAGAAGACTGTATGAGATATGTTATGAAGCGGTTGACATGGCAAAAAAGCTAAAAGTCGGCACACTTTTCTCCATTGGTGCAGCTCTAAGGCAACCAAGTCCAACAGAGCCTAAAATTTTTGGGGCAACGACATCAACTAAGCTTCTTGACCTCTTAAAAAAACAAAAAATTACATTGCTTGACGGCAAAGGGCAAATAACCGGTTTTAACGGCTTGATTCTTGGCATAGCAAAGGAAAAAAACATTGACAGCATTTGTGTTTTAGGCGAAATAGACAATCCAAACATCATTCAACCAAAAACAGCTCAGATGATTCTTTCTACACTCTTTGAACTTCTAAAAATCACACCTCTTGATATGAAGGATTTGGAAGAAGAAGAAAAAAGGAAAAAATTCATGGAACAACAAATGAACTACATGGATAGTCTTATGAGACGAGACAAACAGCCCGGAATTGCCTAACCTGTCTAAATAATTTAGACCATTAATTAAATAGAACTTTGAGTTTTAATTTACTAATGAAACTTGGAATTATACTACTAATTACAATTTCAGGAGTTTTACTTGCAAGCTCACTACAGCAAGCGGATTCTGAACTTCTAGCTAGTGGTAAATATCTATTACAAGGAAGTGGCTTTGCTGCCACCGAAGAATCCGTTGATGATTCTGAGCTTGACTTACAATTTTCAACTGGAAAGCTTGTCAACACTAGAATGAAGGTAACACTGCAGGATGGCTTGGTATCATTAGGAAATGATGACTATGTTGCTTCTACTGGCTGGACTGGGACGGTACTTAGTAATGGCAGATTTATCAGCTTATCAGGAAATGCTGAGAACATAGATGGTGATAGAATCTCCTTATCACTACTTGCAAGACTAGTTCAAAATAGCAAAGACGCTTCTGTTTATACTGTTACAGGGAAGATAACTAAAGACGGCGAATCAACAAAATTAGTTTACAATGCAAAGGTCATAGGAAGTACTATCTTTAAAGAAACTCCTACACAACAAGAGACACCAAAAGAAAAAACCGTTCAGATAAACATCTTATCAGGCGCATCAAACCCTGGAAACGTACGATACTATTCTTTACCTACCGTACAGATTACTCCTGGTACCACAATTATCTGGAAAAATGATGATACTGTATCACATAGAATTATGAGCGGCGTAGCAAGCTTTTCCCCCGGCAAACCATTCAAACCTGATGGTAAGATAGATAGTGGTGACATTGCCCCAGGTCAAACATTCACTGTTACAATAAAAGAATTAGGAATCACAAGATTCTTTGACACAACATACTATTGGATGGACGGTGTCATAATCTCATTTCCTAAGACAAATTCAAAATAACTCTAAACCACAGAAACTACTTAGAAAAAGTCTAAAAATACAGGTAAAAACCATTTTACAATTTTTTGCTTACTTTGTTTTGAAATTGATATATGATTCAGGTTTTGTCTGATCAAAAACCATTACCGAAAGATCAGAAAACTGCCTGCACTCCAAATCTTTTACGGTTCCAACAAAAGAAGTCTCCTTATCTGTTGTCAAAAACTCAAAGACATGCACCTTCATCTTTGAAGTATCAAATCCATGATCTTTTAGATAGAAAGCTATCTCTGATTGCATAAAATGCTTTGCTGGGTCTTTTAACCAAGGTCTTGGAACAAGTATTACATTATATCCATCCAAAAGTGTCTTTTGTAACTCGAGCTTTTTTTCTTCAATGCTTGCAGTTACATGCATGGTAATCACTTTACTTTTATCTAAAGGAACACGAGCCTTGGCAGCTGCCACTTGAACAGAGCTAATGCCAGGAATGATTTGCACTTTTCCAAATATCTCAATTAGTCTATCAACAACCTCAGACTCTGAAAAATTCACATCCCCTGTAAACGGAATAGCACAAGTCTTGTCTCCCAAAGTTTTTGCAACCTTTTGGTAGATCTCTTCTTGATTCTGCATAGTTATTTCATATACTTCCTTGTTTACCAAAAGCCTCTCTATTGTCTTTAAGGTGTATTTGTATCCAATAATTATATCAGAATAAAGTATGACCTCCTTTACAACATCCGTGATATATCTAGGAGAACCAGGGCCTACCCCGACTGCATAAACTTCTCCCATATCTTACTCCGTGATTTTTTGTCTGCTCTTGATATAATCTACAACGGGGGTCCAGTCTACTTTCATAAACTTGACAGGATCCTTCACTGGATACTTAACCCAACCTTCAACAATTGAAAACTGATACTTTTTTATCTTATTGCCAAAATTAATTTCAAGCTTCAAAACACTGCCCCAAGGTTTTTCTTCAATATCCATTTTTGAGACTTGGTCATAAGAAATTTCCCTATTTACTTTGTTTTCAAGATCTCGCCTTAGGTCTTCATCACCATAACCATCATGACAAATCACGGTATTTTTCGATTTGTGCAAAGTGCGGATCTGTCTTAACACTGCAGAGTCCCACCACTTGTATTTTGCTTGAGTCTTTGTTACAAATATCAAATGCCTTTCGGTCAAAAAGAGCATTCCTTCTGCTCCGCGTTTTAGAAATTTCTTCTCTTCTCTCCATACGGAAAGGAGATGAGTGTGAATATGCTCATCTAAATCCATAAAACCTGTTGAATTTTGCTCATTAAAAACCAATGTCTAGCAATTGGCTTTTATTGAAGAGCTCAAATCATCCTAAATGTTGCACTTTAAGATATTTACAATAAGCTTAATTGTAATACTTTTAACAAGTTCAATTCCACAAAACTTTGCAGACTCTCAAGTAGCTGTAATTGAAACAAAATTTGGAAATATGACGGTAGAGTTTTTCCCACAAGATGCCCCAAGGACGGTTGAGAACTTTATCAAACTTGCAGAAAGTGGATTTTATGACGGTATAAAATTTCACAGGATAATTTCCGGCTTTATGATTCAGGGCGGGGACCCTCTGTCAAAAGACAACAACATGACACAACAATGGGGAACAGGTAATGCTGGTTATAACATTGATGCAGAATTTAACAACATCAAACACAAGAGAGGAATCATATCGATGGCAAGAGCAGCTGATCCAAACAGTGCAAGCTCGCAGTTTTTCATAGTACACAAAGACTCGACTTTTCTTGATGGACAATACACCGTCTTTGGTAGGCTGGTTACTCAAGAAAGCTATGACGTGCTTGACAAGATTGCCTCGCTTGAAACAAATCGTGATCCAACAAGTGGTGCACCAGTTGATTCTCCACTTAACTATGAGGATGCAGAAATCCATAGCATAAAGATCATAAATTATTCCGAAGTTTCAAATCCACTAGATCTTGGAGATCCAGAACGCGTCATCACACATTCCATACTTGACGAAAAGGGCAATTACAATAGCACAGAGCTTGAATTTTCCTTTCATGCCCCAGAAGGATGGGTGGCACAAGAACCACAAAAGACACGACCTGAGATACCAGACATTGTTTTAGTAGGTCCTGCAACTGATGGATTTACTCCAGTGATCTCTTTTCTTATTGAAGACAAAAACAATACCTCACTTGAAACCCATATTAAAGATACCAGAAAAAATATACAAAAATTAATTGACGATGGAAAACTAGAGATTCTTTCAGAGAAAACCAGTGACATCAAAGGCTATAATGCACACGCCACAGACGCAAAAGGCAGTTTTGTAATAAACGATAAACTTTTCCACCTAAAGTATAAAGAAATTATCATAAAAAGTGGAGACAAGTTCTATACCATTACATATGCTAACCAAGAAAAGAACTTTGACGCAGATCTATCAAGTTTTGATGCAGTTATAGACTCTTTTGAGACTACATCACAACCAAAAAGTGGCTGTCTTATAGCCACTGCTGCATTTGGGTCAGACCTAGCACCGCAAGTACAATTATTGAGAGAAACAAGGGATAGCATTCTGATGAAGACATATTCAGGTACGGCGTTTATGACTGTCTTTAATCAGTTCTACTATAGTTTTAGTCCTACAATAGCTCAGTGGGAGCGTGAAAATCCAATCTTCAAAGAAATAGTAAAAGTTACGATAACCCCTCTAATTAGTTCACTTTCAATTCTGAATTATGTGAATATTGATTCCGAGGCGCACATGATAGGTTATGGCATTGGTATCATACTACTCAATGTAGGAATGTATTTTGTAGTACCAGCCTTTGTAATCTATAGATTAAAAAAATAAATCATATTTTGTTTTTATCAAAATGACTCGATAAAAGGCGGATTCCCTTTTTACCAAACATCATCAACTTCGTCAAGCTCCCTATAGTCCTTGGGTGGCTCACGTCGAAGGACTTTGAGTCTAGCAATATCTCGATCAAAAAATAGATCTATAGTCCAATCAAGTAAAATCCTGACCCGTTTGTCAAAACGCGGTATCTTAGAAAAGTAGATTGTTCTCCAAAGCCACCAAGCCATAACGCCATGTAGATGTATACCAAAAATTGTGGCTATGGCAGTTCTCTTTCCTATTACTGCCATCTGTCCTTTTGATGAATATTCAAATTTCTTTTTTTGTTCTTTTTTTATCAAAGCCCGTAGGTTATGTGCTGCAACCTTTGCTTCTTCTTGGGCATTTTGTGCAGTGGCAGGATACGGTCTTTGAGTTTTTGGATCAATCAAAGTACAACAATCCCCAATAGTAAAAACTCCAGGAAAGTCAGGAACCTCCAAGTACTCATTTACAATGACTCCCCCCTTTGTCTTAAAGACAGATTTTTTTATAGTATCTACGGGAGCCACACCAGCAGTCCAGATCAGGGTTCTTGTCTGTATTGCTCCAATGTTGGATTGATTGACTGGATTTTTTGTAGACGTAGCCACATCCTCAATTATTACCTCAGTGCCTGAAAAACTAGAAAGTTTTGTATTGAGTTTCACCTCAATTCCACGTTGTGTTAATTTTTTTAATGCAAATTTTGCAAGACCTTCATTAAAACCCGGTAGAATAAAAGAGACAGCTTCCAAAATGATTACCCTCACATCTTCTCTTTTTATGTGTGGGTAATGTTTTCTTGCGTCAAGTACAAAATCCATTAACTCTCCAGCAGTTTCTACTCCTGCAAATCCAGCTCCAACAATTACAAAAGTAAGTAGACTTTTTTTTAGAATTGGGTCATCTTCATTTTCTGCCTGCTCTAACATGTCTATTACTCTATTTCGTAAAACTACAGCATCGTTTAGAGTCTTCATGGAATATGCTCTTTCTTCCATTTTGTCAATTCCAAAAAAGTTAGTCTGACTTCCTAGTGCTAGCACAAGAAAATCATAATGAAGAGCAACACCACGTCGTTCACTGGTTCCTTCGAGAGTTACAATCTTGCCGTATGGATCAATGTTTTTTACCCTACTTTCATAAAATTCAGTTTTTATGAAAAGAGTTCTGATTGGCGTAATGATATGTCTTGTTTCAATCATTCCAGAAGCCACCTGTGGAAGCATTGGAGTAAAAAGGAAAAAGTTGTCTTCACTCACCAAAGTTATCTGAATGTTAACATCATGTATAAAATAGGACTCGAGTTTTCGTGCACACTCTATTCCTGCAAAGCCGCCACCTAGGATCAAAATTCTCTTCTTATTTTCTACCATTTACCCTAAAACCCGAATTTGCCGGTTATATCCTATGGGATAAAGAAATAGGACAAGCTGCTTAAAGATCAGGGAATTAATAGCGCGCTAAAATCAAAAAAATGGCAATTTTGCCAGAGGCTAACAGTAAAATATCATAAAAGATGGATACACCGTATATGAAGAAAGAATACGTGGTAGTACGTATAGATGCGGCGCCTGATGGGGCTCCATACGTAGTAGTTTCGCTATCTAATCCTAAGGATTTTAGGGAACAAAGCCAGCCTACGTCACCTTTTGGCACAAATGTGATGGGTTTTACGAACATGGATGATATGATAAAAGGTCTAAACAAGATGATGTCTGGGGGAGTTTTTGGCCAGCCAGGTGGTATAACATCAATCAAGCTAGATATGCATGAATACAAGCAGCTTGGTCTTTCCGTGGGCGACAAAGTCATTTTAGAAATCTCTAAACCAGAAGCATTGGGCGTATAGACACGTGGATTTACCGCATTTCTTGAATCTTAAAATTTAAAATATGTAATACTTTCTCTGGCTATCTTGCAGTCTCTGACCGCAAAATTTCATAGGCTCTAGCCGCATCCTTTTGATGTAATATTATGACAATATTATCTTGACCAAAAAAGGCGTTAACAAGTTCTATTCCATTGTCATGAAGAACCTCTGATACATAGGAAACTACATCTGATCCACTTTGTGTTTCAGGTATTTGTATGCTGATCTTTGCCAAGCCAGTTTGGAATATGTTATTCTGATTTGGAAAAGACGCTAATAATTTTCTTATATCATCAATATCTTCAGTTAGTACTCTAAAGGAGTCTGTCAGTCTGAAAAATTCATAGTCAGGATCGATCTGTGTAATTCTATTCATAAGATCTACAGTGTCACTTATTCCAAAATCACCAGTTGGAAATTTAATGTCTGCAATTCCATCTATTAATGAAAGTCTAGCATTCTTTAAAACAGGCTCTTGTTGAACATCATCTTTTTTCTCAAATGAATCTGCAAACCTCTTGATTGCAACAACTATTGTGTTTAGGTTTACTGAACCACCAACTTGCGCAGCCACATCCCTTTGAATCTTGACTGCTAGTGCGGTGTAGTTTATCAAATCCATCTTTATACAATCATAAATAGAACGGTTTTTGGTTATGATATCACGAACAGCGTCAGGTACAGAAATATTAGTCGCCCGCATACAGAAATATTAAGTATTGTCAGATATAATAGCCTTATGCAATTATCCTTATATAATATAATAATCCTTATATAATGTCATCTTTATTACAAACTATAGGTGAATATGACACGTACATAGATGAATTCGACAACCTTTGGCGAAGAATGTCTAGGCCATTTATGGACATAGAGGACATTTTTGAAGAGTTCAAAGATTCAACCAATCCACAGACCTTTGGTCCCTACTATTACGGCTACACTGTTACAATAGGACCTGATGGAAAGCCGGTAGTAAAAGAATATGGAAATGTAAGACCCAGTCTTCTTCCAACAGCTGATGCCAGAGAACCTCTAGTTGATGTGATAGTCGATGATAAAGAAAAGATTCTAAAAATTATTGCAGAAATGCCTGGTGTCGAGAAAAAGGACATCAAAATTGTAGTCGAAGGCCGCACAGTAAATCTTGATGCAGAGCATGGAGACAAAAAATACCACACCAAAGTACCGATTAAACAGAAGGTTGAGGGAGATTCTGTAAAAGCAACCTATGCTAATGGAATCTTAGAAGTAAGCTTCAAGCTAAAGGAAGAGGAAAAACCAAAAGGTAAAACCGTGGAGGTAGAATAAACCCTCCATTTTTTATGGTGATCATATATGAGTGAAATTATTTTAAAAATTACAGAAGCTTCACAACGCCATGTAGGAAAGGGCATAGCAGTAGTTGATCCTAAAACTGTTCAAGACAACAATTGGGAAGCTGGTCAAATCATAGAACTTGTAGGTAATAGGAAAAGTCATGTAAAATTATGGCCAGGCTCAGCCGAAGATTATGGTACTGGAATTATCAAGATTGATGGTATTACAAGACAAAATATCGGTTCAGGCATAGGTGAAAAAATTTCTGTAAAAAAAGTGGATGCAAAACCAGCAGAACAAGTAGTCATCTCTCCAATTGAAAAGTTGAGTGCAGAAGGATTACAAGAATACATGCAGGCCAATTATATTGGTCATGTTTTAACCACTGGTGATACACTTGTAGCAACAACTCAGTTAGGTGGGAAAACTCAACTGGTTGTAACAAACACTACACCATCCTCAAAACCAGTAATAGTAACTGAACAGACCAAATTCAAACTAGGTGCTATGACCAAAGCAATAGATCATTCTGTTCCAAGAATTACTTATGATGACTTGGGTGGGTTGAAAAATGAGGTTCAAAAAATACGTGAAATGGTAGAGCTTCCAATGCGCCATCCAGAATTATTTGAAAAGTTGGGTGTAGAAGCACCAAAAGGAGTATTGCTATATGGACCTCCTGGCACAGGAAAAACTCTACTAGCAAAAGCAGTAGCTGGCGAGACAAATTCTCATTTTATTTCACTAAGCGGGCCTGAAATCATTGGTAAATACTATGGCGAAAGCGAAGAAAGATTACGAGACATCTTCAAACAAGCAGAAGAAAGTGCTTCCAGCATAATATTCATTGATGAAATTGATTCTATTGCACCAAAAAGAGAAGAGGTTACTGGTGAAGTAGAAAAAAGAGTAGTATCACAACTATTGACTTTAATGGATGGAATGAAATTAAGGGGTAAAGTCGTTGTGATTGCAGCAACAAATAGACCAGATTCTCTTGATCCTGCTATACGAAGACCAGGACGATTTGATAGAGAAATTGAGATCGGTATACCTGACGAAACAGGAAGAGAAGAAATTTTAGATATTCATACACGTGGGATGCCACTTGATGACAAAGTCAATTTAGTTCAAATTGCAAAAGTAACACATGGATTTGTTGGTGCTGATTTAGAAATTCTTGCAAAAGAAGCTGGCATGCGCTCATTACGAAGAATACTTCCTGAGCTAGATCTAGAAGTAGAAAAAATACCATCTGAAGTCTTACAAAAAATCATAATTACTGATGAAGACTTTAAGGATGCATTAAAAGAAGTCAGACCGTCTGCATTAAGAGAAGTTCTAGTTCAAATTCCTAATATAACATGGAATGATGTTGGAGGATTAGAATCACTTAAAGAAGAACTTCGTGAGGCTATTGAATGGCCACTAAAACACAAAGAAGCATTTGAACACACAGATGTTACTGCTCCAAAGGGAATTCTGTTACATGGTCCTCCTGGTACAGGCAAAACCTTGATTGCAAAGGCTGTAGCACGCACAACTGAATCTAACTTCATCAGCATAAAGGGTCCCGAACTTTTATCAAAATGGGTCGGCGAATCTGAAAAAGGAGTAAGAGAAATATTCAGAAAAGCACGTCAAGCTGCTCCCTGCATCATATTTCTAGACGAAATAGATGCAATTGTTCCAAGTAGGAGTTCTGGCACAGATTCACATGTTACTGAAAGGGTAGTATCTCAAATTCTAACAGAAATTGATGGTCTTGAAGAACTACATAATGTAGTAGTTATTGGTGCAACCAATAGGCTAGACATAGTAGATTCGGCACTACTTAGACCAGGCAGATTTGACAGAATAATCGAAGTATCAATGCCTGATGCAAAGGGACGAGAAAGTATCTTTAAAATTCATACAAAGAAAAAGCCTATAGCTGATAATGTTGACTTTGCAAAACTTGTAGAATATACTGAAGGACTTAGCGGCGCAGACATCGCTGGTGTTTGTAATAGGGCTGCCATGACTGCAATAAAGCGATATGTGAACAACAAAGAAAAATCAGTAAAATCCATCAAAATAACTCAGGAAGACTTTGTTAATGCAATTAACAAAATAAGGCCCGAAAAGGCACACCAAATACCTGCAATAACACCATAGCTTATATGATAATTTCAAGTAATACTCTATGACGACCAGAGAAGCAATACTTTACGAAAAGTTACCAAACGAGAAGGTTAGGTGCACAGCCTGCGCCAGATATTGTGAAATTGGTAAGGGACAGATAGGCCTTTGTGGAATTAGAGGAAATACAGATGGAAAGCTTCAGCTATTTGTATATGGAAAAGTTATTTCAGGAAATGTAGATCCAATAGAGAAAAAACCAGTCATACACTACAGACCTGGCACAAGCATATTTTCCATAGCTACCACAGGATGTAACTGGCTGTGTAAGTACTGCCAAAACTATGACATCAGCCAAAGACGAAAAATAGAAGGAACTGACATGACACCAGAAGATGTAGCAAATCAAGCTCTAAGATATGGAGCTCAAGGAATAGCTTACACCTATAATCAACCCTCAATATTCATTGAATTTGCACGTGACTGTGGAATAGCTGCAAGACAAAAAGGCCTTTTCAATATTTTTGTATCAAACGGTTATGATACCCCCGAAACAGTAAAGATGATGGGAGAATTTCTTGATTGCATAACTGTAGACTTTAAGGGAAGTGCAGAGCCACAATTTACTAGAAGGTACATAGGTGTTCCTGATCCTAAACCAATTTTTGATACACTTTTAGAGATTAGAGACAAAACAAAGATTCACGTAGAAATAACAGACCTAATAGTGCCACAAGTTGGAGACAACCTAGAATATGCAAGCAAGCTTTGCAAGTTCATCTATGACGAATTTGGTCCTGAAATGCCAATACACTTCTTACGATTCCATCCTGATTACAAGATGATGGAGTTCGAATCAACTTCTATAAAGACACTAGAAAAGCATTATGAGGTTGCAAAAAAAGAAGGGTTGACTTATGTATACCTTGGTAACGTACCAGGCCATCCTCTAGAACATACCTATTGTTCTCAGTGTAATAATATAGTAGTCAAAAGATATGGCTATGATATCCAAGGATGGAACATGGATAAGAATAATAATTGCAAGTTTTGTGGAAACAAGATTCCTATAACTGGAAAACTTCCAGAGAATTATAAGCATAACAGATTCCAATTTGTCTATTAAAGAGCAATTGCCCGTACAGGCGAACCCGTGGCTCCCTTTAGCTTTAAAGGTAAAACAACTAATTTGAAGTGTGTTCTGGAAATTTTTTCTAAATTGCATAAATTTTCTAAAATTAAAACGTCTTTTTTTAGTAACACATGATGAGCTGAAAAACTAGAGTTTTTTCCTAGATCAATACTTGGAGAATCGATTCCAACCAGATTAATTTTTTTTGATACAAGATATTTTGCAGCATCGATTGATAAGCCAGGGTTTTTTTCAAAATAATACTTCTTTAACAAATTCTTGTTCCAACCAGTTGCAAAAATTATAGTTGAGTTAGTAGCAATATTGCCATGCTTTCTCTCAAATCCAAGAATGTCTCTTTTTGTGATTGTTTCGTCCGGTCCTTTCTTAACCTTACATAAAATTGCATTACAAATCAGCCGTTTAAGTGGGATTTGATCTACCTTCAGACCGCTATCTATAAAATGAAACGGTGCATCTATATGCGTGCCTGAGTGCGAACTAAGAAAGACAAGTTCTAAATTGTAACCATCAATTTCGTTTGTTGCCCACGAAATGAATTGAGGTTGCGGCGAACCAGGAAAACTTGGAAGTTTTTGAGAAATTTCAAGCGTAAGATCCAACGGAGACATCGAATTTATTTGATCCGTGTAACTAATCAATTTTGATAATTTCAGTCAAAGGTTAAATATTGTATAAATGGAGTTACCATATATGCCAACAACCTATATTTTGCTAAATTCGGATTTGGGCTCTGATGTGGAGATTATTAAAAAAATCAAGGAAATACTTGATAAGGAAGGCAAATCTGTTCAATACGAAGTCCAAGGAGTATATGGTGTGTATGATATAGTCGTAAAAATCACATCGGATAGCATGGATCATCTAAGAAACATCATCACAAATAAAATCCGAAAAATTGACAAAGTCTACTCTACTTTGACAATGATGGTTATCGAAGAACAAGAGTAATGACTACATTTTTTTAATAGCTTCAACAACTTTAAGAATTTCTGATTCCCTGTTAAAAAAATGCATTGAAGCTCTGATTACTTTTTTACTAAAGATTTCCCGTACCGCAAGAACAATGTTTTCCTTCTCAAGTCGCTCTACAACAATTTTTGGATCTTGGTTTTGAAGCGAAAATGATACAATACTTGTTCGTTTTTCAGCTTCTTCTGGTCCATACAGGCTAACGCCTGCAATTTCTGACAATTCTTCACGCAACAGATTTGCAAGCTTGATATTTTGTTGTCTGATATTCTCAAGTCCAAGTCGCAATAGATAGACTACTGATGCTTCAAGTCCTGCAACACCAGCCCAATTACGAAATCCTGCCTGAAATTTGGCTGGCATTTCCTTATAGGCAAGCTTGCCTCCATAAAACATTGCAGATTCACCACCTGTCTGAAGAGGTTCCAGCAGTTCACTTGATTCCTTTTTACAATAAAATATACCTGTTCCCATAGGCCCACAAAGCCACTTTGAACCATTAAACGACATGAAATTACACCTGATTTTATTTACATCAACGTCAGCAATACACCCAACTGTTTGTGCAGAATCTACAAAATACAGAACGTTATTTTCTCCAAGTATCTTTCCAATCTCTTCTACCGGAAGAATTGCTCCAGTATTAAATAGAGCATGACTTAGCACCACAAGACCCGTATTACTATCAATCATCTGTTTTAGTTGTTCAAGCTCAAAAAATCCAATTTCGTTAACATCTAGGTTTCTTATCTGAACTTTGCCAGAAAGACGTAGCCATGGATAGTGATTTGCGGGGTGTTCATGTTCTGAACCACGAATTATAATGTTAGAAGTAGATCTCAACTTTAAACCGCTTGCAACCATGTTGACTCCATCCGTTGTGCTTTGGGTGAGGATCACCTCTTCTGGTTTACATTTTATTAAATGTGAAATTGCTTTTCTAGCAAGGAATAGCTTTTCTCTGACAAAGTTGTCTGCAGTGCTAGAATCAGGCCCCAATTCATTATATGTTACAAGAAAGTCAGTCATCGCCTTTATACTAGAAATTGGCATGAGTGATGTTGATGCATTATTAAGATAGATTATACTTTTAAACGGAAAATCTTGAGAAACATCATAATCTAAATTCATTATTATATTACAATGTATCTAGGCAGTCTGTTGTTTAAAAATCATGATAACACTAAATCTGCAAAAAACACTACTCTGAATTTAGAAAGTATATTTTCACACACCAAGATTAATTCTGTTTTATATTATGAACCATTCATAAAAGCAGGTTTTATTGCAAAACTTGTACAAGACACTAAAATTGATATTTTATATTTGGATCTTGATTTATTGTATAGTGGGTATCTAGCATCTGGGATGCTTCACGTTCCTCAAAACCTTACTTTATTCCAACCTACCTTTGAAACATGGAATAAAATACTAACTGAAGTATTGGTAAAATCAAGCATCAAAAAATCGGTAATAATAGTTGATTCCCTTAACGGCCTTTTCAACATCTTAAACAAAAGAAAAGAGATTGGTAGACTTGTAACCTCTTATGTTATGTTACTTGCGAGTGTGGCACAAAGCACCGCTTCTTATATTATCATAGCCAGCATGGTGAGATTCAAAAAAGAAGAAGGATGGATACTTTCTCCTACGGGAAAGCGTCTCATTGAGGCAAACAATGCACAAAAAATATTGTTAGAACAACATGAACAGGGAATAGTACTAAACTTTTTGAATAATAAAGAAAAAATTGTTATTCCAGCAAGCTTGATTCCACTCTAATCTAATCTTTTGATGATATGATATCCAAACTGAGTCTTTACTATGTCAGAAACCTGTCCCTTTTCCAATGCAAACGCAGTTTTTTCAAATTCTGGTACCATCATACCTCTTCCAAAAAAACCAAGATCACCACCTCTTCTTTTTGAACCATCTATAGAATACTGTTTTGCAAGATTTGCAAAGCTTTCACCCTTTGCGATTCTTGCCTTAAGTTCTTGTGCTAAGCTAAGCTTTTCAACCAATATGTGTGCACAATGGACTTTGTTTGCCACTGAATTTGAAATAAAATCAAATTATAAAAAACACCGATCTTTACTAAATTTAACGCAACGTCATTCCAAATTCGTAGAATGCAAAGGTTGCACAAATTTCAATACACTGTTATAAAATCATCAAACGCCGTTATAACTTCATTTTTTTGAGCAAGTTATATTAAGATCTGTTGTGAAAAGACAAGCGAGTCAATATGCCAGTCGCGATATTACCAGACATAGGTGAACAAATGTGTATAGGCTGTGCACTCTGTGTAGAGATCTGTACATCACTAGGACCAGACGTATTGAGAGTTAAACCAGTAGAGGGCTGGAAGAGAGGAAAGGCATTCGTCTTTTATCCAGAAAGATGCATCTCCGATGGAGCATGTATTGGAGTTTGTCCAACAAAGGCAATCTTTTGGATGAGACCAATGGACTTTACTGTAGGACAACCAGTACCACTATACAGAAACTCCGTATTCGTCAAAGGTTGGACCGAACTAGTAGATTAGTCGGCCGACATTAACTTCTTTTTATTAATCCTTCTTTAGTGATAACTAGATTTGATGCGGCTTAGTTGTCTAAATATATGGAAAACTTCAACCCTTCTTATTGAGCAAACCAGGTAATTTGTGGCGTAAAGTCCACGGCAAGATAACTAAAAAACCAACTAATTTCAGTTGGCTCATTAACAATAAACTTGCAGGTAGTGGTATGCCAACATCTTCAACAGAACTACAATGGGTTATCAGACAAGGTATCAAGTCCGTTATCACAATGACTGAAAATCCCCTTCCAGAATCTTGGGTTCAAAATGTAAAATATCTTCATATGCCTACAGAAGATTTTTCTGCACCCGACATGAAAAAAATTGATCACACCATAGACTTTATCCACGAGCGAATCAAAAACGGCGAACCCACCATGGTTCATTGTGCTGCCGGTGTTGGCAGAACTGGTACCATACTTGCCTGTTATCTTATAAAATATCATAATTTTTCTGTAAAAGACGCAATTAACAAAGTGCGTAAGGAAAGACCGGGATCTATCCAGTCAGAATCACAGGAAATAGCAATAGGCCTTTATCACAAATTTCTTAACAAGTAAATTATTCAGGTATTGATGTAGTTACCATCTTTCCGTTTTCAAGTTTGATGAACAGATACCTATTGTCCTTGAAGATCAATGTTATCTCATTGTCTTTTTCTGATTTGTCTTCAACTTCAAGCAGTTCCTGTCCTCTTATTCCATCAAATTTTGCCATAAAATTCCTCTATGTACTCTATTTATATCCTATTTGGTTATTTCAATTTCAATTTCTTTAGAATGTGATTTATCACTAAAGGGTTCTGTATAATCATGTTTGAGCCAAGAAACAAAAACTTCCGCCTCTACCCTGTGTTTCCCACTTCCAAGTTCAGATGCTTTGAATTCCATTTTTTCATTAAAATCAAAAAGCAGTTCCTGTGCTTCTGCCTGCGTTGTTGGAATAAATGGTTCAAAATTCTTTGCTATCTGTACCCAGATCTTTTTTTCTGCTACTTGAGTGAGTCTAGGATTGCGTGTCCAAAAGATGGCTGCCTTTCTGTACGCATCCAATGGTTTTCCAAGCTCACGTTTTCGTAGTACACCACTGTAAAGTTTCACTCCGTATTTTAGCTTGAACACATTATCATGTTTATTGTATGCCCTCTCCCAATTTTTTTCATTAAAGGCCTCACGTAATGCACCTAAAACAGAAAATTTCACATTTATTACGACATTTTCATCTTCTTTGAATTTGTTATTTAATTTCTCAAGCTTAATCTCACTGATAAAGCTCTTTTCACCACTCAACGCATCGTAATGATTTATATCCTCAATAAGTATTTTTTTTATTGCATGGATGCTACCATAACAAAATCTTCTCCAAAAGAAATCTGCCTAACCATAACAAGATCCGATATTGGTACATTATACATAGTGCAACATGAGCTCCTCAAAGAACCCGCCATAGAATTTGCTGGTGTCGTAATGAAGCATCCACTTACAAGGGAATGTTTGATGCGTGTGAACACATCAAAAGGAAATCCATTAAAGGAAATAGAAAAGGCTACAAAAACTGCCCTTGAATATACAAATGAACTAAAGAAATTAGTAAATTCAAAAATCAAGGGTGCTTAAATGAAATTTTGCCCCAAATGTGAGGTGCGGCTAAAACAAAATGGCGCTGATCCTAGTTTTAATTGTCCCAAATGTGGCTATACTGAAAAAGGTCCTAAGCATAGAAAGCAGGAGAAAGGAGAAAGCACTTCAACCATCAACATTTTAGATGAAAACGAAAAAAAAGAAACGCTACCAGTAATAAAAATCGACTGTGCAAAATGTGGACACACTGAAGCTGTTTGGTGGATGTTACAAACTAGAAGTGCAGATGAGCCAACTACTCAGTTTTATCGTTGCATCAAATGTAGCTATACTTGGCGTAACTACGCATAACGTTTAACTTGAACAAATTAGACATGTGATTAAGTTTGGTATTTTCAGCTAAAACTAGCGGCTCAGACGAATGGAAGGCAATTATTTCTGCAATTTCCACGCTGGTTGAAGAAGCAACATTTGAATCAACTGTTGAGGGAATCTCCTTTAGAGGAATGGATCCATCTCACGTAGCACTCATAGACATAGTGTGGCCAAACTCTGCATTTGAAAAATATGAGTGTGATAATGACGTCAAGTTTGGCGTAAGGATAGACGAGTTTTCCAAACTAATTAAAAGAGCAGATAAAAAAGACGGTGTTGAGATCAGCATTTCTGAAGACAACCTATTACTTGTAACAATAGGGAAAAATAAAAAATACAAAATGAGACTGATTGAGAGCTCTGCAACAGATACACCACTACCAAAAATTTCATACAATACAAAGATTGGCGTGACATCTGCAGAGTTTGATAAAATTTTGGGTGACGTACAGGTGGTATCAGAATATCTATCCATAAGCGCAACTGCTTCCAAGGCAGAATTTTCTGGTAGGGGAGACTCTGGAGAGGCAGTGATAACTCTAGAAAAAGGAATGGCAGAGATGCCTGAGATTGATGTCAAAGAAGATAGTACAGCAACATACAGCTTGGAATATCTTAACAGCATTGTAAAAGCTGTGGGAACTATTGCAGGTACCATAGTTTGTGAATATTCAACCAAAATGCCATTGAGACTAGAATTCAAAGTTGCAAACGTAGGCAGAATTCATTTCTACTTGGCACCTCGAGTAGAAAGTTAAAGCATTTAAGGACAATCAAGACAGGTATACTGAATTGAAACTTGTATTGAAGTTTGGCGGAACATCAGTTTCCTCTGTTGCTAATATTAGACATGTTGCCAAGATTATCCATTCATTATCAAAACAACACAAGATAATTTCTGTCTTTTCTGCAATAAGTGGTGTGACAGATGATCTAATACAAACCTCTACTCTAATCCAAAAGGGCAATAAAGATGCTGCAAATAATCTAACAAAAAAAATCATCAAAAACCACATGCAGATAGCAAATGGGTGCGTCAAAAATTCGAAAATAAAAGGGGAGCTAATTCAGAAGATGAAAAATGACCTTTCTGAGCTGGAAGAATTATCTCGTGGGATGCTTTTACTAGGTGAGGTAACTCCTCGTTCTTCTGATTATCTTATATCATTTGGTGAAAGACTATCTATCAATCTGGTTGCTTTTGTATTGCGTGATTTGGGTTCTAAGGCTCAAGCACTTACAGGTAAAGACGTAGGCATAGTGACAGATTCAAATTTTGGAGAGTCTAAACCACTTATGGATACAACAAGACTTCGTGTATCTCATACAATAGAATCGCTCTTGGCAAAAAAAACCATACCTGTTATAGGTGGTTTTGCTGGTGCCGATCAACATGGAAACATCACTACCTTTGGCAGAGGTGGTTCTGATTATACTGCAACAATAGTAGCTTCTAGCATAAAGGCAGATGAGGTTTGGTTAATGAGTGATGTCGATGGATTGATGACAACTGATCCAAAAATTGTAAAAAATGCCAAGGTCCTCAAGGAGGTATCTTATACCGAAGCTATGGAGATGGCTCTCTTTGGTGCAAAATACATCCATCCTCGTGCACTTGAACCATTGGTTGCAAAAAAAATTCCACTTAGAATAAAAAGTACTTTTAATACAAAAAATGCAGGCACTCTTGTGAGTGCTTCTCCAAGTGCTGATACACAAAAAACTGTGAAGTGCGTTAGTGCCATAAAACATACTGGGCTAATTGATGTTAGAGGCGGAAGTATGGTAGGAGCGCCTGGCACTGCAGCTATAATATTTTCTACTCTAGCAAAAGCAGGAGTTAACATAATGATGATCTCACAAAGCCCTTCAGAATCTAGCATCTCCGTCATCGTAAAAAAGAATGATCTAGACAAAGCAGTAAATGCACTTGAAATGAACTTGTTGGGTAAGATAATCAAGAAGGTTGAGGTTACAGTTGATGTAGCGATAATTGCATTGATTGGTTCTGGAATGAGAGGAACAGTTGGCGTTGCTTCCAAAGTATTTGCGGCTGTGGCAAAAAAAGGAGTTAATGTTGTTATGATTGCACAAGGTTCATCTGAGCTTAATCTTGCATTTGTAGTAAAAGACTCTGATTGTAATACCGCTGTACAAGCACTGCATGATGAATTTGAGCTTGCAAAAATAAATTGATTTCACATACTAGTTTCACAAATTGGTATGAATTTGGAAAAAGACATTTATGTAAATTAGTGATTGTGACGCCATGAACAAATACATAGTTCTAATTACAATTTTTGCTGTTGTAGCTG
>Ga0187892_10003863_pt1 | contig 26427 bp, 19 predicted proteins | sample MA1701073metaG_FD_139345 | JGI IMG/M metagenome (GOLD analysis project Ga0187892, IMG submission 139345) | Bio-ooze microbial communities from a basaltic lava cave in the Kipuka Kanohina Cave System on the Island of Hawaii, USA - MA170107-3 metaG ... | reverse complement strand
TGCCGGGAAGGAATTCTTTGACTGGCTGAAGCACGACCCCTAGCCTGTCAGTGGTCGTCGCCGCATGGGCACAAGGCCTTCCACTTGTCTCCAGGCGCCTTCACATAGTTGGCGAGCACATACGCCCAGGGAATGACCAGAAGATCCGCAGCAATCCCGCCGACAGGATCTCCTCTGCCCCCAATTCTAACGCACAGCCAGCCCTTGTCTTGTAAGGAGGCATGTTCCGCTGTGTGGAGAAGAGGACTGCACATTCCATGCGTCGACAGTACGCGCAGAGGAGGATCGTGAATGATCAGGTTGACGTTGGTCGTCGGGCTTCTCGTACTCCTCGCGGTTCCGCAGCAAGGGCTGAGCGGCCCGCAGAGCGCGCCCCGCAGCGGAGGCACCGTGGCATTCGGCTACATCGCCAGGCCGCGGAGCCTCGATCCCAATATCTGGACTGGCACATCCGACAACATGGTCATGCGCCAGATCTACGACCCGTTGGTCTGGTCGCCCCGGCCCGGCATCTTTGTGGCAGGCCTGGCGACCTCCTGGACCATCTCGAGGGATGGCCTGACCTACACGTTCACCCTGCGGCAGGACGTCAAGTTCCACGACGGCACGCCCTTCAACGCGGCCGCCGTGAAGTTCATGTTCGACCGGATCGCCGATCCCGCATCGCGTTCTCTCCAACGCCCGGCCATCGGACCGTTCGATCGGGCGGAGGTGATCAACGAGTACATGGTGGCCGTGCACTTGAAGGAGTCATTCGCGCCGCTGATGGCCAACCTGGCCGGGACGGTGCTCTCACCGGCCTCGCCGACGGCGGTACAGCGCCTGCGCGACAACTATGCCCAGGCCCCGGTGGGCACCGGGCCGTTCATGTTCGAGAAGTGGGAGGACAACGACCTCCACCTTGTTCGGAACCCCGACTACAAGTGGGCGCCGTCGTTCATGAACCATCAGGGGCCGGCGTATCTCGACCGGCTCGTGTGGAAGACGATCCCGGAGGCGGTGACGCGCATGATCGCGCTCCAGCGCGGTGACGTGACCGCGGTCCACTTCCCGTCGCTCGACCAGGTGCCAGACTACAAGAAGAACGCCAACTTCCAGGTGTTCCGCAAGGACACGCCGGGCCATCCCAAGTCGATGCCGATCAACATCAAGGCGAGCCCGACCGATGACCTGCGCGTGCGACAGGCCATTCTCTATGGCGTGGACCGCCAGAAGGTCATCGACCTGGTGCAGTTTGGCAACGCCGAGGTCGCGTATGGTCCGTTCACGCGCCTGACGCCGTTCTACAATCCCGGCGTCAAGAAGTTCTATCCGTACAGCAAGAGCAAGGCGATCGAGATGCTGGAGTCCTCCGGCTGGCGGGCCGCGGGGAGCGGGACGCGTACGAAGGGAGGGCAGCGGCTGCGGCTGCAGATGATCGGGTTCGCGAGCGGCGTCAACCAGCAGCTCGGCGAGGTCGTGCAGGCCATGCTGCAAGAGCTGGGCTTCGAGGTGTTGTTTGACGTCACGGGGTACGACGCGTTCGCCAAGCGCGTGACCGACGGCACCTACAATCTCTCGGAGATCAACTTCACAGGCCTCGATCCCAACGTGCCCGCGTTCCTCATGTACCACAGCACGCAGATCACCGGCGGCGGTCAGTTCAACCGCACGAAGATCGCCGAGCCAAGGCTCGACGGATGGATCGATGAGGGGCTGCGCGCCACCGACCTACGCCGCCGGAAGGCAGCCTACGAGCAGTTCCAGATCTACGCCATCGAGCAGGCGCTCCTGTTGCCGCTGTACGACAACTCCTGGCTGACGATCGCGCGGAAGGACGTGCAGGGCCTGACCTTTGACCAGGAGGGACGCTGGCTGTTCTACAACGTCTGGTTGCAGCGATAGGCGGCCGCGAGGTCGCGGGTAGCGAGGCGCGGTGCAGCGCTACCTGATCCGGCGCCTGTTGCAGACGATCCCGGTGCTGCTTGGGGTCTCGCTGGCCGTGTTCCTGATGCTGCATGCCCTGCCGGTGGACCCGGTGCGCATGCTGGCCATGGAAGCGACCACCGGCACGGCGCCGACGACGCAGGTGAGCGATGAAGTCTACCAGTCGCTGCGGCGGCAGCTGGGACTTGACCGCCCGCTCCCCGAGCAGTTCGTCCGGTTCGTGTGGAACGCGCTTCAAGGCAACTTTGGCAAGTCGTTCCGGAGCAACAGGGCCGTCGGGCCCATGTTGTTCGAGCAGCTCCCCCATACGGTCCGGCTGGCCGCCGCCGGTCTGATGGTGATGGTCGTGCTGGGTCTTCTGCTCGGGGTGGTGGCCGGCCAGCGTCCCAACTCCTGGCTCGACACCGGCGCCATGGCGATGGCGATCTTCGGCGTGTCGATGCCGATTTTCTGGCTGGGGCTGATGCTGCTCTATATCTTTGCGTTGTGGCTGAACCTGCTGCCAGCAATCGGGACCAGCCCAGCGTCCATGATCCTGCCGGCCGTCACCCTAGGATTTCCCGGCTCGGCGATTGTCGCGCGATTGACCCGCTCGAGTCTGGTTGAGGTGATGCAGAGCGAGTACGTGCGCACGGCCCGCGCCAAAGGCCTGCGCGAACGCTGGGTCATCCTGCGGCACGCCCTGCGCAACGCGCTGATCCCTGTCGTGACGGTCGTGGGGCTGCAGACCGGGGCGCTCCTCAGCGGCGCCGTGGTGACCGAGACGGTGTTCTCGCGGCCGGGGGTCGGTCGCCTGGCGCTGCAGGGCGTGATCGAACGGGACTTCCCGCTGGTCCAGGGCTTCGTCCTGCTGGCCGGGGTCGCCTACACGTGCTCCAATCTGCTCGTGGACGTGGTCTACTCGCTGATCGACCCGCGTATTCGCTATGGCTAGGTCAGAGGCCAAGCTTGCGGGGCCGACTGAGGACGCGCAGCAGTCCAGCCGTGCGGCGGCCCGCCAGCGCGCCGCACCGCGCAGCCGGGCGAACATGGTGTTCCGCCGGTTCGGTGCCAATCGCGGAGCCGCGGCCGGGGCGATCGCGCTATGCCTGCTCATCCTGACGGCCGCCGCCGCGCCCGTCCTGACACCATACAGTTACGCCAAGATTCACCCGCTCAAGGCCTTCCGACCGCCGTCAGCCGAGCACCCTTTCGGCAACGATCGCTTCGGCCGAGATGTGCTGGCGCGCGTGTTGTACGGCGGGCGGCTCTCGCTGCAGGTCGGCCTGATCGCCACCACGGTCGGTGCCGGCATAGGGATCCCGCTCGGGCTCATCGCCGGCGGGTTCGGGGGTCTGCTGGACGACACGCTGATGCGGCTGATCGACATCATGCTGGCGTTCCCGGGGTTGCTCCTGGCCATCGGGATCGTGGCGGTGCTGGGCACCGGGATGACCAACCTGATGATTGCCGTCGGTATCGGGTCTGTCCCCGGCTTCTCTCGGGTCGTCCGGGGCTCGGTGCTGGCGGCGCGCGAGCACGAGTACGTCCTGGCGGCGCGGGCGATCGGGTGCCGGGAGTGGAAGGTGATGGTTCGTCATATCCTTCCTAACGTGATGGCGCCGATCATCGTGCTGGCGACGCTCAACGTGGCAAGCGCCATTCTGGCCGGTTCGACCCTCAACTTCCTCGGTATGGGGGCGAAGCCACCGTCGCCGGAGTGGGGGCTGATGCTGGCCGACGGCCGCGACACGCTGACGCGCGCCTGGTGGGTCAGTGTCTTTCCGGGCCTGGCCATCGTGGTGACGACGATGTCCATCAATTTCATGGGTGACGGCCTCCGTCAAGCGCTGGATCCGAGGATGAGGATTCCCTAGGCGAAGTGCCGAAAGGAGTAAAGGCCATGGAGCGTGTTGGGCAGCAGCACCCCTTTCGCCAGCGGGCGACCGGGCTGCCGCCGCGCCTCAACGAGGACCGCATCGGGCTGTTGATCGTGGACATGCAGTACTTCGATGCGCATCCGGATTGGGGTGAGGGCCTGACGGCGAAGCGCCTGGGCGTGCTCAACGCGTTCGACGAGTACTTCGAGATCCTCCGCGGCGCCATTCCGAAGATCCAGCAACTCCTGGCGGTCTGCCGGCAGCAAGGCATCGAGGTCATCCACATTCGGGTGGCCGAGCTGACCGACGATTCACGCGACGTAGGGTGGAAGCAGGTCGTGCGCGGACTCGCGGTTCCGAAGTCGAGTAAGGAAGCGGAGTTGCTCGAGGAAGTCGCGCCGGTCGGCGACGAGGTCGTCATCAGCAAGTCATCGTCCGGTGCGTTCGCCACGACGAACCTGGACCGGGTCCTGCGAAACCTCGGTCTGACTACCCTCCTCTTCACCGGGACGTCGACCGGCGGATGTGTGGAAAGCACGGCCCGCGACGCATTGGATCTGGGCTACGATGTCGTGATCGTCGACGACGCCTGCGCCGACTCCACGCGGCGGGCACACCTGGCCGCGCTCGACCGGCTGGCCGGGGCCGGCGCGCGTGTGGTCGCGGCGGCCGATCTCCGAATCGCACTGACCGGCCTGCCGCCCGTCGACCGCCGCGCGCGCAGCGGCGTGGCGCGCGCGGAGCGCTGTGTGCCGGCACGACCACCCGAGGGGTCGACCCGCCGCAGTCCGTACAGCATGATCTTTCCGCCGGCCGTCCGGCTGACCGTGGAGCCGCCGAAGGCGGCGCTTCTGCTGCTCGACGTGCAGCACTGGACCGCCGATCCGGACGGCGGTCTGGGCCGGCCGTTCATCGATGGCAACGGTCCGGCGACCGTCTCGGCGTATTTCGCCCGTGTCCGCGCGGCGCTTCCCAACGTCCGCCGGCTCCTCGACGCGGCTCGAGCCGCCGGCGTGCTGATCGTGCACGTGCGCACGGCGGCGCAGACGCCTGAGGGACGCGACCTCGCCCCGAAGCTGCGGGGCTATGCAACGCTGCCGGTCCTTGGGAGCCGCGACGCGGAGTTCCTCGAAGAGGCCAATCCAGGGGCAGGCGAGATCGTGCTGAACAAACCGGCCTCCGGTGTGTGCACCGGCACAGGCGTCGATGAGTTGCTGCGGAACGCGGGCGTGGAGCTCGTGATGCTCGCCGGGCTCTCGTTCGATGGCGCGCTCGAGGGTTCGATCCGCAGCCTGACCGACCGCGGCTACGGGCTGATCCTGGTGCCCGACGCGTGTGCGACCTTCGATGGGGGGCGGCAGGAGGCCCTTTGGGGCATGGAAACCGGGATCATCAATGTGGTCGCGACGGCCGATGTGACGGCGCGACTGGCCGCTGCGCGCGCCGCTCCGGCCGCTCCTCCACACGCTCCTGTGCCGGCCCCGCCGCGTCCCTGAACGCCGCGAGGACGAGCGTATCCGGCCGCGCGTACCCTTCAAGAATCTCGGCAGCCCGACGCCCCCGTTTCCCGTTGGGGGCGGCGGGACCGCGCTGCTCGTCCAGGACATCTACCAGTTCACCGTGTCTCCGACAGAGGGCTTCGCACGACTGGCGCGTGAGCGCGGCATCGAGAGAGAGCTCACCGAATACGATGAACAACTCGAGCAGGTGCTGCCGAATGTCCGCCGTCTGGTGGAGGCGTCCCGTGCGCATCGCCTGCCGCTCGTCTTTACGCGCCTGGTTGCCCCCGCAGGCGACGATGTGGGTGGGCACGCCGCTGCCACGGGGTTCGGGGCGCGTGCCGGTGCCCGCGAAGCGGAGTTCCTGCCGGACCTGCGTCCGCAGCCTGGGGAGATCGTCATCGACAAGCCCACCCTCAGTCCCTGGCTGGAGACCGGGCTGCCGGCGATGCTCCGCGAACGCGATGTCCAATACCTGATTCTCTGCGGCGTGCTGGCCAATGGCGGCATCGAGCAGACGGCGAGAGAGGCGGCCGACCGCGGCTTCGGCGTGATCGTGGTCGCCGACGCCTGCGCGGCGGAGACGTGGACGATCCATGGCTTCGTCATGAGCACCCTGGTCGGCGGACTGATTCGGACCCGCACGACGCAAGCGGTGCTGGAGATGCTGGAGGGGTCGCGCACCTAGCCGATGGCCCGTGTCCAGACCGCCACGGGGTCGATCCCGCCCGAGACACTGGGGGTCACTTACACGCACGAGCACATCCTGTGCGATCAGCGTCGGTGCCGGCAGGACGGCCTGCGGACGCGCGAACGCGATGCCGGCCTCATGGTCCTCCAGGAGCCCGATGTCCTGATCCGGGAGCTCAGGGAGCTCAAGGCGCTGGGCGCTGACGCGATGGTCGAGGTCACCATGCAGGCTTGGGGCCGCGACGTCCTCGGCCTGCGCCGGATCGCGGAGGCGACGGGGCTGCGTATCATCGCCACGTCGGGCTTTTACGTCGAGCAGTGTCACCCGGCGTTTGTGCCGCATCAGAGCGTCGATGAACTGGCTGAGACGTTGATCAAGGAGATTACGGAGGGTGTCGATGGCACTGGCATCCGTACGGGCCTGCTCAAGGCGGCGACAAGCCGCCCGGTGCTGGAAGGCCCTGAAGCAAAGTGCACCCGTGCCGTCGCCCGAGCGCAGCGCGCCACCGGCGCCGCCATCACGACGCACACGTCGGCCTCGGCTCGATTCGAGATCCCGGGTGGCAATGCCGGCGTGGCCTTCCTGGATCTGTTCGAGGCCGAGGGCGTGGACCCCCGGCGCGTCATCATCGGCCACACGGACGAGAACGCCGACATCAGGAACCTGGCACTGCTGTGCCGGCGCGGCGCCTATGTGCAGTTCGACGTCATCGGGAAGTCACACTGGCTGCTCGATGAGACGCGAGCCGACCTGGCGGCCGAGCTGGTCGCGCGCGGCTTCGGTGATCACCTGTTGCTCTCCACCGATCGAAACCGCATGTTCGAGCTCCGCGCCGGCGGCGGTCCCGGATACGCGCACCTGCTGACGGGCTTCGTCCCGATGCTTCGGGAACGGGACGTGCCAGAAGGCGCGATCCAGCACATGCTGATCGACAACCCCCGCCGGGCCCTGGCGATATAGCGTCACGGGGTCCGATGTCGCGCTTCCCCCGGGCCTTCGACGCCCCTGGCTTCACGTGGCTCTGGCTGACATCGCTGTTCAACGCGGTGGCCTGGACCGTCCAGGCGCTCAGCCTGGGCTGGTTGGTGCTGGAGCTGACCGATTCGCCGATGTGGGTCGGGGCCGTCGCCGCTGCACGAGGCATCGGCATGTTCGCGTTCAGCGTGCCCGCCGGCACCATCGGCGACCGGATGGACCGGCGCCGGATCCTCGTGGCAAGCCATGTGATCCCCGCCGTGACGTCGTTGGCCGTCGCCGCGGTGGTGTTGTTTGGGACCGTCCGGTTGTGGCACGCCATCCTGTACTCGGTCATTGTTGGCCTGGCTGCCGCGGCGGAGAGACCGGCCTCCAGCGGCCTCATGTACGACCTCGTGGGCCGGGAGCGCCTCTTTGGCGCGAGCGCCCTCCGCTTCCTCGCGGGCAGCCTGGTCCGGGTCGTGGGGGCAGTGGCGGGCGGATATGTGATCGACACGCTCGGCGTTGGACAGAACTATGTGCTGATAGGCGTAGCGCACGTCGCGTCTGTCGCATGTGTGCTGCGGTTGAGGGTGCCCACGCCATCCACGCAGTCGCAGGCGCCGTTTCTCGCAGCCACTCGGGAGGGGTTCACATATGCGCTGCACACCCCGCGGATCCGACGCTATCTGTGGTTGAGCCTCCTGACCGAGGCCTTCGGCTTCTCATACAACTCGATGTTGCCGGTCATGGCCCGCGACGTACTGCGGGTCGGCGGTCTTGGCCTCGGCTACCTGACGGCCGCCAGCGGTCTCGGGCAGGTTGTCGCGACCCTTGGCGTCGCCGGTCGCAGCCGCTTTGCCGACGAACAGCGCGTCGTGCCCGCCGCGGCGCTCGGCTTTGGCGTCTTTATCGCCCTGTTTGGCCTCTCGCCGTGGTTCCCGTTGTCGCTCGCCTTGGCGACCGGCATAGGGGTCTTTGGCGCCATCTACGATGCGGGGATGGCGACGGTACTGCTGTTGCTCTCGGCGGACGCGATGCGCGCGCGGGTCCAGGGGCTCTACAACTCGACGATAGGGTTCAATCTCGTCTCAGGGTTCGGCCTGGGGATCCTGGCCACACTCCTCGGCGCGCCGGGAGCGCTGGCCATCACCGGTGCGATCACTGCCGTCAGCGCAGTGGTCCTCCGGCGAGGGCGCGAGGCCGGAGTGAGTATGGCGCCGGAATAGGGGCGCAGATTCAATCCTTGTCAGATACCCCGGGCCAGTTTGAGGATGGCCCGCGTGTAGGGATGCTGGGGCGCCGCAAAGAGTTGCGGGGTCGGCGCAGATTCGACGATCTCTCCCCGTCGCATGACATAGACGTGCTCGGTTCGATGCGCCACCACACCCAGGTCGTGTGTGATCAGCAGCAGCGACATTCCCAGCTCCTGCTGCACCCTGTGGATGAGGTCCAGGATCTGCGCCTGAACCGTCACGTCCAGCCCGGAGGTGGGCTCGTCGGCGATCAGGAGCGACGGCCTTGGAGCGATCGCCGCAGCGATCAGGACGCGTTGGCGCTGGCCGCCGGAGAGCTGGTGCGGGTAGCGTCCAAAGAGCGACGGGTCGAGCCCGACCTGTTGCAGGGCTTCCAGCGCCCGCTCACGCGCGCCCCGCTTGCCGTGGTGCACGACGATGCCCTCCATGACCTGCTCGCCGACGGACAGGATCGGGTTGAGCGCCGACGACGGTTCCTGGAAGATGATTGCAATGCGGGCTCCGCGGTAGCGGTTGAGTTCTTCCGCCGGCAGCGAGACCAGGTCGACGTCGCCAAACAGGATGCGCCCGCCCGTGATGGCCGCCGCATCGGTCGGAAACAGCCGGATGATGGCGTAGGCCGTCATGGACTTGCCGGCCCCGGATTCACCCACCAGCGCCACCGAGCGACCGCCGCGAATTTCCACCGAGACGTCGTTCACGACGACGATCGGCCGTTCCCCGCGTATGGTGACGGTAAGATGCTCGATGCGCAAATCAGGCACGTTCATACGTCTGAATCCGGGCGTGTCCGACTGGCGTGCGTTTGGACCTGCTAGAAGCGGCCCAGTGAGAGCAGTTGGTTGGCCTCCTTCTTTAGTGCGTCGGCCGCATCGCGCGTCACGAAGCGGGGCTCCAGACGCTCGACCCGGTTCATGAATGCGTGGAGCTGGTTTCGGTATCGACCCCACTGGTCCTCAGACGCGAATCGCTTCGCCTGCAGGAGGTACTCCTGGAGGATGACGGCGGTGTCCGATCCGGTGATGGCTCCGGCGGACCGCAGGTACCACAACAGCCCAATCAGACCGTCCACGGTGAGCGCTCGGAAGATTGCGCCTTGCGGGTCGTGGTCGCTGACGCCGCGCGGGCCGTCGCCGTCGTGCTCGACCGGAAAGTCGCTGTTGATGTGGGCCGCCCAGACCCCTCGTAGCAGCGCCAGTTGGCTCGCCGTCACGAAGAGGCTGTCGAGCGTCTGTGTCTGTCCTTCGAAGACATAACTGTAGGCGGCCACCGCTTCAGCCGCGACCAGCCGATCCCACAGGTTGGTCAAGTTCGCCCCGTACAACGTGGCCAGCTGATCGCTTGGGAACAGGGCGTGTCCCGGCGCGAACGGGTCATCCGGCCGTGGATAGACGTTCAGGTCCCCGCCCACGACGATCAGCACCTCGGGGTTGAATTGCCGCAGTGCCGCGACAATCGCCGCGTTGTAGGCCGCCTGCTCCTTCCGCTGTCCGACCCTGGCGTCGGGCGTACTGCTGAAGTGGTTGCTGATGACATAGAGGGATGTCACGGCGCTGGCGCCTTTCCGGTCGCGCCAGATCCGGAACAGGGCGACCTGCGGCGGGCGCGTGAAGACGTTCGTGCCATCCACCCCGGTCGTCCGATCGACATCGGCCGGGAGTGGCGCGTTCAATGCCTTGGGATTCTGGATGTCTGTGTTGTACGGTGCGCCCGGGACACGGTACTGAACCAGCGGGCTCATGCCGAGCACCGGATCGGCGACATCGGCCGGCACCAGATCCACACGGTCGGTCCGGTACAAATGCCCGGAGATGATCCCCCGATCGTCGGCGCCGTCGCGGTCACTCGCCGCGTCGTAGCGTGGACCGCCCAGCCGCTCGATGACCAAGGCTAGCTCCTGCAGGGTGTCCGGCTTCCCATCGGCGTTGTTCGTGGCTCCGCAGGTCAGTGCGCCCGATGTGACCGTGCAGATATCCTGGTCCTCGGCTTCCTGGATCATGATGACGTCTGGCGCGCGCAGATCGTTGATGATCTGGGAGGCGAGCTCCTCCAACTGGCGCTGGTACTCCGCGTTGCTGGCCGGCACATAGTCAAACGGCGGATTGACGCCCGGGCAACCGGCGTTCCCGGCAAAGTCGCAGCCGTCAAACGGGTCGTCGCGGAAGTCGTAGAGGTTCTCGACGTTGTAGGTGGCGACGTTGTACTCAAGATCTCGGTCGAACTTCAGCGGTTCGGCGTTCCTGGACGGGTCGGGACCGGCCACGAGCGCGAGCTGCTGTCCGATCTGCACCGAGTACTTGTTGAAAGCGAAGTAGACACCACCAACAACCGCGGCGCTCAGCCGGTCGTACGTCCGCGCCGGCGCGATCAGGGTGGCGTTGTTGCCCGCCGCTGCCTTGATCCCCAGGCTGCCCAGGAGGATGCGATAGCCGTTGCCGTCGTCGAAGAGCTGATTGCCGATGTTGTCGAGCGGATGCGGATCGCGAAACACCCGGCGCGTAAAGGGATCCTTGCGCTGCGCCACCGGGTGGTCGCCACGGATTACCCAGACCTCGCCATCGAGGGTGCTGGCAAAGACCTGCCGGCGGCCGACGACCAGGCTGTCCGCCGGCACCCGGGCCCGCATCCCTTCACCGCGCTCCCAGTAGCAGTCGGCCGCCCGCGCGTCGTCCGGCGGGGCGGCATCGAACGCCGGCAGCGCGGCATCGAGAACGAGCCCCGAGCGCACGATCTGCACGAGCCGGGGACCGGTGATCTGGCTGAGAAAGAAGAACTCGGCGACACGCCCCCTGATGATGACCTCGTCCCCTACGACGGGCGCGTATCGACCCGCCACCCCGTCATCGCGAGCCATGTCGGGCAGGCTGCCCAGGAAGACGAAGATGCCGTCGGAGGTAAACGGGTCCGCGTCCGCGGTCGCGGCGGTGTTCTGGATGAAGAAGTGGAACTGGTTGGCGCCCGCCGATGTCCGGGCCAGCGTGCGCTGGTGGATGACGCCCTGGATCTGCACTTCGGTCGTGCCCGAACCGTTCCCGGTCGGCGGCGCAAACGGTGAGCGAGAAAGCCGACAGGTCGTCGTTTGTGGGACCGGCCCCTGAACCGTCCCGATGGGAATTGGGCTCGGTTGGGCCTGCGTGGGGCTGACCAGCGACGGCAGCGCAAGCCCACAGACAAGGGCAATGACAACAAGCCTGGACGCGATGCTCCGGCGCATCTCTGTGCTCCTTGTGTACTGGGATTCGGGCGCCCACTTCGGCCTGTCATACGCCAATACCTCCCGACGCCATCTCCCCAAAATCCCTCGACGGGTCGCACCACCGGGCAGTTCCCAGTCACCTGCAGGAAGGTCTACCACAACTTCTAGTCGGGAATGGCTGAACTTGAGACAAGCGCGCGTGTAGACGCGCAACCCCCAGGGGACCGCGATGAGGCTGTTCTCGATATCGAGCCTGCGTGTCCGACTGTTGCTGCTGGTCCTCAGCGTGATCATTCCGGCGTTGGGGCTGGCGGTCTACACGGGCTTGCAGGAACGGCGCATGGCCTCGGATGCGGTGCGCGCGAACGCGCTGCGCACGGCCGGCCTGATCCAGGCCAGCCACCGCCAGATGATCGATCAGGCGCGCGTGCTCTTGCTGGCCATCACACGATTCCCCGAGGTGGTCCAGGGCGACCCAGTACCCTGCAGCGTGCTGATGGCTAGGTTCAAACTGGAGCACCCCAACTATCTGAACCTCGGCGTGGTCGCGCTCAACGGCGACATCGTCTGCAGCGCTCTCCCGAGTCCCCGGGTCGTCAACGTGGCGGACCGCGAGTGGTTCCAACGTGCCCTGCGGGCTCGGGACTTTGTCGTGGGCGAGTATCTGGTCGGGCGGATTACCGGGAGACCCACCATCGCCGTCGCGTACCCCGTCGTCGACCCGTCGGACCAGATCACCGGGGTCGCCTCCATCGCGCTCGACCTGGAGTGGTTCAGCCGGCTCGCCACAGACTCCCGGCTCCCTGACGGTGCGACCGTCACTGTCCTGGATCAGCGCGGGACCATCCTGGTCCGCCACCCGGATCCCGCGCAGTGGGTGGGGCGGTCGCTGCCGGACGCACCCCTGACAAAGATGATGCTCGCCGCGCAAGGTGAGAGCACAGCGCGCGCCACCGGGATAGACGGCGTGCCGCGCCTGTACGCGTTCATGCCGTTGGTGACACCGGGACAGTCTGGGCACGCGTACCTGGCGGTCGGCATTCCCGAGCGCGTGGCCTACGCGCCCGTCAACCAGCTCCTGACACGCAGCCTGCTCCTGCTGGCGCTGACCGCGGGCGTCGCGCTGGCCGCGGCCTGGGTGGTAAGCAGTGCCGTCGTGGTGCGACCGGTGACCGCGCTGCTGAACGCGACCAGACTGTTGACGGCCGGCGACCTGAGCGTCCGCGCTCGACTGCCCGGCGGCAATGGACACGGTGAGCTCGGGCAACTGGCGAGTGCCTTCGATGAGATGGCCGCAAGCCTTCAGCGCAGTGCGGCCGAGGTGAAATCGGCGGAGCAGTCCCGGCGCCGGAACATGGCGCGACTGGAGACGCTGCACGCCATCGACCAGGCCATCCTCCGGGCGGTATCTTCCGCGGCGACAGCCGACGCCGCCCTGCGTTCGATCTGGGACCTCATCCCCACTCGTCGGGCCAGCGTGGCACGATTCGATTTCGCCGCAAACGAAGTGGTGGTGCTTGCCGCGCGATCCCGGGACGGGGCGGGCCATCCGCCCGGGGCGCGTGTCGCCCTGACGGCGTTCGGGGTCAACTTCGAGGGCGTCGTCCGGGAGCTTCGCGCGGGGAAGGTCTTTGAGCTCGATAGCCACACCTTGACCGGGCTGCCCGCTGAGATCCCTTACTACCACCTGGTGCCGCTCATCGCCGAGGAAGAATTATTGGGCGTGCTGAGCATCGCTGAGGATCAACCCGGCACCCTCACCGATGAGCACCTGGAGATCGCCCGTGAGGTCGCCGATCAGATCGCCGTGGCGATCCGGCAGGCCGAGTTGCGCCAGGTCTTGCAGCGCCACGCCGAGGATCTGGAGCGGCGTGTGGCGGAGCGCACCGCCGAGGCCGACGCGGCCCGGCACGAAGCGGACCGTGCCAATCACGCCAAGAGCGACTTCCTCTCGCGGATGAGCCACGAGCTCCGGACACCCATGAACGCCGTCCTGGGCTTCGCGCAGCTGTTGGAAATGGACCCACTCAGCCCCGAACAGCGCGAGGCCGTGGAACACATCACCAAGGCCGGCAGACATCTGCTGGACCTCATCAACGAAGTGCTGGACATTGCCCGCATCGAAGCCGGCCGGCTGACCATCTCCCTGGAGCCCGTGCGGGTGCGCGAGGTAGCGCAGGAAGCGATCGACCTGACCACGCCCCTCGCGGCCAACTGGGGGGTATCGCTACGCTTGGAACCCGACGGGTTGGAATCCCGCCATGTCCTGGCGGACCGGCAGCGGCTGAGGCAGGTCCTGCTGAACCTGCTCTCCAACGCCGTCAAGTACAATCACCAAGGCGGCTCGGTGGTGCTGACCTGTGGAGACGCGTCCGAGTCCCGGGTGCGCGTGCAGGTCACCGACACCGGGCCCGGCATTCCACAGGACCGGATCGACCGGCTGTTCGTGCCGTTCGAGCGCTTGGGCGCTGAGGCCACGCAGATCGAAGGCACTGGGCTCGGGCTGGCGCACTCCCGGCGGCTCGCTGAAGCCATGGGGGGCTCGCTCGGTGTGACGAGTGTGTTGGGCCAGGGCAGCACCTTCTGGATCGAGCTGGCCCTGGTCGAGGACCCAATTCGGCAGGAGGAGCGCCAGGCGCGGGATCGCCCCGAGTTGATCGAAGCGGGGCAGACCGTGACGACCGGTATTCTCCTCCACATCGAGGACAACCCGTCGAACGTGGCGCTCATTGAGCGCCTCTTGCGCCGGCAGCCTGGGGTCCGGCTGGTCACAGCGAAGCTCGGACGCGAAGGGCTCGAGCTGGCCGGCACGCACCGGCCCGACCTGATCCTGTTGGACCTGCACCTGCCGGACATCTCGGGGCACGAGGTGCTGCAGCGCCTGCAGGCCGACCCGGCAACACACGACATACCCGTGGCCGTGATTAGCGCGGATGCGTCGTCTGGGCAGGTCGAACGTCTGCTGGCCGCCGGGGCCCGCGCCTACCTGACAAAACCGCTCGAGATCAGGAAGCTGGTGGAGCTCTTCAACCTCGCGCTACGACCACCGGAGCCGACGGCGGCCGGCCGGTCCTCCAAAGGCCGTCTCGACCGCGAGACACGAGGGGAGTAGGTATCATGAATCGAACCCACAGGATCCTGGCCGTGGATGATCAGCCGGCCAACCTCGTGCTCGTCCGGAAAGTGCTCGAGCCGGCCGGGCTTGAAGTCCGCGAGGCTCGCTCGGGCGCCGAGGCGCTGGCGGTCGCGCACGAGACCGCCCCTGACCTGATCCTCCTTGATATGCATCTGCCGGACATGCATGGGCTCGACGTCCTCCGCCGGCTTCGCGAGGCGGCCTGGGGAGCGGCGCTTCCTGTCGTCGCGATGAGCGCGCTCGCCAGCCCCGAGGATCGCGTCGCGTGGGAGCAGGCCGGGTGCATGGGGGTCATCGAGAAACCCATTGTGGTTCGGCATTTCGTCGCGCAAATCTCCAAGTGGCTCTCAGGGGCGTCGCCGGCCAACGCCGACGCCCGCGACAGCAGTCCGGAGGTCGCCGATCGGTTCGGGCAGCTCCTCGTCGCCAACCGCATGATCACCGCGGAGCAACTCACCAGGGCGGCCGCTGTCCAACCCGGCAGCGGCAAACGCCTCGGCCAGATCCTTGTCGACCAGGGCGCGTTGAGCGAAGATGACCTCGCCTGGGCATTGAGCAACCAACTCGGCTACCCGTACGTCTTTCTCACACCAGAGATCATTGACTCGGACGCCGTCGGGTTGCTCTCGGAGGACTTCCTGCGTGACCGGCGGGTGCTGCCGATCGTGAAGTTCGGTCAGGAAATGACGCTCGCGATGGCGGACCCGACCGATCAGCGAACGGTGGACGATGTGGCCGGCCAGACGGGGATGACCGTGAAGCGCGCGCTCGCCCTGGCGTCCAACATCTGGGAAACGCAGGATCACCTCTTCTCGAAGCGCCGCGCCGAGCGCCACGCCCCTGCCCTGCCGGTGGCCGCCACGGAGGCACAGTATCTCCAGTTCCACCTGGCCCAGGCGATCGGGCAGGGCGCGACCGAGATCCACTTCGAGCCCGCGACCGATGGCCAGGCCCGCGTCCGGTACCGACTCCAGGGTGTCCTGGTTGATCGCCCCGCGCAGTCCGCCGACCTGCACACGGCCATCTTGCGGCACCTGCGGACCCTGACCAACGCGGGGGACGATCCGGTGGGCACAGCCGCGGTGACACTCCCGGTCGGGGAGATCGAGGTCGTGCTGGTGGGGGCCTTCTTGCCGACGCCGTCCGGTGAGGCCGCCACGGTGACCCTGCACCCGGTGCACACCGGCGCGCCCGAGCTGGCCGCGCTGGGAGTGCCGGGGGACGGCATCCGATCGGTGCGTGGCGCGCTGAGCGGGGTTCGGGGCATAGTGTTGGTGGGGTGCAGCGACCGGTGGCTGCGGTCAACCCTACTGCACGGGCTGGTGCCGGTCAGTGTGCGCGGCAAGATCTGGGCGCTGGAGGCCCTGCCGATCTACCGGCGGCCGACGATCGGGAAGACGGTCTTGACGCGTTCGGCGGACGTCGCCCTCCACATCAGGGGCGCCGCCGACGCCGGGGTGGATCTGCTCGTTATCGATGACGTCACGCCGCGCGGAGCGTTGGTCGCGGCGCACGAGGCCGCCCGAACCCGGATGGTCCTGGCGGGCCACCCGGAGAGCGACGTGGTCGGCGCACTGACCCAGGCACTGGAAGGCGCCGGCAGCGCATTGGTCGCATCGACGCTGCGAGGCGTCTTCGTCGCGCGGCCGATCCGTTTGCTGTGCCCGGCGTGTAAGCAACCCGCGCACGAGGGGGCGGGGGGGATCGCCGGGCAGCGGACGTTCATGCCACGCGGCTGTGAGAACTGTGGGTTCACGGGTTTCAAAGGGCGTCGCGTGCTGACGGACGCCTGGTTCATGGACGCGGACGCACAATGGCTCATCCGGGCCAAGCGGGGCGGGGAAGTCTTTGAACGGGTCCTACAGTCAGGCTCGCGGATGCGTGAGCAGGGTCTCGCGCTCGTCGAGGACGGCCTAACATCCGTAGAGGAGCTTGCGAGCATCATGGAAGAGTCGCCATGGAGATCACCGACCTTCTCCTCCTGACGCGGGAGCGAAACGCGTCCGACCTGCACCTCGCCGCGGGCGCCCCGCCGACCCTGCGCGTCAACGGCGAACTCGTGCGGGTGGGCGATGGACCGCTGAGCCGCGAGGCGATGCACCGGCTGCTCTATGACGTCCTCGCGGACGATCAGAAGGCCCGCTTCGAGGCTGCCCACGACCTCGACTTCTCGCTGGAGCTGAACAACGTCGGCCGGTTCCGCGTCAACGCCTTCATGCACCGCATGGGCGAGGGGATGGTCCTGCGCCTCATCCCCGAGAAGGTTCGCACCCTCGACGATCTGGGAATGCCGCCGGTGCTGAAGGAAATGGCGATGAAGGATCGAGGACTCGTCCTGTTGACGGGGCCGACGGGATCCGGCAAATCGACCACCATGGCGGGCATGGTCCGCCACATGAACGAGCATCGGTACGATCACATCATCACGATCGAGGATCCGATTGAGTTCGTCCACACTCCGCTGCACTGCAACATCAACCAGCGTGAGGTAGGCCCGCACACGATGTCGTTTGCGGCCGCGCTCCGCAGCGCGCTGCGCGAGGACCCCGACGTCATCCTCGTGGGCGAGATGCGGGACCTCGAAACGATCTCCCAGGCGATGACCGCAGCGGAGACAGGCCATCTGGTACTCTCGACGCTCCACACCAACAATGCCGCGCAGACGGTCAGCCGGATCGTGGACGTGTTCCCGCCGCACCAACAGGAGCAGATCCGGGTCCAGCTCGCGGACGCGCTGTTGGGCATCATCGCCCAGACGCTGATTCCGACCCTGGACAACAAGGGCCGCGTGGCCGCGCAGGAGATCATGATCGCGACCCCGGCCGTGCGGAACATGGTGCGCGAGAACAAGACCTTCCAGCTCCCCTCGGCCATCCAGACCGGGGCGAAGGAGGGCATGCAGAGCCTGGATCAGCACCTCAAGTCGCTGGTCAAGCTCCGGCGCATCTCCCAGGAGGAGGCCGTCAAGCGCGCGGTGGAGCGTGAGGCATTCATGCAGGACAAGCCTGGATCGATTGGCGAGGGTGAGTTCTCGGGATTCTCCAGCCGCCGCTAGCCGGGCGCGTGAAGGGATGACGCCACCGCGATGCATGTTGACGACCTGCTGATCCACATGGAGGCGCGCGACGCCTCGGATCTCTACCTCAAGACCGGTGTCCCGCCGATGCTGCGCGTGACGGGCGACCTGGTGCCGCTGGGCGAGCAGCCACTGACCGAGGAGGCCATCGCCGCGCTTGCCGATCAGATGATGACGCCGCGGCACCGGCAGGAGTTCCAGCAGCGCCAGCGGGCGGACATCGGCTACAGCTCGCCGGTGCTGGGCCGCTTCCGCGCCAACGTGTACGTGCAGCGCGGGGCACCGGCCATTGTGATCCGGCGGGTGAGGAGCCGCATTCCCTCGTTTGAGGACCTGCGCCTGCCGCCGGTGGTCGCGCAGCTCGCCTTGGCGCCGCGCGGCCTGGCGCTGGTCGTGGGCCAGACCGGCGCCGGCAAGTCGACGACGCTCGCCGCCATGATCAGTTACCGCAGCCGCGAGCGGGCGGGTCACGTCGTGACCATCGAGGATCCGATCGAGTTCGTCTACCCCGACGCCACGAGCATCATCAGCCAGCGCGAGGTCGGCACGGATTGTGAGACCTACAGCCTGGGACTGCGCGACGCGCTGCGCCAGGCCCCGGACGTCATCCTCATTGGAGAAATCCGTGACGAGGAGTCGGCCACCGCGGCCGTGCACTTCGCCGAGACCGGCCACCTGGTGCTGAGCACCCTGCACGCCAACAACGCCAGCCAGACGCTCGAACGCCTCCTGCACTTCTTCCCGACGACCAACCGGGAGGGCGTGGCACTCCAACTCTCTCTCAACCTGATCGGCATCATCGGTCAGCGCCTGGCGCCCCTCAAGAGCGGCACCGGTCGAGTCGTCGCGGTCGAGGTCTTGCTGTCCACGCCCCGCGTCCGAGAGCTGCTGCGCAAGGCTGACCTTCCCGCGATCCGCAGCGTGATGCAGTCTCCCGCCGGCATCCAGGAAGGGATGCAGACGTTCGATTACGCCGTCTACCAGCTGGTGCAGCAGGGCCTGATCGAGACCGAGGTGGGACTCAGCGCCGTGGATAGCCCCAACGACTTGAAGATGCGCTTGAAGGGGCTCCTGTAAGCGGTGTCGCCTAGACGCGAACCTGTCCGGATCCGCGCACGACCCATTTGAGCGACGTCAGCTCGGCCAGCCCCATCGGCCCGCGGGGGCCGATGCGGTCGGTGCTGATGCCGATCTCCACGCCCAGACCAAACTCGGCGCCGTCCACCAGTCGCGTGGAGGCGTTGACGAGGACCGCCGCGCTGTCCACCGCCGCTAGGAACCGCCGTGCCCGCTCCTCATGACTCGTGACGATGGCGTCGGCCAGACCGGTGCTGTGCCGCTGAATGTGTGCCAGCGCCTCGTCGAGACCGCCGACGACCCGGACGCTCAGGATGAGGTCCAGGTATTCCGCGCCCCAATCGGTGTCGTCGGCGGGTTTGACCACCGCAGCCAGTTGGGGCCGAGCGCGTCCGACGATCGCGCGCGCCCGATCGTCGCCGCGCACCTCGACGCCCGCCTCGTGGAGCGCCCGCACGACCTCCGGCAGGAACTGCTCGGCGACCGCGGCGTCCACCAGCAGGGTTTCCAGGGCGTTGCAGGTGCTGGGGCGCTGGATCTTGGCGTTCACCGCCAGACGCTCCGCCATGGCCAGGTCAGCGTCGCGATCCACGAAGAGGTGGGTGGCGCCCTTGAAGTGTTTCAAGACGTGCATGCGGGCGTGTTCGACCACCGAGCGGATGAGCGATTCACCACCGCGTGGAATCACCAGGTCAATGCCCTCACTCTGCAGCAGTGCCGTGACCAGGGCATGGTCGGAGTCGGCGATGACCTGCACCGCGCCGTCAGGCAGCCCGACCCGGCCCACCAGCGTCGCCAGGGCGGCGTTCGAGCGCCGGGCCTCACGGCCGCCGCGGAGAATGGCCGCGTTGCCGGCCTTCACGCACAACGCCGCGGCGTCCACGGTGACGTTTGGCCGGGCCTCATAGATCATCAGGATGACGCCGATCGGCGTCCGCATCTGTGCCACGCGCATCCCATTGGGCCGGAGGCGCTCGCCGAGGATCTCTCCCACGGGGTCGGGCAGCGCGGCGACCTCGCGAACCGCTTCCGCCATGCTGCGTATGCGCGCCGGCGTCAGCGTCAGCCGGTCCACGAGCGCCGGCTTCTGGCCGCCGACGTGGGCCTCGGCCACGTCCGCGGCGTTGGCCTGCAGCAGCGCGTCGGTCTGCGCGACGAGTGATTCGGCCAGCGCCAGGAGCGCCCGGTCCTTCGCCTCACGGGGCAGCGTGCGCAACGCGGCTGCGGCCGCCCGCGCGCGGCTCACGATTTGCGGAACCGCGTCGAGCCGCGTGATCATGCCTCGCCTTCTGTGGCCCGGTCACGGATCACGGCGACAGCACCAGATCGTTGCGGTGGATGGCCTCGATGCGGTCGCCGGCCAGCGTCGCGATCTCGCCGCTCCGCCGGCCCTTCATCGCATCCAGTGCGGCGCGGCTGTGCCGGGCGATCCCGCGACCGATCTCGCGACCGGCACGATCCACCACCAGGACCAGGTCGCCGGCGTCGAAGACGCCCTGAACCTCACTGATACCCGACGGCAGCAGGCTCCGCCCGCGCTCACGCAGGGCCGTGACTGCACCGTCGTCCACGACGAGTCGGCCCCGCACACGCCCGCGCGCGACCAGCCACCGCTTGCGGCCGGAGACCGCGCGCGGCGCCGGGAGGAACCACGTGCCGAGACGCTCCCCGGCGGCCACACGCTCGAGCGCGCGCGGCGTGCGGCCATCGGTGACCACCACGGTGCAGCCGGCCGCGGTGGCCAGCCGCGCCGCCCCGACCTTGGTGGCCGCGCCGCCGGTGCCGACCGCGGATCGTGTCCGGCGGGCGGCCCGCTCGATCTCGGCCGTAATCCTGGGGATTTCGGCAAAGTGCCGCGCGGCGGCGTCGTGGCGGGGGTCGCCCGAGTACAGGCCGTCCGTATCCGACAGGATGCACAGCAGGTCGGCACCCACGAGGATCGCGACTTGCGCCGAGAGCGTGTCGTTGTCGCCGATTCGGATCTCATCGGTCGCCACCGTATCGTTCTCGTTCACGATCGGAACGATGCGCCGCCGCAGGAGGGCGGCGACGGTGTTCCGCGCGTTGAGGTACCGGCGGCGCACCGCCAGGTCGTCGCCCGTCAGCAGCAGCTGCGCCACACGGATGCCCCGCTGCGCGAACCGCCGCGCGTACTCCCGCATGAGCACCGGCTGCCCGACGGCCGCCAGGGCCTGGCGCTCAGCCAACGAACCGGCGGGACCGGTCCCGACCTCCGCCGCGCCCGTCGCGATCGCGCCCGAGGTCACCAGCACCACCGACCGGTCGGCGTGATGCAGCGCGGCAATCTGGTCGACGATCGCGGTCAGACGGCCCGGCAGAGGACGGCGGCCGTCACCGCACAGGGTAGAGGTGCCGACTTTGACGACCAGCGGCCGCGGGGTACCCATGCATGTATGTTACAATATCCTCACTGGGCCGGCGCCGCCGGCAGGCTCGCTTATGACCCCAACCCGCTCGGTCTCTGATCCTTCTCGACCACAGCCCAGACGCCCGCGTTCCAGGCGATCCCACTGGACCTCGGTCGTGCTGTTGCTGACGTTCTCCGGCCTGGTGGTGCTCATCGGCGGAGGCATTGCCGCGGGTGTGGCCGTCGCCGTGGGACGCCAGGTGCACGACGTCTCACGTCTGTATGCGCCGCCGAGTCAGGCGACCCGCATCTACGCGGAGAACGGTGAGCTGATTGCCTCGCTGTTCAGAGAGAATCGCCAGATCGTCTCGCTGAGCGATGTCCCACCGCGCCTTCGCCAGGCGGTCCTGGCCATCGAGGACGAACGTTTCTACAGCCATCGGGGCGTTGACCTGCGAGGGATCGCCCGGGCGCTCTGGCGCAACGTTCGGGAAGGTGAGCTCGTCGAAGGCGGCAGTACGATCACACAGCAGCTCGCGCGCAATCTGTTCCTCACCCAAGAGCGGGCGATCAGCCGCAAAGTCGCCGAGATCCTGCTGGCGCTCGAGATCGAGCGCCGTCTGACCAAGGACGAGATCCTCGAGCGCTACCTCAACCAGGTCTACTTTGGTCAGGGCACCTACGGCGTGGAGATGGCCGCCCGGGTCTACTTTGGAAAGTCGGTGAAGGACGTGACCCTGCCGGAGGCGGCGTTGCTGGCCGGCCTGATTCGCGGTCCGTCCATCTACTCCCCCTACCGCAACTTCGCGCTGGCCAAAGTCCGGCAGGAGACCGTGCTGGCCCGCATGACCGCGCTGAAGACGATCACCACTCGGGACGCCGCGGCTGCCCGGAAGGCCCGGATTGTGCTGGCGCCTCCCTCGAACGCCCTGGCCGGCATCCGGGCGCCGTACTACGTGTCGTTCATCCTCACGCGTCTGCTCGAGACCTACGGAGAAGACCTCGTCTACAAAGGTGGGCTCCGCGTCTACACCACGTTGGATCCCCGGTTGCAGGCGTTGGCCGAGAAGGCCGTTCGCGCCGGTCTTGAGTCGGCCCAGCGGCGGCGCCTCGACGTCGGGCAGGCAGCCCTGGTCACGGTGGATACTGATACCGGCGCCATCCGGGCCATGATCGGCGGCGTGGACTTCGCTGCGAGTCAGTTCAACCGAGCCTGGCAGGCGCAGCGCCAACCCGGCTCGGCGTTCAAAGTATTCGTCTACACGACTGCGATTGCCAAGGGCGTGACGACCACCCGGCTGCTCGACGACTCGCCCGTCACGTACAAGATCCCCGGCGCCAAGGACTGGGCGCCCAAGAACTACGACAAGAAGTTCTCGGGAATCGTGACCGTGCGCCGCGCGCTGGAGCGGTCGATCAACGTGCCCGCGGCCAAGCTCCTAAACGAGCTGGGTCCGGGCCAGGTGATCGAGACCGCCCGCAGCATGGGCATCGAGAGCCCGCTGCAGCCGCATCTGTCGCTCGCGTTGGGTTCGGCCGACGTCACGCCGCTGGAGATGGCCACGGCCGTCACCACCCTGGCCAATGGCGGGTTGCGGGTGCAGCCGCTCTCGATCCTCAGGGTGACTGACACGAGGGGCAAGGTCCTTGAGGAGCACCGGCCGGTGCGCGCGGTAGGGCTGACCCCAGAGGTCGCGTACATCGTCACCGACATGCTGAGGGGCGTGATCGAGCGGGGCACGGGAACGGCGGCCGCCATCGGCCGGCCGGCCGCGGGCAAGACCGGGACCACCGACGACTACCGAAACGCTTGGTTTATCGGCTACACGAGGCAGCTGACGACCGCGGTGTGGGTCGGCAACGATGACAATGCTCCGATGCGCCGCGTCGTCGGCGGGATGGTGCCGGCGCAGATTTGGGCCGCGTTCATGCGGCCGGCGATGGCGCCGCTGCCGGCTCTCGACTGGGCGCCCCCGGATGGTGTCATGGTGACGACAGTGTGCGCGGGGAGCTGGCAGCTCGCGACCGCGGACTGTCCGAACCCGCGGCGGGAAGTCTTCACGCGGGAAACGGCGCCGACGACGTACGAGCTGGTGGGGGACCGCCCGGCGGGGCAGAACGGTACCCCGGTCGTGGCGCCGCTGGTGCTCCGCTCGCCGGCGAATGGTGCGGTGCTCAGGCCCCCGTTTATCATCGCGGGGACCTCCGCGCCCGGAGCCATGGTGACAATCGTGGTGATCGCCGACGGGACGGGCGGCGGGGCCCGCGTGGCCGAAGTGGCGATGCAGACGACGGCCGACGGCGTGTTTGCGTACGAGTTCCGGCCCGCGTCCCGATCACCCGGCGCCCGCTACGTCATCACGATCTCGGTCGTCAGCCTCGACGGCGGACGCGCCTCCCGTCTCGTGACGGTCTACGACAGTCCTGGCCAGCCCAACGGCCGCTAGTGTAAGATACAGCTATGTCCGGCCATTCCAAGTGGCACAACATCAAGATCAAGAAGCAGAAGGTGGACCAGGTCCGCGGGAAGCTGTTCAGCAAGATCTCCCGTGAGATCATGGTGGCCGCCAAGGAAGGCGGCAACAACCCCGAGGGCAACATGCGGCTGCGGGCGGCGATGGATCGCGCCCGCGAGGCCGGGATGCCCAACGACAACGTGCAGCGGGCCATCCAGCGCGGGGCCGGTGAGGTCGCCGGCGCCCAGTACGAGACGGTCGCCTACGAGGGATACGCGCCGGGCGGCGTGGCCGTGCTGGTCGAGGCCCTGACCGACAACCGCAATCGCACTGCCGCCGAGGTCCGCGCCGTATTCACCCGCAACGGCGGCAACCTGGGTGGTTCGGTCGCCTGGATGTTCGATCGGCAGGGCACGGTGACCGTCGCGCGCGGCACGCTCTCAGAGGACGACGCGCTGCTGGCGGCGCTGGAGGCGGGCGGCGAGGACGTGGCGATGACCGACGAGGGACTCGAGGTCAAGACGCGCCCCGAGGACGTGTTCAAAGTCAAGCAGGCCCTCACTGAACGAGGGCTGTCGGTACTCAGGGCGGAGAACACGATGCGGCCCAAGACCACGGTGCGCGTTGAAGGGAAGGACGCGCACGCCGTCCTCCGCCTGCTCGAGGCCCTGGAAGAGCTCGACGACGTGCAGAGCGTGCACGCCAATTTCGATATGCCGGACGAGATCCTGCAGCAAGTCGGCTAGCCCACCGCGCACGGCGTGTTATAATCGAACGCAGGTTCGATGATGCCGACCGCGCCTGCACCGCTCCTTCGTCGCGCCCACGACCGCTATGCCGGCGCTCATCGCGACCGGCGCTCACCGATCGTCCTCGGCTTCGATCCCGGACTTCACCGCACGGGCTACGGTGCCGTGTGCCTCAACGGCCCCGCACCCAGGGTGATCGAGGCCGGCGTGTTGACCACCCGGCCCACTGAGCCGTTGGGGCGCCGCCTGCACCTGCTCTACCGGGACATCGAATCGCTCGTGCGTGAGATGCGTCCGCGATTGGTGGTCCTGGAGGATCTCTTCGCCCACCCGCGGTTCCCCAGGACGGCCATCGTGCTCGGACACGTGCGGGGCATTATCTGCCTGGCCGCGGCCTCCGCGCACATCGAGGTCATGGCGCTGGCTCCCAGCGCCGTGAAGCGCGCGGTGACCGGGTCGGGGCAGGCCAGCAAGGCGCAGGTCCAGGTGGCGGTGCGCGTCCTGCTGGCGATGCGTGGCGTGGTGGACGCCCACGCGGCCGATGCTCTGGCGCTGGCCTACACGGGCATGGCGCGTGCGACCTCCGGACGCGCAAGGCTGGGACGGCCATGATTGGGTACCTGCGCGGACGCGTCCTCCGCCGCGGCGACGGGATGGTGCTGCTGGAGGCCGGGGGCGTGGGCTATGACGTCTCACTCCCACCGGTGGTGGAGGCGGCCGTGCCGGCCGCCGGGGAGGCGCCGCTCGAGCTTTTCATTTCCTATCACGCGACCGCGAATCAGCCCAAGCCCCTGCTCGTCGGATTCGTGCGCGAGGTCGAGCAGGAGTTCTTCGAGCGCTTCATCACAGTGGACGGGCTCGGGCCGACCAAGGCCGTCCGCGCCATGGTGCGTCCGGTGCATGAGATCGCTGACGCCATCGAGCGCCGAGACGCGGCGTTCCTGCGGCGTCTCCCGGGGTTTGGGAGCCGCACGGCCGAGAAGGTGATCGCCGCGCTACACGGGAAGATGGGCAAATACGCGCTCCTCCTCGCCGCCGCCGGCGCGGCTCGGTCCGAGGCGCCCGACTTCAAGGAAGAGGTCGTCGAGATCCTCACCCGCCAGCTGGGCCACCGTGCCGTTGAGGCCCGCCGGATGGTGGAGGAGGCACTCACACGGGCGCCCGGTCTCGATTCGGCGGAGGCGCTGTTCCAGGAAGTCTACCGGCTTGAACGGGGGGCTCCGGCGTGACGCGACAGCGGCTCGACGTCGAGACCGTCTCTGAAGACGAGCATGTCCTGCGCAGCCTCCGGCCCCGCTCCCTGGACGAGTGCATCGGCCAGGGGCGCGTGATCGAAGGCCTGCGGATCGGCATCGACGCCGCGCGCCGCCGCGGCGAGGCCCTGGACCACATCCTGCTCCACGGCCCGCCGGGTCTGGGCAAGACGACGTTGGCCGGTGTCGTCGCGCATGAGATGGGGACCGAGCTGGTCACGACCAGCGGACCAGCCCTGGAGCGCGGCGGCGACCTGATGGGCATCCTCACCAATCTCAATGCCGGCAACGTGCTCTTCATCGACGAGATTCATCGGCTCTCGCGCGCGATCGAGGAGTTTCTCTACCCGGCGATGGAGGACTTCTGCGTCAACTTTGTGCTCGACAAGGGTCAACACGCGCGCACGCTCCGGTATCAGCTGCGTCCTTTTACGCTGGTCGGGGCCACGACACGCGCAGGCCTGCTGTCATCGCCGCTGCGCGAGCGCTTTGGCATTTTTCATCACCTGGACTTCTTCTCCGAGGACGAACTGGTGGCGGTGATCACCCGCTCAGCCGGGATCCTTGGCGTGACGGTTCATACCGACGGCGCCCGCGAGATCGCCAGGCGCTCGCGGGGCACGCCGCGCATTGCCAATCGGCTGCTGCGCCGCGTGCGCGACTTCGCCGAAGTGCGCGCCGACGGGATGATCACGTTGCCCGTGGCGCAGGCCGCCCTCGAGTTCGAGGGCGTGGACCACCTTGGTCTCGACGGGCTGGACCGCAACCTCCTGCGCACGCTGGTCCAGACCTACGGCGGCGGGCCCGCCGGCATCGAAGCCCTCGCAGCCTCGCTCAACGAGGCGACGGAGACGCTCGAAGAAGTCGTCGAACCGTTCCTCTTGAAAGCGGGGCTGATCGCCCGCACTTCCACCGGCCGCCGCGCGACGGC
>Ga0187892_10003862_pt1 | contig 26435 bp, 21 predicted proteins | sample MA1701073metaG_FD_139345 | JGI IMG/M metagenome (GOLD analysis project Ga0187892, IMG submission 139345) | Bio-ooze microbial communities from a basaltic lava cave in the Kipuka Kanohina Cave System on the Island of Hawaii, USA - MA170107-3 metaG ... | reverse complement strand
TGCCCCCACGCCTCGAGCCTCGAAAAACGTTGCTCACGCGGCCAGCGAACCCGCGCCGCCAATCATCGTCGCGACGTCAGATCCGGCGCTCGCGCGCATCCTCACCTTCGCGCTGGAGCAGCTTCGACTCCCATTTCGGCTCCTGGATTCGGGAACCGATGCGCTCCGCGAGCTCCTCGCGATGGCTGTGGGTTCTCAGCCCCCGATCGTCGTCCTCGACGTAGACCTACCCGGCGTCGACGGCCACGCGATCCTGGAGCGACTCGGCGTCGATCGGCCGGACACATTTCTCATCCTCGTGCTGTCGTCGCACGCAGACGAATCGGTGCAAGTCCGCTCGCTGCTCGCCGGCGCGCTGGACCACCTCGCGAAGCCATTCAACGTCCGCGTGTTGATGGCCAAGATCCAACGCTGGGTGGCGATGTCGTCGCACGTGGCGGGGGCTGCGTAGTTGTTCAGCCTCGACGCACTGCAGGTAACGGTAACCGCGGGTGCGATCGTTGTAGCGATCGCGTTCCTCTCGCTCATCGGCCTCCGGTGGCGCATCGGCGCTCACCATGCCGAGGTGGAAGCGGGCGTCGCCGCGCTCGAGCCGGTCTTGCAGCGCTGGCTGGTCATCGGCGGAGATGTCGACGCCGTGCGTACAGCGCTCCGCGCGTTGTCGCCTTACGCCGCGCTGCGCAGTCTCGCACGACTCGCCACGCAGCAGGTGACGTTCGAACGCCAGCAGCTGCTGGCCCGCGCCTTACGAGACGAACCGTGGGTGAAAGGGATCCTTCGCGACGCGCGGTCGCTTCTCTGGTGGCACCGATTCGACGCCGCGCGACTTCTCTCGGTGGTTGGTCGTGAAGACGACGCGGGCCTTGTCGCCGCGCTGCTGGATGACCGCAGTCCCGCCGTGCGGCTGGTCGCCATCGATGCCGCGGCGCGGCTCACGGCGCGGCCGCTCTTGCAGCAGGAGCTGGATACGCTGCACCTGCGCCAGGACGCGGTTCAGGCATACCAGTTCGCCGCGCTCGCGCGTCAGCCGGCTATCGTCGCAGAAGCACTGATCGATCGCCTAACGCCTGAGGCGCCCATCCCCGCGCTGAATTCGTGGATCGATGTGGCCGGCGCTTTGGCGAGCCCCGCCGCCCTGGATCGCGTGCGCGAGCTGGCGATGCACCCGGCCCCGGAGGTGCGCCTGCACGTCGCGCGCGCCTTGCGTCGTCACGCAGACCCGGGCACGCCGCCGGTGTTGGTCAAGCTGCTGGCCGACCCCGATTGGCGTGTTCGCGCGCAGGCGTCCCGTGCGTTAGGCGCGCTCCGCTGCAGCATCGCGATCAAGGGGCTCGCGCAGGCGGTGCGCGACCGGTCCTGGTGGGTGCGCTACCGTTCGGCGCTCGCTCTCGCGCAGATCGGCGGACGCGCGAGCGAGGAATTGCACGACCTGATGACGTGTGACGACCCGATGGCGCGCGACATGTCGACGCTCGTTTGGGGCCTGTCGTCGGCCGCCGTTGTCGAGATGTCGGAGGTCTAGCGCGATGTTACTCGCGATCGACGTCGAACGCTGGATCGTGACCGCGGTGCACGCCGCCGATCTGACGGTGTTGTGGTACACGTTTCTCGTCAATTCCTTCTTCGCGCTGCTGCTGATCCTCGCGGGGCCGCAGCTCTTCGCGCATTGGCGCTTCGGCAGCGAAGACGTTCTGACGCGGAGCCTAACGTCGTCGGCGGCGCCGCGCGTTAGCATCATCGTTCCTGCGTATAACGAAGCCGTGTCGATCGTCGACAGCTTGCGATCGCTGCTCACGCTGCGGTATCCGTACTACGAGGTCGTGCTTGTCAACGACGGATCGAAAGACGACACACTGCAGCGGCTGATCGACGCGTACGACCTCTACGAAGTCCCTCCCGCTGTCATGCGACGGCTGCGCACGCAAAAGGTCCGCGCGTATTATCGGTCGCGCACGTGGACCAAGCTGCTTGTCGTGGACAAGATCAACGGCGGCAAAGCGGACTCGCTCAACGTGGCGCTCGACGCCGCGCGCTTCCCGTTCGTGCTCGCCTGCGACGCCGACACGCTCATCGAGCCGGACGCGCTCCTGCGCCTCACGCGCCCGTTCCTGTTCGACCAGAAGATCGCCGCCGTCGGCGGAACGATTCGCGTCGTCAACTCCTGCACGGTGCGCGACGGTCGAGTCACGGATGCGCGCGTCGATCCGCGCTGGCTCCCGGGTGTGCAGACTGTCGAGTATCTGCGCGCGTTCCTCTTCGGTCGCCTCGGATGGAATCTGTTAGGCGGCAACCTGAACATCTCGGGGGCTTTCGGATTGTTTCGGCGCGACTACCTCACCGAGATCCTGGGCTACGCGACGAGCACCGTTACGGAGGATTTCGAGGTCAGCGTGCGCCTGCAGCGTCACCTCAAGGAGCATGCGATCAAGGCGAACGTGACGTTCATCCCGGATCCTGTCGCCTGGACGGAAGTGCCGACTTCGATCAAGGTGCTCGGGCGCCAGCGTGAACGCTGGCACCGCGGTCTCATCGCCACGTTGGTGACTCATCGCAAGGTTCTGTTCAATCCGAAGTATGGCGCGACGGGTCTCATCGCGATGCCGTACTATCTGTTCTGCGAGATGTTGGCCCCACTCATCGAAGCCATTGGCCTCGTGTTGACGATCGCCGGAACTGCGGTCGGCTTGCTCGCTCCAGCCTACGCGGTCGCGTTTTTTATGGTGACTTACCTCTACGGCATCGTGCTCTCGCTCGCGGCGATTCTCATGGAAGAAGCGACGTTCCATAAATACCGCCGTCCAGCGGATTCACTGCGCCTCATCCTCTTTGCTTTTCTCGAGCCGTTAGGCTATCGCCAGGCGACGGTGTGGTTCCGGCTCAAGGCGTTCTGGCGCTACCTTCGCGGCGATCATTCGTGGGGTCGCATGCAGCGCGAGGGGTTTGCTGCCGCTCCGCCCGCTCCATCGACACCCAGCGCTGTGCCAGCGCCCGCTCCCGCGGCCGCAACAGTGCGCCCGCTCACACCGGTCTCGGTACCGCACATCCACTAGCCAGCCTTAGCAATCACATAGCCTGGGGTCAGCCGCCCACATGCCCAACGTGGCGGCCAACCCTGGGTCGCTCATGGTCTAGGTGCAGTACGCCGCCTTTTCAATGGGCGGTTGCGGTGCCAGCGTGTTCGACTGCCGCTCGATAAACGCTATCGGGAAGAAGCAAGCTTTGCGCGCCGCGATTGAGGTCGGGAGCCAGCGGTCGGCTTTGAGCCCGAATCGGTACAGGTCGTGCAGTCGGCGCCCCTGCAGAAAGAGATTGACTCGCCGCGAGTGAATGAGCATGTCGCGCGGCGGCGGGCTCGCACCGTCCCAGGCCGGCAGACCTTCGGCCGCCCGCGCCGCGTTGATACGCGTCTGCATCTCGGTGAGGTTGTTCGCCGCCAGCGCCGCTTCCGCGAGGATGAGCTGCATCTCCTTGGCCGATGTCACCGTCACGCCAACCTGAAGCCCGGACGCGACGCGACAGCACTCGTCGATCGCCTTGGCGAGCACGGGATCCGGCTGGTTTGTCACCGGATCGCGCAGTTTGATGCCGGCGATACCAGCCAGCGGTGTGAGGTTGTTGCGACTCGGATCGGGGTTCACGTACTCGCCGCCGGCCCTGATCTCCTGCCGGCTGTTCATTTCGGACGCGAAGTTGTTCGTGCCGGTGTTCGCGTTTGTCGGCGTTAGGCGAAAGCGGTACGTCGCCGCCATCAGCGCGAGGGCTGCCGTCGCGTCCGCACTGGCGTCGGCGTCGTTGATCAGCGGATTGGCTGGCGTCGCGCGCGCCGGTTTGAGGGAGCGCCAGAGAGCCTTCGAGAATCGCACGCGCGCACGCAGGCCGAGCGCTTGCGTCCGCACTTCATTGTTACCTAACGACTGCGCCAGAGCCAGTGCTTTGCCGAAATAGGCCGCCGCCGAGTCGTATAAGGAAACCATGTTCGCTTCACCGACCGGCGCCGCGGGGTTCGTGCGATCGGAGCCGATAATGAAGTCATCGTACATGTCCGCGATCGTCATGAACACAATCCCCGCCATCACGTATGTGCGACCCATATCGATGCGGTTGCGCAACGTGCCCGCCTTATCGAAGCTCTCGAGCTTGCCGACCGTGTACCCCGACAGCCAACGCACTTCGCTCATGAAGGGGTAGGCGGCGTCAGTGTACTCGTTGACTGGGTCTGACACCTCTCCGGCGTCCAGCAAGCCCCAGTTTTCTCGCGAACCAACCCAGGTAAGCTCGTCGCTCGTGACGGAGTAGGGCCCGTACACGGAGCTAAAGGCGCGAGCTACTGAGCTATTCAGGCCGTTCGCGAGGATCGACGCTGCTGCGGCGTCGCCCAGCGCCCCTTCTTCCACTGCATTAGGGTTCTTGATTTCCGTATCGAAGACACTGCACGCTGCGCCACCAAGGATCACCGTTAGGCACACGCCGGCGCGCGCTACCTTCGCCAGTCGGATATGCATGCGAGTCATGGCAGTCTCCGGTTAGTAGGCGAGGTTGACGAGCAGGGAGAAACGCCGCGGAATGGGCATCCCGAACGAATCGCTGGCGTCGTTGAAGTTCGCTTGCACACCACCACCAGGCTGTCGTCCGCTATAGGAGATCTCAGGATCAGACCCGGAGTATTTGGTCCAGAGCAGGAGATTGCGCCCGGCGAACGTGAGCGACATCGACCGTGCGCCAAAACGTTCGGCGATGGACTGGGGAGCGGTATACGTTAGGCCCAATTCTCTGAACCGCAGAAAGTCCCCCTTCTCCATCTCGCTGAGGCCGGGCTCCAACAGTCGCCGATGCTCGCGGATGTATTTGTTCGCCGCATCCAGCCGCTGCTGCGGCGTGCTCGCGGGATTGTTTAGTGTTGCTTCGATCTCGGAGTAGTCCTTGAGATTGGAGCCGATGGTTGCGTGCTGCGACCCTCGGAAGGCGTCGGTGAGGTTGTGCACTGTGAATCCCGTGCGCCACTCGAAGTTCGCGAGCACACGCCAGTTGCGCTTGAACGTGACGGTGCTGCCGAAGTTGCCCGTCCAGTCGGGGAAGATGTCACCGATGCGCTGCTCGGTGAGAATGCCGCTGCCATCGTAGTCCGCCAGCAAGGGTCGCAGCGCATTCTGCACAGCCGTCGTCTTGAGGTCGCGTGGCAGCGCGAAATAGGCGAGCAACTCGGCGTTGGTCGCCGCGCGGCCGTTGTTGTTCAGATTGATGGGATTCTGGCCCGGCTCATAACACGCGATCGGCTTCCCGAGCCTGTTGTTCGCGGGCGTCGCTCCCCTGCCCGGACACGCGGCGGCGAGGCGCGGAACGTAGATCGAGCCTAACGGGTCACCGACCTTGAGGAAGACCCGGTGGCGGATGTAACCCGAGTTGGTCTTGATTGGAGGCGCTCCACCTAACGACTTGAGCGTCTGCTCCACGTATGACGCGTTGACGTTGAGCTCCACCTGAAGGTCGCGCCGGTTAAGCGCGAAGGCGTGCACGCCGAGCTCGTAGCCAGTCGCGTCGATCTTGCCGATGTTGGACAACTGCGATTGGCGAAAGCCGCCGGACACCGGATACAGCCGGGCCACGAGCAGGTCGTTCACTGTACGGTGCCACACGGTAGCGTTGACGCCGACGCGATCCTGCACGAATCCGGCTTCGAAGCCCCCTTCAACCTCGGTCGCGATCTCCGGCTTGAGCCCTTGGTTGCCTAACTGCGACTGTACGAGACCGGCCCCCGCTTCTCCGCGCAACGGCGCGAACGTTGTGAATTTGTCGAACGCGCCGGGCTGGCGTCCCGACTTTCCCCAGGCCGCTCGCAAGCGCAGCGTATTCACACCGAGCGGACTGCGCCACGTGGACCAGTCCGACGGAACGACCGAGAGACTTGCTTTGGGATAGAAAACACCAGGTGCGTCTTCGCCAAACGCGCTCGCGAAGTCGTAACGCCCACCAACGGTGAGGAAGGCCCAGTCTTTCCAACCCAGCTGCTCCTGCGCGAAGTAGCCACCATTGATCGAGGTGAGAAAACTTTCGCCCACGGAGATGTTCTGCCCTCCCGCGCCCACGACTTCGATTCCGGGCCCGGGAAGGTTTGTTGATGAGCCCGATGTCGCCTGCGATCGGTCATTGAAGACCTGAATCCCGGCCACGAGCGCCGACGATATTGACGAAGTGATCGGACGGTTCCAGGACGTTTTGGCGTCAAACGTTAGGACGCGCGTGTTCTGGGCGCCGGTGCTACGCGACCCTTCGATATTGTTCTGGGTGTACTCGTCGATGTCGTAGCGGAATCGTGAGAACGAGAAGTTGTTGCGATTCGTCACGTCCCAGCCTGCGGTCACGTCGACATTGATTTCGCTGGTCGGCGTATATGTCGCGCTCATCGCACCTGTCGTTCGGTGCACCTGCTCCTCCGTGATCTGCTGCAGCGACTCTCTGATCGACATAAACGCGCCGTTGCCGAACGGGTTGCCGGGACCGGAACACTGTGCTGGCGCGACATATGTTGACTTGTTGCAGTTCGCTAACTCCGGACGCGCATAGCCGGCGAGCGCGTACGTCCCATAAATGCTGTTGCCGATGATCCCGCCCCCCGGAATGGCGTTGAACGTGTTGTAGTAACCGGACCTAACGCTGAGGCGCAGTGAGTTGAAAGGAACGAGCGAGAGGTTGGCCAGTGTTTGCAACCGGCGCAGTTTGTCGCCTGCGGGCCCATACGACGCGCCGCCGATCGGCCCATCCTCATATTGGTAGCGCCCGGAGGCGAAGTACGTGATCGACGGACCACCACCGTCCACCTGCGCGGTTAGCGTCGATGCGGTGCCGGTCTCGGTGAGGTAGTTATTCCAGATCGGCACTTCAAATACTTGGAACGGCTTGAGTCCTGGAATATTCCAGAACGTGGCGAGCGAATCGGCTTGCGCTTGCGTCCTTGCATATCCCGCGTTAGGGTCGACGCGATCCGCCGGGAAGGCGATAGCCTCTTGCTGTGCGGAGAAGACCCAGCGCGGCGAGCCCGTCGAGCCCTTCCTCGTGAAGATCTGAATGACGCCGTTCGACGCTTCCGTGCCGTAGAGCGTTGCTGCGGCGGCGCCCTTCAGCACCTCGACGCGCTCGACTGTTGCGGGGTCGATGTCGTCCAGGCGCGAAGTCATTCCGCCACCGGAGTTGATGCGCACTCCGTCCACGAACACCACGGGTTCGTTGGACTGCGTAATGCTCGCGTTCCCCCGGATGCGAAGACGCGCCCCCTCGCCCGTTAGGCCCGCGGGCGTGATCGCCGAAAGCCCAGGTTCCCGCGCGCCGAGCAGCGATGACACGTCGTTGATGATCAGATCCTTGGGCGCCTGCACCACGGACACTGTGTTTCCCAGTCGTTTGACCTCCGTGGCCTGCCCGGACCCCGTCACGACAACCTGCTCGAGTTGCAACGCGGAGATCTGCAGTTCGAAGTTGAGCCGCACGCTTCCACCGGCAGGCACTGTAACCGGCTTCGCCAACGGCCCGTAGCCGAGGAGTCGTGTGCGGACTTCGACTTGACGTGCCGGTGCGCCGCTCATGCGATACGACCCGTTCGCCGCTGACATCGCCCCGATCGATGTCCCAGCGATGAAGACCTGCGCCCCCGCGAGTGGGCGTCCGGACCCGCTTTCAGTAACGGTTCCCTCTACCACGCCGGTTGACTGCGTGTGTGCGTTAGGCGCGACAAGCGCGATTGCGACAGCGAGTGCCGCGGACAGAGAGAAAGCCTGCATGGGCCGCCTCGAGGAAATAGGACTCTTTTCGTTGTTCACGTGGGAGCGCGTGACCGGCACTACTATTCACCCGGACTGACAGCCCGTCCAGACCCACTAGCGCATACTGTATATCGTATCCAATATGGCACGCATGCCGACCACTCCCCGACGCGGCTCCCCCGACCCACTCGTCCTGCCCGTACCGCGCCAGACGATCGCGAGCCTGGCGCTCGAAGCGCTGCGCACGCGCATCCTGCGCGGACACTACCCCGATGGTGAAGCGCTGCGACAGGACGCCCTGGCGCAGCAACTCGGCGTGAGTCGCATTCCGATTCGTGAAGCGTTGCGGCAGCTCGAGGCGGAAGGTCTCGTCACGTTCATACCGCACCGCGGCGCCGTAGTCGCCAGCTTATCGCTCGAGGAGATCGACGAGGTGTTCGAGCTGCGCGCTGATGTTGAGACTGGGCTGCTGCGTCGCGCGATTCCGCGCCTCCGCGCTGACGACTTCGAACGCGCCGCTGAAATCCTGCAGCAGTACGAACGTGCGCTGCGCTCTGGTGAAGTCGCGGTGTGGGGAGAGCTAAACTGGAAATTCCACTCGACGCTCTACGAGCCCGCCGACCGCCCTGTCACTCTAGGTCTAATGCAGCGGCTGCACGATCACGCGGATCGCTATGTGCGCGTGCAGCTCGCCGTGACGCATTGGCAGAGCCGAGCAATCCGAGAACATCGCGCGATCGCCGCGGCGGCGCGGCGGCGCGATCTGCGCAAGGCGTGCAGCCTGCTGCGGCAGCACATCCTTTCCGCGGGAGCGTCGCTCGTGGAGTTCTTGCACGAACAGCGCGAGGCAGGCGAGTTGCGTCAGCTCGCGGCGTCCGCTTCGAAGGCGTGAGTGTCGTTAGGCTTTTACGAATCGCGCCGCGGCCATTGCGGCGCCGAATCCGTTGTCGATGTTCACGACAGTCACACCGGCCGCGCAGCTATTGAGCATGGTGAGCAACGCAGCAAGGCCGCCAAAGCTGGCCCCATAACCAACGCTGGTCGGAACGGCGATGACTGGGCAGGCGACTAGGCCGCCGATGACAGACGGCAGCGCACCGTCCATGCCTGCCACGACGATGATCAGTTTCGCGCGCTGCAGCGCGTCCGACTTGGCCAGCAGGCGGTGAATTCCCGCGACGCCCACGTCCGTTAGGCGCTCGGCACACACCGCCGACGCAAACAGCGTCTCGGCCGCTTCTTCCGCTACGGGAAGGTCGCTCGTGCCGGCTGTGACGACGAGTACGGGGCCAGCCTGCGGCACTGCGTCACTGGGCTGCGGGACGATTGCGGTGCGCGCGAGCTCGTTCAGGCGCGCGTTCGGCCAGCGCTCGCGCAGCGCACCTAATGCCCCCGCGTCGGTGCGCGTGATCAGCGCGCGGTCTCCTCGCGCGCTCACGCGGCCGGCGATTTCTACGATTTGCGCGGGCGACTTCCCCGCTCCGAAGATGACTTCCGGAAAGCCTTGCCGCAGTCCGCGGTGATGATCGATCGTCGCGAAATCGATAGACTCGATCGGTGCGCGCGCTAATTCGTCGAGAGCGCGCTCGGGCGCCACTTCACCGCTGGCGACGCGCTCCAGGAGCGCGCGCACGCGTTCGCGAATCACGCTGCCGCGGGCTCGACCTCGACTGGCTCGGCGATCGAGGTGTCGTCGTCGGCATAGCGCGCGCGATTGGCCAGGTAGTCGCCGAAAATCGACTGCACTTCACCTAACGCGGACACCTGGTGCAAGCGCTGGCGCAGCTTGGCCGACCCGGGCAGCCCTTTCACGTACCAACCCAAGTGCTTGCGGAACTCGATCGCCGCACCTCGCGGATCCGACTCGAACGACTCGGCCATGCGCGCATGATCGAGCGCAGTGGCGAAACGCTGCTCGACGGTCCGTGCCGGCGGCATAGGCGTGCCATCGATCAATGCGCGAGTTTCGCGAAAGATCCACGGCTGACCGAACGAACCGCGCGCGATCATCACTGCCGCGCAACCGGTCTCACGCCACATCCGCGCCGCGTCTTCCGCCGTCTTGATATCGCCGTTGCCGATGACCGGGATGTCGAGCGCGTCAACGAGCGCGGCGATCTCGTCCCACCGCGCGGCGCCTGTGAACATTTGCGTGCGCGTACGCGGATGCAGTGCGATCGCGCGTGCGCCGGCGTCCTGGCAACGCCGCGCGATCGTCACCGGGTCGCGCAGCTCGTCATTCCAACCGCTGCGGATCTTTACGGTGACGGGCAGGTGCGTCCCCGCGATCACCGCGCGGATGACGCGCTGCACGAGGTCGAGATCCTTGAGGCAGCCGGAGCCGCCGTTGCGCCTAACGACTTTCTTGACCGGGCAGCCGAAGTTTATGTCGATGAATTCCGGCTGAAAGACGTCCGTGACGAGGGTTGACGCGTCACGCATGGCACTCGGCTCGGCGCCGAAGATTTGCACGCCGATCGGGCGCTCGTCGTCGCCGAACCGCAGCTTCGCGATGGTCCCTGGGTTCTCGCGTCGAATCCCCTCTGCCGAGAGGAACTCCGTGACGACGACGTCCGCACCGAAGCGTCGGCAGAGCCGCCGGAACGGCGACTCCGAGACGCCTGCCATCGGCGCGAGGATAAGCGGCGTCGACGTTTCGCTATGAGCGAGGTACGGCAGGGGCATGATTGGCAACCTAACCAAGCGGGCAAAGCGTTGCAACGCCGCAATTTGACAGCATTCGCCGAGAGAAATAAGTTGCCCCGCCTTACCTACTCCTCGCCTAGCGCGAGGCCACGAGGATTTCGATGGAACTGAGGGACTTTTTCTCGGAAGATGCAGTCGAGCTGAACCTTCAGTCCGTCTCCAAAGACGACGCGCTGAAGGAGCTCATCGGTCTGCTCAAGCTTGAGGACAAGTCCGAAGCGATGCTGTTCAAGATGCTCAAGCGGCGCGAGAACCTTGGGTCGACGGGTATCGGTCGCAGCATCGCGATTCCGCACTGCCGGTCACTCGTTGTGACGAAGTTGCGAGTCGCGTTTGGACGACGTTCAGCGGGTGTGGATTTCCGTGCGATCGATGACAAGCCGGTGAAGTTCTTCTTTCTGATCGTTGCGCCGCCGCTCGAAGTATCGAATCAGTATCTCCCTGTGTTAGGCAAGATCGCACAATTCAGTAAGGAGGCCGACGTCCCCGAGCGGTTGCTCTCGATCAGCACGCCCGTGGAGTTCATGGATCTGCTGAAGGAGAAAGGCATCTAGCGACGCGCCGAGTGCTGCCTAACGTGGTTCGCTTATTAGGCAGCAGAATCAATGCGCATGACCGAGGCATGGCAACAGGCGCGTCGTCAGCAGTCGCGAGGCCACACCGTCCACTGGAACATTGCGCGCCCCGCGATCTTGCCACACCTGCTCGTACGCGCCGGAGCGGTGAAGCAGGCCCGCTAGTTCACCAAAACGTTAGGCAGCGAAACCCCTAGCTATCACAGCATGACGCACCAATCCCGCTCGAGGGTAGCGCCGGCGTTCAGCTCACAGACGGTGACTCTCAGTTGGCTGCTGCAGCATGATGCATGTTGCAGCGATTGGCCCGGTCATAGGAGCTTCCATTTCACGAGGATTGCGACGGCGGCCGGGACTCCAAAGATCAACGCGAGGATGGGAAGTTCCTCGGCGACCGGATAGCCAGCCTTCGCCACACCAACCCACATGTTGAAGCTCGCGACGACGAACCACAGAACGACGAACAGCACCGTCGCCACCGTCGTACTGCCTGGAAAGTTCGTGGAGAAGAGCTTCCCCACGATGAGCGACGCAGTGAGTAACAGGAATCCGGCGAGGAGGAACAGGCCCGTGCGCATATGCATCTCCGTGCATTGTGGCAATCGCGATGACCAGTGACGCCTAACGAGGATCCCGTTGTGCCACGCTCGGCTGCAAACTGATCCATCAGTCGCCAAGGAGCCGGACGACAATGACGGACGGGAGCGCCAAGTGAACAGACGAAATCCGCGGGTCACGGGCGTCGAAGGTCGCGCTGGTGCACCATGACTCGGCGTCCGTCAGGCATCTGAATGTCATACTCAATGATGGGACCGGAAGCATAGGCCTGCAGGATGCTGCCGCGGCCGCGCGGAGTCACAACCTCGTCGCCTCGCTTGAAGCGGAACGTAGTGCGCGCTAAGGAGTCGGCGGCGGTGACAAGGCCGTGTTGCCAGCGAATGTGGAATGGGCCGAAGTTGGATGATGCGAGCGTCGCGCGGGCCTCTGCCCTCGTTAAGCGATGCAACGCCGGCCGCTGCCGCCGTGGCTGGCCGCTCGGATGCGACGTCATTGGCGGGATCGCGGGTGCGGCAAGCGACCGTGAGAGGGAGGAATGCGAAGCAGCAGAGCTGACCGTTCAATGGAACTCTCCGACGCGTGACGTCGCGCAGCTCCTGACGCGTCGGCCAACGCCACGGATTTGGCAAAGGGGTCAGAGCCCTTTGACGACTTTGATCGAGCCTGTTGTCGTGACGCGCAGTCAAAGGGGTCTGACCCCTTTATTCCCACTCGATCGTCGCTGGGGGCTTGGAGCTGACGTCGTACACCACCCGATTCACTCCCTTCACTTCGTTGATGATCCGGTTCGAGATGCGGGCCAGGACGTCAGGTGGGAATGGAAACCAGTCCGCCGTCATCCCGTCGGTGCTCGTGACGGCGCGCAAGCCCACGACGTTCTCGTAGGTGCGATAGTCGCCCATCACGCCGACTGACCTAACGGGAAGGAGCACAGCGAAGGCCTGCCAGATTTCGTCGTACAGCGCCGCGCTTCGAATCTCCTCGAGATAAATGGCATCCGCGCGGCGCAGTACGTCGAGCTTGTCCTCACTGACATCGCTCAGTACGCGGATGGCGAGCCCCGGGCCCGGGAAGGGGTGCCGCGCGAGCATCTCTTCGGGCAAGCCCAGCTCACGGCCGACGTTGCGCACCTCGTCCTTGAATAGCTCACGCAGCGGCTCGATGAGCTTGAACTTCATCCCCGGCTTGAGCCCGCCCACGTTGTGGTGCGTCTTGATCGTGACCGACGGCCCACCGCGCGGCGACAGCGATTCGATGACGTCGGGATAGAGCGTGCCCTGGACCAGGAACTCCACGTTAGGCCCGACACCGAGCGCGGCTTCTTCGAAGACGTCGATGAAGGTGTGCCCGATGCGCGTGCGTTTTTCTTCCGGATCCTCGATGCCGCGCAATGCAGTAAGGAAGCGCTCCTCGGCCCGAACGGTGACGAGGTCAATACCCAGATTGGCTCGGAACGTTCGTTCGACTTGCTCCCGCTCGTGCAATCGCAACAGTCCCGTATCGACGAAGATGCACGTTAGGCGATCCCCAACGGCGCGATGCACAAGCGCGGCGGCCACTGCCGAGTCGACGCCGCCTGACAAGCCGCAGATGATGCGTGCGTTGCCCGCCGTCTCCTGGATCCGATTCACTTCTTCCGCGATGAACGCGCCCGGTGTCCAGGACGGCTGCGCATGACAAACGCCGAACAGGAAGTTCGCGATGATCTCTTTGCCGCGGGTCGTGTGCGCGACTTCGGGGTGGAACTGCAGCCCATAGATCGGCTTGTTCGCGTGACGCAGCGCGGCAAACGGGCTGCTGTCGCTCCCTCCGAGGGGGACGTAGTCCCTGGGAAGTTCCCTCACGTGATCGCCATGACTCATCCACACCTGCGATTGCTCGTTAGGTGCGAACCCTGCAAACAGGCCGTTGTCTCCTCCCCTTCCCGTCACCGCGAACTTTGCGCGGCCGTACTCGCGTCCGGCTGTTTCAGCGGTCGGCTCGACAACGCCACCTTCGAGGTGGACGATGAGGTTCATGCCGTAGCAGATCCCGAGCACCGGCGCGATGTCGAGCAGCGCGCGATCCGCCGTTGGCGCCCCGTCGTCGTACACAGAGCTGGGCCCGCCGCTCAAGATGATCCCCGTCGGCTTCCACGCCTTGATCCACGCGAGGTCCTTGCCGGCCGGATGAATCTCTGAGTAAACCCGCGCCTCACGCACGCGCCGCGCGATCAGCTGCGTGTACTGCGAGCCATAGTCCAAAATGAGGATGCGGCTCTCGGCTCCTTTCTCAGACCTCGGACCTCCGACCTCCGACCTATTAGGCACCGTTAGGCAACGTGAAAAAGTCAACTTTGCGAGTATCGAGATCCAGAATCGCTGCAGACGGCCGCCCGTACAGCCAACCACACGCTTCCCCAGGATTCACGATCAACGTGTCCCCACGCGATCTCATCTCCTCGCGATGCGTCTGGCCATGCACGACTACCGCATGACTCTCGATGGAGCGCGTGCTTACGTCCTGGATGTCGTGCACGATGAGGACACGCTGTCCGCCTAACTCCAGTGAATGAGGAGACTCGTACAGTTCAATCCCCATACTCTGCTGCGCCACCGCGCGCAGGCCTTCGTGATCCCCATCGTTGCGCCCGAACACACCTGCCATCGGCATGTTGGAAGCCTGGAATGGAAGCAGCGCAAAAGGCGCGCAGTAGTCACCGGCATGTAAAACCATACTGACGCCGTGCGCCTGCATGTACTGGATCAGGTCGCGGATCGCCGGCATGCGACAGTGCGTGTCGGACATGAGGCCTACGAGCACTATTCGCTCCTCCACTGGAGCTCATGCTGCTCGCGGCGCGCGAGGTCTTCGTAGTTCTCGCGCTCAGTGGCGACTGCATAACGATCGCCGTCCACGACTACCTCGGCGGCCCGCGGCCTGGCGTTGTAATTGGACGCCATACTGAACCCATACGCTCCAGCTGAGTAGACGGCGAGATAGTCACCGACATGAACATCGGGGAGAGCGCGGTCCAGGGCCAGGAAGTCGCCGCTCTCACACACCGGTCCCACGACGTCCGCGCGCAGCGCTTCTTCGCCTGCCGGATCCCGCATCTCAACGGCTTCGATGCGATGATAGGCCTGATAATGCGACGGTCGCAAGAGATCGTTCATGCCTGCGTCGGTGACCAGGATGTTGCGTCCGCCGCTGCGTTTGCGGTACAGCACGCGGGTCAGCAACACACCGGCATTGCCGACGAGGAAGCGGCCGGGCTCGAGCAGAATCGTTAGGCCCGTTTCCGCCGCCGCCTCGCGCACCAGCGCGCCGTATTCGCTCACGTCGAGCGGCGCTTCGCCACTGTACGTCACGCCGAGTCCGCCGCCGATGTCGAGGTATTCAATTGTATCGATACCAGCGGCGCGCAGTTCGGCCAGCAGCGCCACGATTCGCTCGAGCGCTCGGCGATATGGTGCCATCGCCGTGAGCTGCGAACCGACGTGCATGTCGAGCGCGGCGAGTTTGACTCCTGGCAGGCGCGACGCCGTCTGTGCAATGGCAAGCGCCTCATCGTAAGGCACGCCGAACTTGTGCCCCTTGTCGCCGGTGCGCGTGTAGGCGTGAAAGGCTTCGATCGCCACCTCAGGATTGACTCTGAGCCCCACGCCAATGCGCTTCCCCGCGCGCTGAGCGGCGTCGCTCAGTATGCGGATCTCATCTTCGGACTCGGCGTTCACCAGGAGAACGCCTGCGGCCACGGCCTCGTCAAGCTCGCGCGTGGTCTTGCCGACGCCGCCGAAGATGATATCGCCAGCCGCGAAGCCCGCTAGACGCGAGCGATACAGTTCGCCGCCGGAGACGACGTCGACGCCGGCACCTAACGCATGAAGCGTGCGCAGGATCGTAAGGTTGCCGTTCGCCTTGCAGCTATAATGCACGCGATGCGGCGCCTCACCGATCGCCTGCGTTAGGCGGCGGCATTGGTCGCGGATCGAGCCGAGGCTGTAGACGTACGCCGGCGTGCCGACCTCGTCGGCGACGCGCTTGAGCGCGACGCCCTCGCAGGCAAGGGCGCCATCGCTGCGAGCGAAGGCAGCGGCTAGTGCCGTTCCAACTCCTGACGGATTCTGACTCATTGCGAGTGATCTGGCGGAATAGGTTGGAACGGCACTAATACGCTCTGGCCCACACGACCTCGTGTTTCGACGGCTGTCCGCTGTAGAGGCACTTGGTCGGCGCCTCGGGCGAGCGAAACTCAGGATCTGGAATCACTCGGATCGTGGCTTTCGTTTCCTCTTTCACCTTCGCTTCGACTTCAGGATCGCCATTCCAACCGGCATACACGAACGCGCCGTCGCCTTCGATGACCTCGCGGAACTTGTCAAAGGTGATGGGTCCACGAACCGAGTTCGCCTCACGCCTGTCGATCGCGTTCTTGAGCATCTCCTGTTGCATCGTCGCCAAAATGCGCGACACCCCTTCGGCGATGTTCGTTAGGCTCACGGGCTCCTTGGCCCGCGAGTCGCGCCGCACGGTGACGCACGTCCCATTCGCGAGATCGCGCGGTCCGAGTTCGAGCCGCAGCGGGACACCGCGCAGCTCCCACTCGTAGTATTTGGCGCCGGGTTTGATCCCTTCGCGCGCGTCGACATGAACACGGATGCGATCGTCCCCGCGGCCGTTCCACGACTTGAGCTCATCGCGAACACGATCGGCAGCGTCCAGGAGCTTCGCTCTCTCCTCGTCGCTCTTCCAGATCGGCACGATCACGACCTCGGTGGGCGCGAGCTTCGGCGGCACGCGCATGCCGTTGTCGTCGCCGTGCACCATAACGAGCGCACCGATCAACCGTGTCGTCACGCCCCAGCTCGTGTTCCAGGCGTGTTGCGTCTGACCGTTTTCGTCCTGGAACGTGAGCTCGAAGGCCTTAGCGAAGTTCTGACCGAGGTTGTGCGACGTGCCTGCCTGCAGCGCTTTGTTGTCCTGCATGAGCGCTTCGAGCGCGTAGGTGCGCAATGCGCCGGCGAAACGCTCGCTGTCTGTCTTGAGCCCGGTGACCGGCGGCATCGCCATGTGCTCTTCCATGAAGCGACGATAGATCCCGAGAATCGTGCGCGCTTCGGCTTCGGCCTCGTCGTGAGTGGCGTGCGCCGTGTGCCCCTCCTGCCAGAGGAACTCCAGCGTGCGCAGGAAGAGGCGCGTGCGCATCTCCCACCTAACGACGTTCGCCCACTGATTGATGAGGATGGGCAGGTCGCGATAGCTCTGCACCCACTTGGCGTACATCGAGTAGATGATCGTCTCTGACGTGGGGCGCACGACGAGAGGTTCGGCGAGCTTCTCGCCGCCGCCGTGCGTGACCACCGCCAGCTCGGGCGCAAAACCTTCGACGTGTTCGGCTTCCCGATGCATGAAGCTCTCGGGAATGAACAGCGGGAAATACGCGTTGACGTGCCCGGCCTCTTTGAACATGCGGTCGAGTGCCTGCTGCATCCGTTCCCAGATGCCGTATCCGGGCGGACGGATGACCATGCAGCCCCGCACCGGCGAATAGTCCGCCAGCTCGGCGCGCAAGACAACTTCGTTATACCACGCGCTGAAATCCTGAGCGCGCGGTGTCAGCTTCTTACCGTCTGCCATTCGTTTACTCTGACCTCATTCTCTCGCGCAAATCGGCACTGACCAACTCCGGCGCTTTGCGAATCGTCGCCACCAGCTTTTCCGCGGCAACGGGCTCCGACGGCAACACCCTGCCTAACGCAGAGCCGCCGCTTTCATCTTTGGCGTGCATCGGATCGACGGCGATGAGCGACTTGCCCGGATCCACCAGCGCCGCGAAGTAGCGAGCTCCCGCCGAGTAGGCGGCCTTGCGCTGCTTGCTCACGGATTGAGGCCTGAGCGCGTAATCGACACTGCAGCCGGCTTCACGCAGGGCCGACGCTGCACGCAGCACTGCCGACCGCGGCGCGCCCTCGTCGGCGGCGAGCCAGAAATCGGGCCCGTCCACGTCGCTCTTCATGAGACCGCGCTCACGCAGGATCTCGCCGAGGACAACGTCGCCCATGCCGAAGCCTAACGCGGGCATGTCGACGCCGGCTAGGTCCTGTAACAGCGTGTCGTAGCGTCCACCACCGCAGATGGCCCGCAGCTCGCCCTCGGCGTCGAACAGCTCGAAGACGATGCCGGTGTAGTACGCCAGACCACGCACGATGCGCAGGTCGAGCTTGACCCACTGGCCGACGCCGAGGGCGTCAAGCGCGTCGACATAGCTTTGCAGCTTGTCGATCGCGGCACGCACGCGCGCGTCGGAGCCGTACGCGTTACCTAACGTCTGGAGGTCGCTCATGTGTACGGCGTCGTACACGCGATCAGCGACTTCGCGCGACATCCCCTTGTCGACGAAGCGCTTCTCGAACGTGATCCGCGGCTCCCGCTCAATCTTGTCGATGGCCCCAAAGGCAACAGGAGTCGCGTCGGAGGACACACCGAACGCGGCAAGCAGCGCGCTCAGCAACTCACGGTCGGACACGCGCGCGAATACATCCGGCTTGCCACCGTGATTTAGTCCCAACTCGCGCATAATCTCCAGTGCAACGGCCAGGACCTCGGCGTCGGCGCCGACGTCACTCTCGCCGAAGATGTCGACGTTGATCTGGAAGTGCTCGCGCAATCGCCCGCGCTGCATGCGCTCGTAGCGGAAAAGCTGCGGCATCGAAAACCACTTCACCGGCTTGCGCAGCGCGTTGGCGCGCGCGGCGACCATACGCGCGACTGTCGGCGTCATCTCAGGCCGCAGCGCGACCTCGCGGCCCCCCTTGTCAGTGAAGTTGTAAAGCTGGCCGACGATCTCGTCGCCGCTCTTCTTGGTGTACAGCTCGAGGGCCTCGAGCGGCGGTCCGTCGTACTCGACGAACCCGAAACGCCGAGCTACCGCGCGCCACGCGCGCATGATGTGCGCGCGCTCGGCGAAATCGGAGGGATAGAAGTCGCGAAAACCGGGTAATGCCCCCGCTGACATCTGGGCAATCTATCCGGCGATCGGATCGACCTGCAAGCGAACCATCGCGTCGCCGACAGTGTGAAAAGACCCAGTAATGAGAACTGTCGTGCCCAGAGCGCGCGCGAGCTCCAGCGCACGGTCGAAATCCTCCTCGACTCGAGCATCCCATCCATTTCCCTGCGCGTGTCGAAGCGCATCGGCCGGATTCCACGCTCGGCTCGCCGGCGCAGTCGGAGCCATCGTGAGCAGGAAGCTGTCGACGACGCTGGACAGCTCCTGCATAACGCCGCGCCAATCCTTGTCAGTCAGGACGCAGAGCAGCACACAGATAGGACGCTGTGGCGCGACCTCGCTCAGGGTCCGCGCGAGCACGCGCGCGCCATCCGGATTATGCGCGACGTCGAAGATGTACTCGCCCATGCGTTGAAAGCGCCCCGGCAGCCGCACGCGCTCGAGCGCCTTGCGCACGAATGCATGATCGCGCACATAACGCGGCCCGGAAGCATCCAGCATTGCGACGGCCGTAGCCGCGTTCCACGCTTGATGCTCACCGATCAACGGCGTGTGCCACTCGCTCGCATCCGCATCGAGTGCGATCGCGAAATGCGTCCCTGACGCCGACAAATCGATATGTTCCGGTGCATATCGCTCGCGCACCGACACGACCGGCGCTGCAGCAACGGCGTACGCCAGCCTAACGAGCTGCTCGGCGATGTCCGGATCCCGCTCACCAACGACAGCCGCTGAACCGGATTTGAAGATTCCTGCCTTCTCGCGTGCGATCTCCTCGCGCGACTCGCCCAAGTACTCCGTGTGATCGATGCCGATCGACGTGACTCCGGCGACGATAGGCGTCACCACATTGGTCGAATCGAGCCTCCCGCCTAACCCTGCCTCCACGACAGCGACGTCGATCTCGCGCTCGGCGAAAAGCGCGAAAGCCATGGCTGTCGTCGCTTCGAAAAAGGTGGCGCCGAGTCGTTCGACAGTCGGAGTCCATTGCTCGATGAAGCGCGTGACATACGCTGCATCGTCAGCCGCTCCATCGACGAGGAATCGCTCGCGAAAATCAACCAGGTGAGGTGACGTATACTTGCCGACGCGCCACCCCTGCGCTCGAAGCACGGCCTCGAGCGTCGCGCACACGCTCCCCTTCCCATTGGTACCCGCGACGTGAAAGACGTCGAAGCGCGTGTGGGGATTGCCTAACGCGCCAAGCAGCGCCTCGGTGCGCTCCAGCCCGAACTTGCTCTTTCCTGTCGTGCGCGCAAAGAGACTCTGCAGCGCGCGCGTGTACGCGCCTAACTCGTCGCCCACGCCGTCGCGGCTGGTCTCCCGCTCATGTGACGCAGCAAGCGCCCCACCGTTGGCTTGAGGTCGCGGCGATGCACGACGAGGTCGAGCATCCCATGCTCGAGCAGGAACTCAGACGTCTGGAAGCCCTCGGGAAGGTCCTGCCCTAACGTCTGCTTGATCACGCGCGGTCCCGCGAAACCGATGACGGCACCCGGCTCCGCGATGATCGCGTCGCCAAGCATCGCGTAGCTCGCGCTCACGCCGCCCGTTGTTGGATTCGTCAGGATCGACACGTATGGAATGCGGCGCTCGGCTAGCTGCGACAGCACGGCGGAGACCTTCGCCATCTGCATCAGCGACAGGACGCCCTCCTGCATGCGTGCGCCGCCCGACGCCGATATGAGCACGAGCGGGTGTTTGCGCTCGAGTGAGCGCTGCGCGAGCCGTGCGATCTTCTCGCCGACGACCGAGCCCATCGAACCGCCCATAAAGCCGAAATCCATCGCACCGAGGTTGACCGGCGCCTCGGCGAGCTTGCCCGTTACTGTAATGATGGCGTCGCCGTCGAAGCCGTTGTCGCGCGCGCGCTTGAGGCGCGCGGGATACTCCGGGAAGCCGAGTGGGTCGGTGGAGCGGAGGTCCGCCTCGACTTCTTCCCACGAGTTTTCATCCAGTAAAAGGGAGACATACTCCAACGGCCGGATACGCCGGTGGTACTCGCAGTTGGGGCAGACGCTCAGGTTCCGGACGAACTTCTCGCGCAGGTCTGTGTGGCCGCACGCCTCGCACTTCTCCCACGCGTCGGCGGGGATTTCAAGGCGTTCTCTTGGGGGCTGGCGGGGCTTCTTCTCCTTTCGGAACCAGGCGGCCATCCCGAATAGTGGGGGCCACGAGGGGCCACGGGCTAGGGGCTACGGGCTGACCGGCCCTCGGCTTCACAGCGTCCACGACGGGTCGTGCGCCCTGCGAGAATCTTGCAGCTGTATATGGCGCCAAATGCCTCGCGATTCTCTTCCCAGTAAGGCGACCGGGCGCGTTTCGTCGCATTTCCGACGGCCACAACGAGTCGAATGAGCGGCCAGAAGATGGCGCCCCAGAACATGCCGGACTTCTTGTAGCGATCGGTGTGGAACCTGACCGATTCAAGGCCCGCCTGCTTTGTGAAGTAGAACACTTTGATATGCCCGGACGTGAACACAGCGTTGCTTCACCGACAGGCATGATATCGAAAAGCGGCATCGTCCCACTCAACAAGTATCGGATGCGCGAGTTGACGTTGAGTATGTTCGGCGTGGTCACGATCGCTCGACCACCAGGTTTGAGCACGCGAGCGATCTCGGACATGAGGTGCTGCTGGTTAGGCACGTGCTCGATGACTTCCATGCAGAGCATGAAGTCGAACGCGGCATCGTCAAATGGCAGCTTCTCGGCGAAGTCGCTGAAAATGCATCGTAGCCGATCGTACTTGAATTGCTCGGGGAATAGATCGCAGGCCGTGATTACGTCGCGCCCGTCGAGGAGCCGCAGGATCACTTGCGTCGTGATCGGATGCGAATGCGATGGGATTTGGCGTGGCGCCGACGGCGGGAGCGGTTCGGGCACGCTTAGCGGTGTGAAGGGGGGATCCTAAATCGCCAAAGCGTCTGCTCGACCACGCCCTTCGGATGAGATCCTAACGAGGATCCCGACAGCTAACCAGCATGTCAGCATGAAGGATCCACCATACGAGAAGAACGGGAGCGGGATGCCGGTGATCGGCATCAGGTTGAGCGTCATCCCGATGTTCACGATCACGTGCACAAACCACGTCGCTGCGAGGCCGAACGCGACGAGGCTCGAGAACGAGTCATTCGCCCGGCCGGCGATGCGCACCACGCGCAGGAAGAGCGCGAGGAATAGCGCAAGCGCGATCGTCACTCCGATGAAACCCAGCTCCTCGCCAACGACAGCGAAAATGAAGTCTGTGTGCTGCTCGGGAAGGAAGGCGAGCCGCTTCTGCGTACCTAACGTGAAGCCCTTCCCCATCCAGCCGCCGGAACCAATCGCGATCTGCGACTGGATGACGTGATAACCCGACGCTTGCGGATCCTCCATCGGATTGAGGAACACGAGCAGCCGCCGCTGTTGATGCGGCTTCAGGCTCTCCCAGAGAATCGGCGCGAGAATCCCCATCGAGACGTTGGCAACCATGACGCCAACACCCTCGATCAGATACGGCTTGTATCGATAGACGAGGAAGAACAGGAGCACGAACCAGATCGCCCACACCTGCGTGCTGAATGCGAGAATCAGACTGATGACCGGACTTGCGATGAGCAGCAATTGCAGGCCCGACACGCCCGACCAATACAGCATCGCGAAGAAGAGACCAACGAACACGATGCCCGTCCCGAGGTCAGGCTGCAGCATGATGAGAACGAACGGCACGCCGACAACGAGCGCCGGAAGCCATAGCTCGATCATCGCGCGTGGAGCAGCTCGTCGCCCTGAGAGCACTTTTGCGAGCATCAGCACGACCGCGAGCTTGGCGAGCTCCGACGGCTGCCCTAGCCTAACGTTGCCGATTGTGAGCCAGCCTTTCATGCTGGCGGCCGTACCCGCACCGCTTCCCAGCACTAACACGACTGTCAAGAGTGCGAGTGCGAGATAGTACGCCTTGTCAGCGATCCATTCGTAGAAGCGCACGGAGCCGCGGCTCACGATGTACGCGCCTACAATTCCGGCGCCGAACCAGAGCAGTTGCCGCTTCCACGCAACTGTGACATAGCCGACGGAGACTTCCGTCTGGCCCGCCGAATAAACTGACGCGATCCCGTACGCGCTCAGGAGCAGCGCGATGAGCACCAGTGGCCAATCGGCGACGACGCGCTTGATCATGAGCTCGCCCCGTTCCGACCGAAGCCGTTCACGTTAGGCAATCCATGGATTCACTGGTGGTCGGAACGGGGTCAATCACCGGTGGTCGGCGGTGCGATCGTGACCTGCTTCAGATAGTGCGACATCGCCTTCGTCGCCAGCCGCGCGGCCATGTACCCGTGCGCACCGTATTCCACCATGACGGCGACGACGATCTTGGGACTTTCATACGGCGCGAAACCGACGAACCATGCGTGGTCAGGTTTCCCCGCTTCGTGATGCTGCGCCGTACCTGTCTTGCCGGCGACGACGACGCCCTCGATGCGCGCGCTCGCCGCTGTGCCGCGCGTCGAGACGACGTCAGTGAGCGCCTCGCGCACACCGGTCATCTGATCGCTCGTGAGCGCGAAGATCTTGGTCCGCTGTGGCGCCCGCCTAACGAGCTCCGGCTTGGCTATGCTGCCGTCGGTGGCGAGCGCGCTGTAGAAGCGCGCCATGTTCAGGATCGTCTGCGAATTGTCGGCCTGGCCGATCGCGAGACTCAGCACGACAGACGGATTCCATCCGCCGGGCCCATAACGCCGATTGAAGTAATCCACGGCATACGGCCAGATCGGACGCGACTCGCTCGGCAGATCGATCCCGCTGCGCTCGCGGAACTGCAGCTTGACGCCGCCGGCCAGCAGGTTCGTTAGGCCGATTCTGAGACCAAGCTGGTAGAAGTAGACGTCGCACGACTTCGCGATTGCCTCGCGCAGCGTGAGGTGGCCGTGTCCTTTCTTCTCCCAGCAGCGGAAGTAGCGACCATAATAGAAGCCGCCCGTGCATGACTGCGGCATACGATCGTCCAGCGTCACGAGCCCGCGCTCGAGACCGATCACCGATGTCGCGAGCTTGAACGTCGACGCGGGCGGATAGACTCCCTGCAGCGCCTTGTTGTACAGCGGCTTGCGTGCGTCGTTGCGCAGCTGATCCCAATACTCCTTCGGGATTCCGCCGATGAACCGGTTGGGATCGAAAGTCGGCGCCGAGTGAAGCGCCAGCACTGCGCCCGTGCTCGGGTCCATCGCGACCAGGCCGCCCTGCAGCGAATCGCCGAACAGGTTCGCGACGAAGCGCTGCAGTTCGAGGTCGATGTTCGTTTGAAGCGGCGCGGGACCAACGGCTGGGATGTCAGGCTGCGCGTTGGCCGCTTGCACCACGCGACCGCGCGCATCGACAACGACAAAGCGCGATCCCTCGCGCCCTCTCAGCTCGGGCTCGTACTGACGCTCCAGCCCTGCCTTCCCGACTTGCTGACCCGACTGGTAGCCGGTGTACGTCGGCGAGTTGAGCTCGGACTCAGTGATTTCACCCGTGTATCCAACGAACGCCGACACCGCTGGACCATCAGGATAGAAACGCTTCGGCGCGGCCTGGATGATGAGCCCGGGGAATTCTGTGCGCTGCTCTTCGAGGACAGAGACCTGATCGAACGTCGCGTCAGAGAGCACAACGGTCGGACGGTTCGGCTCGCGCCGGAGACGCCTAACGGCTGACTCTATCTCTTCGTCGGACAACGAAATCATCGTGGCGAAACGCCGCAGCGTCGCGCGCAGCGAATCGGGCGATGGACTCAGCAACGAAACCGAGTAACCCGGCACGCTTTCGGCGATGACCTGACCACGACGATCGTACACGACGCCGCGCGGAGCGATCAACGGGATTTCGCGCAGGCGATTCTTGGTGGACTGCAGCGAGTACGCCTCGTTCTGCACCACCTGCGCGCGGAAAAACGACATCGTGAGCCAGGCAATCGCGATGGCGATGAAGCCGCTCGCCATCCGCGAGCGCCGCTGAACATCGTTCGGATGAAAGCTCATGCGTGTTGGGGGTCGAGCGTCATGCGATACGCGAGCATCACGAATACACCGGCAGCCGCGGTAAGTGCGGCCGAAAGCGGCGACCACACACCCGCCTGTGCCAATAACTCTAATGGAGGAGCACCGCGAGCCACGACCAGGTAGATCAGATCGAAGGCCCACTTCCCGATAAAGAAGAAGAAGGCGTGCAGCACCACGTTGTCAGCGAAAATCACCGCGCGCAGCCACGAGGCCGCAAACCCGACGACGCTCATCGCCAGCGCCCCGGCGCCTAACGTGGCCGGCGTGAGCGAATCGCTCACTAATCCGGTCAAGAACCCAAGCAGCGCGGCTGCACCAGGCCGCATGCGCACCGAGAGCAAGAGCACAGCGATGACGAGAAAGTCGATCGACGCGCGCCACCCGAGCAGCGGTCGGATGGTGTAGTGCAGCGTGACGAGGATCAGAAACGCTACGATGAGGGCGACTGCCTTACGCCAGTTCACAGCGGTGGCTTCCGCGGAATGATGCTCGTCTTTGGCGTGTCCCCCGAACGCAGGCGGGCCCTCACCAGCGAGTCGGCCTTAGCGACTGCGGCCGCACGGCTCGCGCTGTCGGCTTTGGCCGCGCTATCTCGCACGACGCGTCCGGCTGTATCGACAGGCTTGGGCCAGATGTTCGCAACGCCGTTACCTAGTCGCTCCGGCTGAACAACCATGACTGTCGTCACGTCCTGTGGTTTTACCGCGGGCCGCACGACGTAAGTCCGCGCCCAACTTTCCGACGTCTTGATCTCGCCGATCACCGTTCCCACAGGTATGCCCGCTGGATACCGGCCGCCGAGTCCCGAGCTGACGATAAGCGTTCCGGGGTTGAGTGAATCACGGAACGCGACACCGGTCAGCTCCAGCAGGTAGCGCTCACCTTCCCCGCCAGTGTGCGGCCGCACAATGCCTAACACGTTGCTGCCCGCCGACTGAGCGCTCACGCGAAAGTCAGGATGCGTCCACAGGATAGCGAGACTCGACGTGGCGTCGACTGTCGTGACCATGCCGACCACGCCATCCGGTGCGACGACGATCGAGCGCTGGGTGATCCCCTTATCTCTACCCGCCGTGAGCGTGACAGTATGCTCGTCTCCTAACGACTGAGTGTGCACCACCTCGGCGACGACGAAGCCGGTGCGCAGACCTTCGCCTAAGCCGATCATGCGGCGCAGGCGTTGATTCTCCAGCTCCAACTCGCTCAGGCGCGCGCTGGCTAGCGTGAGGCTATCGAGACGCCGGGCGAGTCCTTCCCGCTCCAAAATGGCGTTGCGGCCGCGTTCTGCTGTGCGCTGGAGCGCAAGAACCGGCTGAACCACGGTCTCGCGCAATACGCTGGCGACCTGATCGCGCGCGCCAGACGGCAAAATCGTGAGCATCACTGACGCGAACACACACGCTATCAACACCACCGTATCCGCGCGCGAGCTCGCTCGAACCGCACGAGCCATTGCTGCTCCCTATCGGCTCAAGACAGACCAGTACTTCTCTTCATCGTCGAGGATGCGCCCGGTGCCGCGCACCACACAAGTGAGCGGATCCTCGTCCACGTGGATGGGAAGTCCGGTCTCTTGGTGCAGGACGATGTCGAGTCCGCGAATCAATGCCCCACCGCCGGTCATCACGATGCCGCGATCCACAATATCGCTCGCCAGCTCGGGGGGTGTGATTTCCAGCGCGCGTTTCACCGCGTCTACGATCTGCTGAATCGGCTCCTGGATCGCCTCGCGGATTTCAGTGGAGTGCACGCGCACGGTTTTGGGAATGCCGGACACCAGGTCGCGGCCCTTCACTTCCATTTCGCGCTCGTCGCCAACGGGCGCAGC
>Ga0187892_10003861_pt1 | contig 26448 bp, 23 predicted proteins | sample MA1701073metaG_FD_139345 | JGI IMG/M metagenome (GOLD analysis project Ga0187892, IMG submission 139345) | Bio-ooze microbial communities from a basaltic lava cave in the Kipuka Kanohina Cave System on the Island of Hawaii, USA - MA170107-3 metaG ... | reverse complement strand
CTCCTGGGTGAGTTGCTGGTATTTGTGGTAGCCCTCGATGGCTTGCTGAACGGCTGGCACCTTGTCTTGTGGAACGTAACGGCAGCAGTTCTTGTCCTGCTCCCAAGAGTTGAGGTTGAAGTAAGGTCCGTTGGGGCCTTGGCCCACCTCGCAGAGCGAGCCGTGCTCCATGTGTTGAATTTGGAGGATCTGTTCGAGCAACGATTGGGGGGTAATGGGTGTGTTCACGGGAGGCAGTATATATGTTCATCTATATCAGCGCAAGAAACAACGCGCAAATTCGGGATCCCGAAGATTTTTGTCGTGCGCCCGGGGCGGACAAGAACGATCACCATCAAGCGTTTGTGCGTGGGTGTCAGGATCGGCACCTGGCGCCGCACGTGGCGTGCAAGTAGGGCATCCACACGCCGGGGTTGGACGGACGCACGACTCGGGCGAAGGGTTACCAGACGAGCCAACGCATCCGCAAGCAAGGGGAAGAGATCTTTGGCTAAGATGCCCCGGAAATTCATTGCTCCCACGCCGTCCTTTCGCTATCTCTCAGCCCTCGCCGCGTGAGGGCGCGCGGCCTACAACACAACGACCATGAAATCACTTCGCATCGGACTTGTCGGCATCGGCACCGTCGGGCAGGGCGTCTATAAGAACCTGGAGAAGAACGCCGACCTCATCGCGGAGCGTTGCGGCATTCGACTCGAAATCGTCCGCGTCGCCGAGAAATTCTGGGACCGCAAACGCGTCGTGGACGTGCCCCAGGCGAAACGCTGCACCGAGGCGGCCGAGGTAACGCGCGACCCGAAGATTGATGTCGTGATCGAACTCATCGGCGGCACCACGATTGCCGGCGACATCATCCTCGACGCGCTCAAACACAAGAAGCCGGTCGTCACCGCCAACAAGGCCCTGCTCGCGCATCGCGGCGAGGAGTTGTTTGCCGCCGCAGCGAAGAACCACACCAACATTTTCTACGAGGCGAGCGTTGCCGGTGGCATCCCGATCATCAAGGCGTTGCGCGAAGGATTGATCGCCAACCGCATCCAGAGCATCCACGGCATTATCAACGGCACCTGCAACTACATCCTCAGCCGCATGGCTGCCGAGGGCGCCGACTTCGAGGCGGTGTTGAAGGACGCCCAAGCACAGGGTTACGCCGAGGCGAATCCGTCGCTCGACGTGGACGGCGGCGACACCGCGCACAAGGCCGTCATTCTTGCGTCGCTTGCGTACGGGTTCTGGGTGGATTTCGACAAAGTCCACATCGAAGGCATTCGCAGCGTCACCGCCGCCGACATGCAGTACGCCGACAAACTCGGCTACGTGATCAAGCTCCTCGCCACGATCAAAGCAGACGGCGGCAAACAGGTCGAAGTGCGCGTACACCCGACGCTCGTGCCGAAGGGCCATTTGCTCGCTTCCATCAACGGCGTGTTCAACGCGGTCTTCGTCCGCGGCGACGTCGTGGGCGACACGGCCTACTACGGTCGGGGTGCCGGCATGGACGCGACTTCTAGCGCGATCATCAGCGATCTCGTGGATATCGCGCTGGACATGAAGTTCAACGCGCATCGTCGTGTGCCGCCGTTCGTGCCGCATAAGATGTACGGCAAGCTCAAGCCGATGGACGATGTCATTTCGCGCTATTACTTGCGGCTCGACGTGGTGGACAAACCCGGCGTCCTCGCGCAGATCGCGACGATCCTGGGCAAAGCGAACATCGGGATCATGTCCGTCATCCAGCCCGAGGGCCACGAAGGCCAGAAGGTGCCGCTGATTTTGATGATCCACGACGCAAAGGATTCGGCCATGCGCGCCGCGCTCGACAAGATTGACAAGCTCGATTGTGTCCGCAGCCAGTCGGTAATGTTCCGCGTCGAGAGTTTTGAATAGTGAGACGCGTTAACATCGAAGACTTGGCTACACGGATTTCTTGGTACTCGTTAGCAGTCCTATGAACAAGCGCATCCTCATTCTCGGAGCCGGCTTCGGAGGGCTCGAACTCAGCACCATGCTCTCGGAGGCGTTCGGCGACGGCATCGAGGTGACGCTGATTGATAAGAACGATTCGTTCTATTTCGGGTTCTCGAAGCTCGACGTGATGTTCGGACGCGCGCAGCCCGACGCGGTGAAGCTGCCCTACAAGAGATTCGTGAAGCCCGGCGTGCGACTTCTGCAGGAGACGATCTCCGCGATCGATCCCGTCGCCCGGCGCGTCACGACCAATCGCGGGACTCACGAGGCGGATTTCCTGGTCGTCGCGCTCGGGGCCGACTACGATTTCGATGCCACGCCGGGCATGTCGGACGCCACCGAGTTCTACACCCTCGCCGGCGCGTCGCGGCTGGGGCAAATCCTCCCCACGTTCACCAAGGGCCGCGTTCTGATCGCCGTCGGCGGGGCGCCGTTCAAATGCCCGCCGGCACCCAGCGAGGCCGCGCTGATGATGCACGATTACCTCACCACCCGCGGCGTCCGCAGCGCCTGCGAGATCACGCTCATCCTCCCGCTCGAAACCCCCGTGCCTCCGTCGCCCGAGACCTCGCGGGCGTTGCTCGCGGCGTTCGCGGAGCGGAACATCACTTTTGTTGCCGACCGCGAAATGAAGATGGTCGATACAAAGCGCCGGGTGGTGACCCTTGACGACGGCGGCGAGTTTCCCTACGACCTGTTCCTTGGCGTACCGGCAATCCGTGCCCCGAAGCTGCTCGAAGCCAGCGGCATGACCGAGGACAAGTATGTGCCGGTCAAGCCGAAGACGCTCGAGACGCGTTTCCCCGACGTGTACGCCGTCGGCGATTGCGCGCGACAAGGCACGCCGAAAGCGGGGGTTTTCGCCGAAGGCGCCGCGCGCGCCGTGGCCACGGCACTGATTGCGCGCCTGCGAAACGAGGAGGTTCCGGTCACTCACAAGGGAACGGGCTCATGCTACATCGAGTTCGGTGCCGGGCGGATCGGCCGCGTGGACGTGGACTTCTTCACCAATCCCGGTGGGCCGACGGGCACGTATTACGCGCCGTCGGTTGCCCTGCGCGCCGACAAGGAGCATTTCGGTTCCAGCCGCCGCGCCCGCTGGTTTGGGCTGTGAGTGAAACGGAGGGCGGCATTCTTGTCCGCCGCGATCGCGCTGCGAGTACGAAACAGGCGGACAGGAATGTCCGCCCTCCTCTCTCTCCGCTATTGGCATCGTGGCGGTTCAATCCATCCGTGGACTGGCTTTCCCGTCTCCCACATTGCCATTTTGAATCGCTTTATGCATTCTGCCTGGATGACCGATGCGATTCTCCAGTCACTTCGCGCGATCGTCGGCGCGGCCAACGTGCTGACCTCGAAGGAGGAATTGCTCGCCTATTCGTTCGACGGGACGGCGATGCTGCAGCAACTCCCCGGGGTGGTCGTGTTTGCCGAGAACGCGCAGCAGATCGGCGCGATCCTCAAGCACGCCAACGCGGAAAAAATTCCCGTCGTCACGCGCGGTTCGGGCACGGGGTTGAGCGGCGGCAGCGTGCCGGTCCCCGATTGCATTGTGCTTTGCACGGTGAAAATGAATCGCATTCTCCAGGCGGACCCGGGCAATCTCACGATGCTGGTCGAGCCGGGAGTGATCACGCAGGCAGTGGATCTGGAAGCGCACAAGCACGGCCTGTTCTATCCGCCCGATCCCGGCTCGATGAAGATCTCGACTATCGGCGGCAACGTGGCGGAAAACTCCGGCGGCCTGCGGGGACTCAAGTACGGCGTGACCCGCGATTACGTGCTCGGCCTGGAAGTCGTCCTGCCGACAGGGGAGATGCTTCGGTTCGGCACCAAGTGCGCCAAGGACGTAGCCGGCTACTCGTTGAAAGATGTGTTCGTCGGCAGCGAAGGCACGCTGGGCGTCATCACGCAGGTATTGCTCAAGCTCGTTCCGCGGCCCAAGTCGAAGCAAACGATGGTCGCCACGTTCAACTCGATGACCGACGCCGCCGAAACCGTTAGCGACATCATCGCGCACAAGATCATTCCGTGTACGCTGGAGTTCCTGGATCGGACGACGATTGGTTGCGTGGAGAACTTCGCGAAAGTCGGTCTGCCGCTCGATGTCGAGGCATTGTTGCTGATGGAGACGGACGGTCATCCTGCCGTGGTCGAGGAGGAGACGCGACAAATGATCGCCCTTGCGAGACAACACAACGCCAAGGAAGTCCGCGTCGCCAAAGACGCCGCCGAGGGCGAAAAGCTGGCCACGGCCCGGCGCAGCGCGTTCAGCGCCCTCGCGCGCGTCGCGCCGACGACGATCCTGGAAGACGCCACGGTCCCGCGCAGCGAGCTGGCGACGATGATTCGGTTTGTCGAGGAGGTCGCGAAGAAGTACCGGCTCAAGATCGGCACGTTCGGCCACATGGGCGACGGCAATTTGCACCCGACGTTTCTCACGGACGAACGCGATCACGAGGAGATCGAACGAGTTCATAAGGCGTTCACGGAGATTTTCGACAAAGCGATCGCGCTCGGCGGCACGATCACGGGCGAACATGGGGTGGGCATCGCCAAGAAGGAGTTTTTGCCGAAGATGGTTGGCGAAGTAGGGATGGAAGTGTACTGGCGATTGAAAACTGCGTTCGACCCGAATGGCATTTTGAACCCCGGGAAAATCCTTGGCGGACGGAGGGACCATTGATGGTTGGTAGGAGCGCGATTCATCCCGCGACTGGATGCCCGCAAACGGAAGACTGTCATACCGCGCGATGAATCGCGCTACGAACCCTGCGCATATGGAAAGCTACCTCAAACACCTCGACTACTCGGTGGTCCAGCAATGCATGCACTGCGGGATGTGTCTGCCCACGTGCCCGACCTATGCGGCGACGCTTAAGGAAACTTCGAGTCCGCGCGGGCGGATCGCGTTGATGCGGGCGGTGGCGGACGGCAAGCTGGAACCCAACTCGCCGCTCTTCGCCGACGAGATGTATTTCTGCCTCGGCTGTCTCGCCTGCATGACCGCCTGCCCGGCCGGCGTGGACTACGCAGACTTGATCGAACACGCCCGGGCCGAGGTCGAACGGGCTGGCACGCTCGCGACGCCGAAGCGATCGTTGATTCGCATGCTCATGCTCCGTTGGATGTTCACCTCGAACGCGCGTCTGAAACTGCTGGGCTGGCTGTTGCGGTTCTACGAGAAGTCCGGCCTGCAATGGGTCGTGCGCCGCAGCGGTTTGCTGCCGAAGAAACTGGCCGAATTGGAAGCATTGACGCCGCGGATTGCGCCGAAGTTCTCGGAGGATCTGATCGCCGAGCGAGAGAAACCCGAAGGCACGGTCCGCTACCGGGTCGGCATGATCCCCGGCTGCGTCCAGAGCCTGACGTTTCCGGATGTGAACCGCGACACGGTGGACTGCCTTCTGGCGAACGGCTGCGAGGTGTTCACCCCGCGCGGGTATGCCTGCTGCGGGTCGTTGCACGGACACAACGGCGAACTCGAACTCTCCAGGGAAATGGCGCGCCGTAACATCGATCTCTTGCCGCCCGGCGACTTCGACGCGATCATCATCAACGCGGCCGGCTGCGGGTCGCACCTCAAGCACTACGACCGGTTGCTCGCCGATGATCCACGTTACGCGGACCGCGCGAAGGAATGGAGTCGCAAGCTGAAAGACGTATCCGAGTTCCTCGTCGAAATCGGCTTCCGCAAACCATCCAGCATCCAGCATCCAGTGTCCAGTATCCGCCTCGCGTATCACGAGGCCTGCCACCTGTGCCACGGGCAGAAGGTTTCCACGCAACCTAAGGAAATCCTGCTCGCGATCCCCGGCGTCGAGCTGGTCGAACTGCCCGAAGCAACATGGTGTTGCGGTTCGGCAGGAATCTATAATATTACTCAGCCCGATATGTCGAAACAGTTGCTCGAACGAAAAATGAAGAACATCCGTTTCAGCGGCGCGAACCTCGTCGCTAGCGCGAACCCCGGCTGCACCATCCAATTGCAAGCCGGCGGCAGGCTGTTCGGACCCGAAGTGGAGATAGTCCACCCGGTCACCCTTCTGGCGCGGGCGTACCGGGCGGGATGAATGTCATGCGTGCGAGAATCCTGACGCTCTTCTTCGCGCTGGCTCTGCCGTGCTGGGCGGCGGATGAGCAAGGCCACGACCACGATCACGACCACGAGGGCCACGACCACGAGGGCGAAGCTCGTCGTGGGGGCGACTCACACGCCGGGCATGGTCACAGCGGCCCGCCACCGGAAGGGCTGACGTTCACCTCGCTCGCGTTGACAGCCGGCGGCGGCGTGCTGGTGAGCGCGGCGTTTCTGGCCATCCTCTGGAAGCCAATCGATGGCGCGTTTCGCCGAAGCCGGTTTCGCGATCGCTGGCAGACTGGAAACCTGCGCATCGGATTTGCCGTCGGCGTGACCGTCGTCATCACTCTGGCCTTTGCCGGCACGGCCTATGTGAAACTGTCCGGACATGGACGCCATGAGGAAGGCACGTTCGACCCACTCAAGCCTCGTTTCGGTGGAGTGGCGGCCAAGGCCGGTGATTACGTGATTGAGTTGGTTGCGCGGCGAACGGGCGAGGTCCGGTTCTACATGTTCCAGATGGGGGGAAAGATGCCGACCTCCTGGGACATCAAACCCACGATCACAGTGCCGGCGACCATCACCGACGGTGGAACCGCCGTCGTCACGAATCAGGTTGTGCCGATGAAAGTCATGACCGATGGCTCTCATTTCGTAACGACCGTGTTCCCGTTCCAGGATCGCCGGGCGAAGATCCATCTCTCGGTCAAGGTCAAGGAGGAGGAGTTCGAGCTGGACTACGACCTGCCGGTGCAGGATTGAGACGCGCACGGGATGGGTTCATCGGCGCGCAATGAATTGCGCTACTACAAACCCGGCCTTCATGCTATAGTCCGACGTGAGGTGCGACATGATTCGGCCACCGGCTGTCGCGGGTCAATTCTATCCAGAGGACGAGGACCAACTCCGCGCGCAAGTGGATCGCCTGCTGGATCGCACAGCCGCCAAACAACCCGCCCGAGGCATTCTTTGTCCCCATGCCGGCTACGTCTATTCGGGGGCGACTGCCGGCAAGGTCTTCTCGCGCGTCGAGATTCCCGCGCGCATCGTCCTGCTCGGCGTCAACCACCGCGGGATCGGCTCGCCGTTTGCCATCGATCGGCGCGGACGCTGGCGGACGCCGCTGGGCGCGGTGGACATCGACGAACCGTTGGCCGACAAGCTCCTTGCCGCCGCCCCCGACCTCAACGACGATCCCGGCGCGCACGCGCCTGAGCATTCGCTCGAAGTCGAATTGCCATTCCTCCAGCGGTTGCGTGCCGACGTGAAGATCGTGCCGATCATCCTTGGCAGCCACAGGTTGACGATACTGCGCGCGATCGGCGAGGCCATCGGGAAAGTCCTCCAGGAGGAACGCGCTCCGGTGCTCTTGTTGTCCTCGTCCGACATGAACCATTACGAAGACCAGGAGACCGCGGAACGAAAGGACACGATGGCGATTCAAGCGATCCTGGCGCTCGATCCGCAACGATTGATGGACGTCTGCGAGGACCACAACATCACCATGTGCGGCATCGCGCCGACGTGCGTCATGCTTTACGCCGCCAAAGCCCTTGGCGCGACGCGCGCGGAGTTGATCGACCACACCACCAGCGGCGAAGCGACCGGCGACTTTTCGTCGGTGGTCGGCTATGCCGGCATGACCATCGCGTGAGAAATCGTGAATGGGGGAGGCGCCTCCCCCATTCATCCAGCTCTCTATAGATTCTCTCGCGAACGTCTGATACTCTCAGCCCGTGCCGATCCTGTTGAACAAGACCGATCCGAACGCTTCGAACGCGCGTTTCGAGCGGACCTCACCGCTTCTGATCGGCTCGGCAGACGATGCCGATCTCTGTCTGACCGACCGGTCCGTGTCGGCCCACCACTGCTGGATCGAGCGCCATCACGACGGATTCCATCTCGTCGATCTGCACACCACCAACGGCTCCCACGTCAACGGCAGGAAAGTATCCGACGCGCTGTTGCGCCACGGCGACGTGTTGCGATTGGGACGCGTCGAACTGGAATTTCAGCTCACGGAGACCGAGCAGGCGGAACTCGGTTCGGCGGTCGCGAAGCAAGGGGAACCGAGTTCGCTGGTGAAAGTCGAGACTATGCCGGCGACCACGAGCGCAAGCGCAGAGATGGAATCCGCCCGCCGCTGCGCTCAGTGCGGCGCACCGATCCCGGGCAACGCCAATTTCTGCGCGCGCTGCGGTCTTCCGACCAGCGCGATCGGACGGCCCATCGACCAGTTCGTTCAACCGGTCGAAGGCCCGGGCATCCGCGGACCGGGAATCCTGCCGGTCCTCGCGCTGATCTGCGGGTTGGTTGGACCGCTCTTGCTCGGCGTGGGTTGGTTACTCGGGATCATTCTCGGCCTGATGGCGCTGGCGATCATTCGACGCACGGGCGGATTCGAGCGCGACCGACGGCAGGCGTTGTGGGGCATCGGCGCGGGCGTGACCTGGGCAGTCGTGCTGTTTCTCGTGACCGGTAGTTGGTGGTTGAACGCGACGTTCAAAGAACGGCTCGCGCAGATCGACAAGGAGATTGCAGAGAACGAGCAGGCCGTGCTCGTCGAATTGGCCAGCCTCGCGCGCGCGGAGAAATACGCCAAGGCGATTCTGTTTGCGGACACGAACCAGAATTTCATCGGCGAATACGTGCCGCTCCGCCAACTTGCCGGGCTCAATTCGCCGTTTGTGGATCAGGAACTCGCTCGCGACGCCAAGAAGAACGGATACGTATTTGTCGTGGTCGGCGCGAGCGAAGACGGGTTCTTCCTCTGTGCCACGCCGCAGCGATACGGGCGCACGGGCCGGCGGACGTTCGCGGTGGACCAGACCGGCGCGCTTCGCGGGAAGGATGCCCGCGGCGCCGCGTTCAGCGCAGCGGCGCAGTTGCCGGGGCTGCCGCTTCCCAATGCCTTCGAGAAGGCGGACGATGAGATCGCCGAGGACGCGCTGGCGGTTGCCAAGAGTCTGGCTAAAGCCGGCGATTATGAAAAGAGCCGTGCGATCCTCGATGGGATTCGCCAGAATCTGACCATTACCAAGGCCGCGAAGCAACTCACCGACCTCGAAAAAACAATCGATCCATTCCTCATCGAGGCCCGCGCGGACAAGAAGTATCGCGATGCGCAGAACGCGGTGAAAGGCGGGGATCTCACGCTTGCCATCGCGCTCTTGCGCGACATCGAGGTCAACTACGGCACGTTCAGCAAGATCCACGACGCCAGCCGGCAACGGCAGGAACTCGAAGTCCAGTTCGCGCAATCGCAGGAAGAGCAAGCCAAAGGGATGTTCCAGCAGGCCGAAGCGCTCGAACGCGAAGGAAAGGTCGCGGAGGCCGAGACGATTTATTTCCAGATCGAGAAACGTTTCCCCGACACGGAATGGGCCAGGGACGTTCTCACCCTGAAGCCCGAACTCCGCCGGCAACTCCGCGAAAAACAGGTCGAGGGCTGGCTGCAGCAACTTTCCAATCTCTCGCCCGAGTCCGATTTCGCCCAAATCCTCAACGTGATCGAGCAACTACGCCGCAATTACGCCGACACCGATGCGTATCGCGAGGCGACCGATTCCACGAGCGAGCTGCAGTCGTTGACCACGCTCGAACAGAAAGCGCTCGCGCAGAAGCTCAAGGTGGACGCGATGAAGCAAGCGCAAGCGGGCCAGCCGCGCCGGGCGTTGACGACGCTCGAAAAGGCGGTCGCCGAGAAGCCCGACCTGGCGGTGTATTTGCGCGAGACGCTCTGGGACCTCTACCCGCGCGTGGCGGAACAGTTGTTGAAGGAACAGGACGTGAGCGGTGCGATGGCGTTGTACGAGGCGTTCCTCCGGTTGAACCCACCGGAGGCGCGGCTGAATCGGCAGCTTTTCGCCGATCTTTCCTATCGCGTGGCGCAAAAGGACGTGTTGGGAGGACGCGCGGAGGCGGCGCTGCCGCGGCTGCAACAGGCCGAAGCCATGTATCGTGAGGATGCCGAGTTCAACGCGCTGTACGGACGAACGCTGGCGCGGCTTGGACGGTTCGAGGACGCCATCGACCGGCTCAACGCTGCGGCGAAAGCCGCAGGCGCGGTTGCGGACCCGGCGACTCCCGGCAATTCCCTCGCAGCTTCGCTGTACTTCTGGCGCGCGTGGACGTGGCTGCACTGGGGGGAGCAACTCGAAGCAACCGTTCGGCATGCGGCCGAGTTGCCGACCCTCGCCGACGTGATGGGCGACATCGAACGCGCCCGGACCAATCGCCTCGGCGCCACGACGTCCGGCAACGCGTCCACCAACGCCGCCGCGCAGACCAACATCGTCATCACACTCTCGACGACCCCGATCGCCGAGACGCAGGAAGGTCAGACCACGACCACGAACGTGTTCGACACGCTGCTCAGCGGTTCGCTCGACTTGGTCGCCGACGTCGAAGCGGCGCGCGTGGATTTCTCCCGGACCGACCTCACGACCCGCGGTCGCGGCGAGGATGTCAAGATCTCCGCCCGGTTCGAGAAGGCGCAGCGCATTCAGGAGTTCAGCCAGCGCGTCAGCCGGTTGCGACAACTGCTGTACGGCGAACGCGAGCATCAGAGAGTCGTCGGCGAAAACCTGAAGCGGCTCCTCGATGCCTACGCCAAGGCGCAGGCCGACCTCGAACAGGGCGCGCGGCTCAACGAAGCCAAGAACGCGCCGCTCGCGCAAAATGCCCGGCTCGTGGTCCCGAAGATCAAGGAGCGGGCCGAACTCTACCGGGCGATCGTTCCCGCGTTGATCTCGGCGCGGAGCAGCGATTTTCAGATCATCGAGAAATCGCTCGAACTGGCCGACCAGGCCGTCAACCAGCTTCAGTGGAACATGAAAGGCGGCATCAGCATCTCCAAGGCGGTCGAGGAAAATTTCCGGCGATTGGGCGGCCGCAAGACACTCGATGAAGCGGTCGCGGCGTTCCATCGGTTCGACGAGAAAAAGTTGGATCTCGAAGAACTCTGGCGGCGCAACAGCCTGCCGGAACCGTGAAGAGAAGGATGAGGGATGAAGGATGAAGGATGAAATGCAGAACACGTCGCCGCGGCGGGTGGATTCATCCCTCATCCTTCATCCTTCATCCTTTCTTCGTTACTGGCTCCCTCCCCTGCTCTGGGCCGCATTGATCTTCGCCGCCTCGTCGGTTCGGACGCCTCCCAAGCCGCCGGTCATGCCGGGGTTTCCCTGGGACAAGCTCGCACACGCCATCGAGTACGCAGTGCTCGGCATGTTGTTGTATCGCGCCTTCGCGGAGCTTGAGCAATTCTCGAAGCTGCGCGCGGTCCTGCTGGGCATCGTGTTCGCAACCGCCTATGGTTTCAGCGACGAACTGCATCAGTTCTTCGTCGGCCGCGATTGCGAGGCGGTGGACATCCTGACGGATTTCGCGGGCGCCGTTGTGGGGACCGTCGTCTATATGACGCTGTTCACCAGGTCCGCTCACAACCAGCCATAGGCCGTCCTCGACCCCGGCGGTTTCCTTCGCTAATGTCGTTGCCAATGCGCCGGACGAAACTTATCTGCACCATCGGCCCCAGCACGGAATCCGTCGAGGTATTGGAGCGGATGTTCGCGAAAGGCGTGGAGGTGGCGCGGCTCAACATGAGCCACGCCAAGCATGATTGGACACGGACAATGGTTGCCCGATTGCGTGAGATATCCGCGCGCGCGAGCCATCCCTGCGCCATCATGGTGGACACGCAAGGCCCCGCGATCCGCACCGGCGAGATGCCGATCCCCATGCACCTGAAGCCGGGCGATGTGTTCGAGTTCACCGTCAAAGGCGCGCGCAGCGAGGAGGAGAAATCCGTCGATGTGAACTACGACAACCTCGTCCGCGACATCGACGTGGGCGACACCGTGCTCGTCGATAACGGTGTGATGCGGCTGAGGGTCCTGCAGAAGCTTCACCGGCGGATTCGTTGCGAGGTGCTCACCGAGGGCGAACTCGGCAGTCGCCGGCACATCAACTTGCCCGGCGTCAAAGTCAGCATGCCCTCCATCACCGAGAAGGACCGGCGCGACATCGCGCTGGGGGTCGAATTGGGAGTGGACTTGATCGCGCTGTCGTTTGTCCGCGAGCGGAAGGACATCGAAGAACTGCGCGAACTCCTCGCCAACGCAAAGTCGGACGCGAAAATCATCGCCAAGATCGAGGACCAGCAATCGGTCGAGAACATCGGCGAACTCATCGAAGCAGCCGACGCGATCATGGTGGCCCGTGGCGACCTCGGGATCGAGTGCCCCTACGAGGAGTTGCCGATCATTCAACGGCGGATCGTCAAGGCCTGCCTGAAATACGGCCGACCGGTCATCGTTGCCACGCATATGCTCGAATCGATGATCGAGAACCCGATGCCCACCCGGGCGGAGGTGACCGACGTGGCCAACGCGGTGTTCGAGCAAGCCGACGCCGTGATGCTGTCGGGCGAAACCACCGTGGGCAAATACCCGCTCGAATGCGTCGAGGTCATCCATCGGATCGCGGAACGCATCGAGCGCAGCGGCGGCGCCGGGTACGCCGAGCGCGCGGAGTTGAAGGATGAACGCCAGAAGGTGGTACGGTCCGCCGTGGTGATGGCCAACGAGTTGCGGGCGAAAGGGATTCTCGTGTTCACGCGGCACGGCTACATGGCGAAGTTCACTTCGTGGCTTCGCCCGCGGTACTCGCCGATTCTTGCGTTCACCAACAGCGAGCGGTTGCGGAACCAGATGAACCTCCTCTGGGGCGTCTCGCCGTTCGTGATCCAGTTCAGCGACGATCCAGAGACGACCATCCTCCGCGCGCAAAGCGTGGTGAAAGAGCGCGGCCTTCTGCGCGCCGGCGATCAAGTGGTGATCATTTCCGACATTCTGGCCCGGGAGAAATTGATCAACGCCGTCCAGATGCGGCTGGTGGAGTAGGACAGGCATTCCTGCCTGTCCAGCGCCGGGCACAAATGGGTCAGGCAGGAATGCCCGACCTACTTTCCCTTCTCGATGTAGGCCTTCACCGTGCGACGGTCGAGGTTCGTCCGCCGGGCCACTTCCTCGAAGTTCGCATGGTGCTCGTACAACAAACGGCAGTAGCCGGAGAGCAATGCGTCGGCGTCCAGCGACCCACTCTCGATGCCGGCCACCAATCGACTTCGGAGATCGGGCGCAACGTCCTTGTGATCGCCTTCGTACTTGCGCGTGAGCAGAATCCGCCGCACGGCCTGCTCCATCTCGCGGACGTTGCCGGGCCAGGCGTAGTCCTTGCCCACGGACTCGATGAGAATTTCCCGGACCATCGGCAGCAATTCGCTGGCGGCTTCGCTGCCCATGCGGTTCAGTATGTGCAACAGCAGATCGTCCAGTTCGGACGGTTCCTCCCTCAGACGTTGCCGTAGCGGAGGAACCGTGATCACATCCGAGCAGAGCCGATAGAAGAAGTCGTCCCGAAACGAACCCCTGCCGCGCAGTTCCGAGGGAGGCTTGTTGGTGGCCGCGATTACCCGGCCTTGAAAGCGTAGCTTCTCGTGGCTGCCCACGGGCGAGAACGTTCGCTCCTGCAAAACTTGCAACAGTTTGATCTGCACGGGAACGGATACCTCGCCGATCTCATCCAGAAAGATTGACCCGTGCTGACTGGCCCGGGCGAACACGCCTTCATGGACCTCGATCGCGCCGGTGAACGCGCCCTTTTTGTGCCCGAACAATTCCGACTCGATCAGCGCTTCCGGGTACTGCGACAGATTGATCGAGAGGAAACTGTGCGTGAAACTCTCCGCGAAACATTTGCGCTTTTCATCGAACGGAATGAAGCCCGATCGCCCGATGGCCGCTGCCGCGGTGCCCTTTCCGGTTCCTGTCTCGCCAAGAAGCAATGTAGAAAAATCCTCCATGCGATTCCACAGATGCCGGTCGTACCAGCGGATGTCGTGGGTAAAAATGCTGTTCCAGAGATGGTGCCGCAGTTGTTGCATGCACGGACTGCGGCCGAGGAGTTCCCGATGGATGAAGAAGAACGCCCGGCGCATCTGATAGAAAATCCCGAAATAGCGCAGCGCCTCCGCGTGCGTGAAGCCACTCCCAGCGAGTACCGGCAACACCTCGGGCGCGAATCGCACTGCAGAGGATCGGTCCGCTTCTTCGATCTGCTTCAGAATCAGGTCGTCGAACGCGTCCACCGACCGGTGATAGACCTCGAATAGATGCGCCGTTGCGACGAGGATACGTTCCTCGCCCCCGTAACGGCGAAGGTCTTCAGCCCCGGCCTTCTTACGTTTCTGCAACCATTCGGAGATGCGGGCGACGCTTCGCGACCTCAGCTCTCGAAACGGAGCATCGGGGGCGCATTGCGCGATCTGCGCGTGAAGCTGACTGAACGTTTCGCTGAACGGATTGCAGAACGCCGCGCGAGAAACCAAACTCGCAAATTCCCGGTCGGAGGTGGAGAGTTGAGCGATCGATTCCATGCATAACCTGTATAGCATGTATACATAAAACGTCTAGCAGCCATCCTCCTCAGCGAAGCACAATTGTCGATTTACTCAGCACATTGGCGTTTTTCATCTCTGGCACGTTTCAGGCAAGAGGGTGGGCAGCGTGGCCTATGAAAACAAAACTCAATCGAAAAGCTTGTCTGCTGGTCGGTCTTGCTTTGGCGACCGGTGCCTGTGTATTCGCAGGCTGTTCGTCTGTTCAGGCGCGTAGGCGCGCCAGTGTGGTGGAGTACCTCTACCCCAAGAAGGCGGAACCAGTCGAAGTCGCGCAAGCTCCCGTGCTGACCTTCCCCATGTACGTCGGCATCGCGTTCGTACCGGAAGGTCCGGCAAGCCACTATCGTGACACGCTCCTTCTGACCGAGACGGAAAAGCTCGTGCTCATGCGTGAAGTGGGAAAGCATTTCAAGCAGTATGCCTACGTCAAGGGAATCGACCTCCTGCCGACTCAATATCTGACCCCCGGCGGCAGTTTTGAAAACCTCGAGCAGCTTCGCACGATGTTCGGTATCGACGTGATCGTCTTGCTTTCCTACGACCAGGTGCAATTTACCGACACCGGCTGGGGACGCTACGGTTACTGGACCCTCGTCGGGGCAGTCGTCCTCGAGGGAGAGAAGAACGAGACCGCCACCATGGTGGACGCTGCGGTCTATCACATCTCCAGCCGCAAAATGCTCTTCCGCGCTCCCGGCACGAGTCGCGTCAAGAATAGTTCCACGGTGGTTCACGCCGAGGAGGAACTGCGGCACGACAGCGAAGACGGTTTTCGCATGGCCGCCACCAACCTTGTCGTGAACCTGCAGGAGCAGCTCGATCTGTTCAAGGAGAAGGTTAAGAGCGAGCCCGAACAGTATCAGGTTGCGTTCAAGAAGGGGCACACTGCCGAGAGCGTTGGATTGGGCAAGCTGGATTCGAGCTGGCTCCTCCTCTCCGCCGTGATCGTTGGAATCCTGGTCTGCCCGCTCCCTCACCGCAAGCGCTGAGGAGAAACCATGGATATGGTCGCATGGATCTTTCAGGTTCGCACGGCAATCGGTTCGCGAGTGCCGGTAGTTACCGGAGCCGTCATTGTTGCGGCGTTGATTGCGTGGGGCACACCGTTGTTGCCCGATCTGCTGGTGTATGATCGCTCGGCAATACTCACCGGGGAATTCTGGCGGCTGGTCACCGGCAATTGGGTCCACCTGAGCCCAAGTCATCTCACATACAACCTCGTGGCGGTCGGGATTGCCGGCTGGCTCATCGAATCGCGCGGCTTTCAGCGATTCGGCCTGATGTGCCTGCTATCGGCGACGGGCATCGGTGTCAGCCTGCTCGCCTTCGAGTCCGGCATCCAATTCTATGGAGGACTCTCTGGCGTGGCCACCGCCGTCGTCGTGTTCCTCGTTCTACACGGATTGCGGCAGGGCGGCTGGCAACGGGTCCTTTTCGCCGCAGTGCTCGTGGCAGTGGGAATGAAGCTGGCTTGGGAATCGTGGGCCGGCACATCGCTGTTCGTGGACGGAACCATCACGGGGACTCGCGTTGTGCCCCTGAGCCATTCTGTCGGCGCGCTCGTGGCGTTCGGTGTGTTCGTGGCGGGTGAACGGAGCGACTGGCTGAAAACGCGTTTGGAGTACCGCCTACAGGCGGAAACTGCGAGCAACGTGCCCAAGCCGACGCTCGAAAGCTTTTCCCCATGAACGCGCCGACTCACATCCTCAATTGGCACTTCGGCTGGTGGCTCATCTTGTCCGCGTTCGTCACCGGCGCTGCGATCGGGTTGTTCTTTCATCGCGAGCAGTTCCTTGGAGGGTACGGCTCATTCCGACGACGCCTGATTCGTCTCGGGCACATTGCACAGGCTGCGCTCGGGATGCTCAACGTGATCTTCTCCTACTCACCGTGGCCGGTGCCAACGACCTGGGCGGGCGGAGTCGCGTCGATCTGTTTCGTAGTTGGCGGCGCAACAATGCCGACGGTCTGTTTCCTTGCCGGCTGGCGCGAAAGGTTTCGCCACTTGTTCTTCATTCCAGTCGTTTCCTTGATGCTCGCGGTAATCTTCACTCTCATGGGAGGCATGAAATGAAAATTGGACTTCTCGCAATGAGTGGCATTCGGGCGCACGACCCAAAGTTGCTGGAACTTGGGCTGACGCTCCCGGGCTTCGTCGAGCGCAGCAAAACGATCGCATCGCTCCCGAGCCTGGGACTGCTCTATCTCGCCGCCTGCACGCCTCCGGGTCACGAGCTGCACTACTTCGAAGCAGAAGCGGACGGCAAGGAGCCGGTCGAGGTCTATGACTGCGACCTCGTGGCGATCAGCACATTCTCCGCGCAGGTCTTCGAAGCGTACGCGATTGCCGATCGCCTCCGTCAGGCTGGAGTGAAGGTTGCGATGGGCGGCTTGCACGTGAGCGTCCTGCCAGATGAAGCCGCGGAGCACGCCGACTACGTTATTCTTGGCGAAGGAGAGAACGTCTGGCCTGGCGTGGTGAAAGCCGCGACACGCCGGGAACCGCCGCGCATCTTTCGCGCCGCCGACTTCGATCCCGTGGATGTTCGTACGCTGCCGGTTCCACGCTATGACTTGCTCGGCAAACGTCCGTACAATCGGTTCACGGTGCAAACCTCGCGCGGTTGCCCGTGGCGTTGCGATTTCTGCGCCTCGAACGTCATGCTCGGCCAACCCTACCGCAAACGTTCGGTCGCCGACGTGATCCGGGACATCCAAGCGATCCGGCGATTGCGCGAACACCCGTTCATCGAGTTCGCCGACGACAACACGTTCGTCGATAAGCACTGGGGCAAGGAACTCTGCCGCCAACTCGCGCCGTTGCGGTTGAAGTGGTTCACCGAGACCGACATCTCCGTGGCCGACAACATCGAGTTGCTTCATCTCATGCGCGAGGCAGGCTGCCGGCAAGTCTTGATCGGCCTCGAAAGCCCGGCGCAAGGCCCGTTGCAGGGCATCGAGACGAAGGCGAACTTCAAAGCGCGGATGGCGGCGCGCTACACGGAAGCGATTCGCCGGATCCAGGCGCACGGGATCACCGTCAACGGCTGCTTCATCCTCGGCCTCGACGGACACACGCCTGACATCTTCGAGCAGGTGCTGGAGTTCGCCTGTGCGGTGCCGTTGTACGAAGTGCAGGTCACCCATCTGACGGCCTTCCCGGGCACGCCGCTATACGGACGCCTGCTGCGCGAGGGACGCATTTTGCAACCGCGGCGCTGGGACTTGTGCACGCTGTTCGACGTCAACCACCAGCCAAAGGCCATGACACCCCAGCAATTGCGCGAGGGGATGTACTGGTTGACCGAACGCCTCTACAAAGAGGAATGCATGAACCAGCGCCGCGGGAAGTTCTTCCAAGAAATCAGGAATCGGTCTAGGATGCCGATCTCAGAAATGGCCGCATGAGAAACGCCACGCGCTTGCGCCTTGTGCTCATTTCGCCGAAAGGCCCGCTCTACCGGCATCGCGGTGGAATTTTCGGGCGCACGCTCCGTTACAAACCACTGACCTTGACGACGCTCGCGGCGCTGGTCCCACCGGAGTTGAATGCGGAAATCGAGTTGGTGGACGAAGGGATCCAGAACGTGCCGCTCGGCATCGAGGCGGACCTGATCGGAATGACGGTCATCACGGGGACGGCCAAGCGCGCATACGAGCTTTCGCGACATTTCCGACAACGCGGCATTCCGGTCGTGCTTGGCGGGCCGCATGTGACATTGATTCCCGACGATGCGCAGCTTCATGCGGATGCGATTGTGGTCGGCTATGCCGAGGACACGTGGCCGGAACTGCTGCGGGATTTCGCGTCGGGTTCGATGCGCGCACGGTACGACCAATCGCCCGCGCTCAGCCTCGCCGACCGGCCGTTCGCGCGCCGCGAACTCCTGCCGCGCAGCCGATACATCACCGACGCGGTGTTCGAGGCGCAACGCGGCTGCTTGCACGAATGCGAATTCTGCGTCGTGCCGGCGGCGTGGGGGAGAAGGCTCTATCAAAAGCCGGTCGCGGACGTGGTCGCCGATATCCAACAGCACGGCAAGCGGCACATTCTGTTCGTGGACTTGAACCTGTATGCGGATCGAGCCTACGCGCGGGAATTGTTCGAGGCGATGATTCCGTTGCATGTGCAGTGGCACGGGCTGGTGACGACATTGTTTGCCGACGATGCACGGATGTTGGAACTGGCGGCGCGCAGCGGATGCCGGGGTGTGCTGATGGGGCTGGAATCCATCTCGCGCGAGTCGCTGGCAGACTGTCGGAAAGGATTCAACTCGCCGGAAGGCTACCTCAAGATGGTGGGGCGGCTGCACGCGCACGGAATCGCGTTGAACGGCTGTTTCGTGTTCGGCGCAGACCACGACACGACGGACACGTTCTTGAAAACGGCGCAGTTCGCGGTGGAGGCGAAGATCGATCTGCCGCGGTTTGCGATTGTGACGCCGTTCCCCGGCACAGCCTGGTATCGCCGCCTGGAGCGCGAGGGCCGCATTCTCACGCGCAACTGGGAGTTGTACGACGCGCAACACGTCGTCTTTCAGCCGGCCAGGATGAGCGTCGATGAGCTGCAACGCGGGACCGAAGCGGCGTGGAAGTACACGTACAGTTTCCGTTCGATGGCCAAGCGTCTGCGCGCCTCGCCGATGTTGCCTCCGTTGATCTGGGCCGCGAACCTGACCTACCGGCGCTACGCGCACAACCTGCACTGGTTTTACAATTGCGACTGGTTCATCCCCCGGTACAATCGCCCGCCGGCAATGCCGAGCAGCCAGCCGCTCACCACGTCAATCACATGATGCTGATGCGTCAACAACGTCGAGACAGCGATGGCGGCGGCCCACGTCCACCAGAGCAACCTCGCGCGCGTGGCGTATGCCGAGACGCATGTTACCGCCAAGGCGACGTGCAGAGACGGAACAAGGTTGTAATCGCCGTTGAGCCAGTCGGCGAACTGGAAGAGGGCGGACTGCCCAGAACCGGGTGCGGGAAAGGCCAGTTGTGCCGGGCACAGAAGGAATCCAATGCCGGCTACCACAATGACTACCGCCAAACTCCAACACAGCACGCGGACTTCACGCGCCGATTCGAGCGCGAACGGTGCGGCCCACATCAAAGGATGGACCGTCATGTACACGGCGACCGCCCACGGACAGAATGGCAGCGACAGTTCCCACGGTATCGCGACCGGCACACGCCACGTGCGCTGCGCCGTCAGCCAATCTGCGCCATAGAACACGAGAACGAACAACGCTGTCACCAGCGACCCCCTGCCGAGCGCGCAGAGGATTCGCGCTTTCACAGATGAGCATTCATCGCGAGGCATTCTCGATTCCCGGCAGACTAAACCTGACGATTGCCGGTGCGCAACTCATTGTGATCCTTTCGATCTTTTGGGCTGCCGGCCAAGTGCGGACGTGGTGGGCGGTCGCCTTGCTGGCGTTGGCGTACGGCATCGTGATGAACTCAGCGTATGCGATGTTGCACGAGGCGGAGCACAATCTGCTACACCCGCATCCGAAGGTGAACCAGACTGTCGGCACGACCCTCGCCTTCTTCTTTCCCGCGCCGTTCCATCTGATCCGGCAAGGCCACATCGGCCATCACCTGCGCAACCGATCCGACGACGAAGCATTCGATCTGTACTTCGACGACGAGAACAAGTTCTGGAAGTTCGCGCAGTTATACGGCGTGCTGACGGGGTTGTTCTGGGTGGTGATCTATCTTTCGAACGTCCTCGCGTTAATCAAACCATCGCTGGTTTCGCCTCGACGCGCCCGGTTCAACCACGCCACCGAGGCGTTCTTTGAATCGCTCAATCCAAAATACCGGCGGCTGATCCAACTCGAAGCGTTGCTCATCGTCCTGCTGCACGCGGGCATGATTTGGTTCTGGCACATTCCGCTCGCGCACTACTTCGCCGTGATGTTCGGTTTCGGCTTCATCTGGTCGGCGATGCAATACGCGCATCACTACGGCACGGTGCGCGATGTGGCCAAAGGAGCAATGAACCTCAAGACGTTTCGCCTGCTCGACGTCATTTGGCTCAACCACAACTGGCACTTGAACCATCACATGCGACCGACCGTGCCGTGGATCTACCTGCCGTCGCTGTCCGGTCCGAACGAGAAACGCGGCAGTTTGCTCGCGGCATACCTGAATGAATGGCGCGGTCCACAACGCGCTACCGAACGCATCCAAAATCGCTATGCTGGTAAAATCATCTACTGAATCCCAGCTCGCTCCCGCCGCCGATCAATTCCCGGCTTGGCCGGCGTCGTGGTATTTGTTTTGTCGCGGCGACGAATTGCGCAACCGGCCTCTTTCTAAAACGATCCTCGGTCGTCGGCTTGTCGCATACCGCACTGCGACCGGCAAAGTCACGGTGCTCGGCGCGCACTGCGCTCATCAAGGTGCGGACCTCGGCCGCGGCACGGTTGTCGGCGAAACGGTTCAGTGTCCATATCATCAGTGGCGGTATGACGCTGAAGGGCGGTGTGTGAACATTCCCGGCACTCGCGAGATACCGGAGTTTGCCTGCCAACCGGTCTATCCCGCCGTCGAACGCCACGGCCACATTTTCTTCTTCAACGGACCGGATCCGCAGTTTTCGCTGCCATTTTTCCCCGGTGAAGACCCGGCCAACTTCGTTGCCGGACGCGCGTTCGCGCTTCGCTGGGAATTTCCGTGGTATATGATCGTTGCCAACGGATTTGACACGCAACATTTCCGCGCCGTCCACGACCGGAAAATGATCGGCTACGAAACGGTGGATGCTCCTGCTCCGTTCGCGCGCCGCATTCGATTCAACGCGCAAATCACCGGCGCTTCCATGCGCGACCGGCTCTTGCGCGCCGCGGTGGGCGAAAAGGTCGGGATCGGCATCACAAGCTGGGGCGGACCGTTCGTGACCGTGACCGGCAAGTTTCGTCGGGCGACGAGTTACATTCTCATCGCCGTCCAACCGCTCGATGCAGATCACTCGCTCACCGAGGCCATCGTGCACGCGCCGCGCGGTGCGGTCACGGGGTTGTGGCTGCGGCGATTGCTGACACAGATGTTCATGCGCGACGACTTCAACCACCTGGCCGGCATCCGCTACAATCCCCGGACGTTCATCGAAGCCGACCGGGTGATGGTGGAGTTCCTCCACTGGCTGGCCGCCTTAACCCAAACGAAGGAGACCCCGTGAAGAAATACCTGCTGCTGATTCTGCTGTCCGCCGCGACGTTGGCGCGCGCCGAAGAGAACAAAGCGACGCACGACGAACTGCGCGCGTTGCGTGACCGTTTGCTCCCCGCGCTCAACAAGGGCGATCTGGAGACGATGGTTTCGCAACTCGCCACCAATTGCGTGGTCACCTGGCAGAACGGCGAAGTCAGTCGCGGTCGGGACGGCTTTCGCAGTTACTACAACCGGATGATGACCGCGCCCGGGCACATCGTCGAGAGTTTCAGCACGTCGGTGAAGGTGGATGAACTCACCATCCTCTACGGAGACAATACCGGCATCGCGTTTGGCAGCAGCGACGATCATTTCAAACTCAAGGGCGGTCTCGACGTGCCCCTCAAGGATCGCTGGACGGCGACACTCGTGAAGGAGAACGGTCGTTGGCTCATCGCCGCCATTCACACATCCGCCAACGTCTTCGATAACCCGTTGCTGGCCGGAGCGAAAAGGCTCACCGTGATTGCCGCGGTGGTTACCGGCATCGCAGGATTGCTCGTCGGTTGGCTGATCGGTGGTCGCGGCAAAGGCAAACCAGGTTCACAATGACCAAGCGCGAAGCTCAATTTGAATACGAGCGCGAGCTACTGCAGCGCGCCAGCGCGTGGGCCGACCACACGACGCTGGCACGATTGACACCCGAAGCCACACGCGAAATCGGCGTGCAGCACGGCATCGACTTCGCTACCGCGCTACTCTATGACCGGATCAATCGTTCGTCGCGCCACGCACAATTCATTGCCGAGTTGGAAGCCCAGCCACCGCCACATAACACAAAGCGCGTCACCATCGCGCTCGTCCCTGGCGCGTTCTATAAGGAGCATCACGGCACGGGGGCGGACGGGCGCGTGGTTGGCGCTGCCATGCGTTCACTCGGCTTCGGGGTTGAATCCATTCCTCTCGCCAGTCTCGGATCGCTTGAGGAAAATGGCCGCATCATCCACGATTGGCTTGCGGCACGAACGGCACGCGACGAAACCATTGTCCTGATTTCGGTTAGCAAAGGCGGCGCAGACGTGAAATGGGCGCTATCGAAACCCGGTACTTACACCGTGTTCGAACGCGATGCCGGCTGGATCAATATCAGCGGCATTTTGGAAGGCTCGACGCTGACGGGCTGGCTTTTCGGCGGCTCATGGCATAGCCGTTGGACGCAGTTCTTGCTTCGCGCGCAACGATATGACCTCGAAGTCGCCCAGGAGATGGGACGCCGCAAGGGCTCGCTGCTGGATTTTCCGTTGCAGCTTCCCGACTGGATGCGCGTCGTCCATGTTGTCGGCTTTCCGATGGAACATCATCTCAGCGGCGGGCTGGCACGCAAAGGTTACGAACGCTCGCGGCATCTTGGTCCGAACGATAGCGGTGGCATCGTGCTTGCCGACGTTTGTCAATGGAGCGGTGAATTGTATCCCGTGTGGGGTTCGGACCATTACTTGCGTCCGCGATCTTGCGACCTGAATGACATTGTCGCCAAAGCCCTTTCGTTTTGTCTCACCCCGGCCGAGCAAACTGTCACATCATGAGACTTACCCTCATCCATCCCTGCATTGGCCGGCATCGGGGCGACCGCGGCTATCTGCGGACGTGGCAGATGGAATCGTTGCCGGCGGCGGTGGTTGCCGGGCTGACGCCGAAGGATGTCGAGGTGAAGTTTTACGATGACCGAATGGAGTCGATCCCGTTCGACCAACCGACCGATCTGGTCGCCATGACCGTCGAGACGTACACCGCCCGGCGCGCGTATCAAATCGCCAGCGAATACCGCCGACGCCGCGTGCCGGTGGTGATGGGCGGGTTCCACGCGATGCTCCGCCCGGCGGAGGTCGCGCGGTTTGCTGAGTCGGTGGTCATCGGCGAAGCGGAAGGAATCTGGCCGCGCGTGATTGACGATTACCGGCACGGCACGGCGCAGAAGTTTTACCGGCAAGCGTCGCGTCCGTCGTTGCGCGGTCTCAAGCCCGACCGCCGTATCTTCGCCGGCAAGCGCTACCTGAAGCTCGGACTCGTCGAGGCCGGACGCGGTTGCCAGTTCCGTTGCGAATTCTGCGCCGTGCAATCCGTCTTCGGCGCGACGCAGACACGGCGTCCGCCGGACGAGATCGTGGCGGAGTTGCGCGCGTTACAGCACCGGGCGTTCTTCTTCGTGGACGACAACATCACGTCGAACCTCGATCAGGCGAAGGAATTTCTCCGCGCGCTCGCGCCGCTCGGCATCCGCTGGGTCAGCCAGGCGAGCATCAACGCGGCGCACGACGAGGAGTTTCTCGAATTGCTCGTGCGCGCGGGCTGCAAGGCCGTGCTCATCGGTTTCGAGAGTTTGAACCGGCGGAACCTGCAGGCAATGCACAAAGGGTTCAACACCATGAACGGCGGGTTCGAGCGCGCGCTGGCGAACCTGCGCCGGCATCGCATCGGCGTTTATGGCACGTTCATCTTTGGCTACGACGACGACACGCCGGAGGTGTTTGCCGAAACAGTGCGCTTCGCCGAGGAGCAGGGCTTGTTCATCGCGGCGTTCAATCATCTGACGCCGTTCCCCGGCACGCCGTTGTACGAACGGCTCGCGAAGGAAAACCGGTTGCTCTACGACGCATGGTGGTCCGACGAGCGTTACCGCTACAACCTGATTCCGTTTCAGCCGAAGCAGATGGCGCCGGTCGAGTTGCAGCGACATTGCCTCGCCGCGCGGCAACGATTCTACCGCTGGGGCGGCATCTGGCGGCGCCGGCGCGACCCGATGAACCGCGCCGATGCGTTCATGCGTCGCCAGTTTTTCCTCATCAACGCGATGATCCGCCGCGAGGTCACGCAGCGCGACGGGCTTCCGCTCGGAGACGAAGCATGGCAGGGACGACTCTTACCGGCCGACTGAGCGGCCTCGACTACGGGTTCGCGACCGAAGCCGACGACGCCGGGTTGCGCGCGTTGCTGTGCGAAACGCCGATGGGCGGCGCGATTCGGCTGACGTTCGAGCGCGAGCCGAATTTCTTCGCTTCGGTGCGCCGCGAAGGCATTCGCCATTACACGATCTGCGCCCGCGACGCCGGCAGGATCGTCGCGATGGCCAGCCGGACCGTGTGGTCCACCGGCGTGGGCTATCTTCATCAACTCCGCATCGCGCCGTCGCACCGGCATCTGACCCGGCAATTCCTGCGGACCGGCTTCCGGATGTTGGCCGAGACACATGCCGACGACGAAGCGCCGTTCGACGTGACGACCATCGTCAGCGACAACCATGTCGCCCGCCGTTTGCTTGAAGCGGGTCTGCCGGGATTGCCGACTTACCTGCCCGTCGAGAAGATTTTGACGATGCTCGTGCCGGCGCGTCGTGGCGGTGGGAACGCGGTCGATCAGCGTGCCCACAAACAAATCGTCGTGCGTGGCTACAGTCCGGCGTTGGCGCGCTGGCGGTGGCTGTTGCGGCTGCCGCCGGTCGGGACCGTGTTGCCGATTGCATACGTCGTGAATTTCGACGGCGGCCTCGAACAACTCGATGCGGCGCCGAAAGGAATCCGTTGGCTCGCCCTGGGACTGCCGGCCACGCATCCGCTCGTGCCGGCGGTGATGCGACGTTACCGGCCACGGGTGTACGAAAGCACGTTGTACGTCGTCCACGAGCCGGGCGCGACATGCGAGATCGGTCCGTTGCGCTGGGAGGTGGCGTGGCTGTGAAAGGACGTTTGGTCCGACGCGAGGAACTGGCCGACGCCGAACGCGGCGCGATGCTGGCGTTGATGCAGGAGTATTTCGTCGGCGTGACTGAGGCGCAGTTCGCCGGCGACCTCGCGGAGAAGAATTGGGTGATCCTGCTCGAAGACGCCGGACGGCTGCGCGGGTTTTCGACGATGCGGCTGTACGACAGCGCGGCGCGCGTGGTTTATTCGGGCGACACGATCGTGCATCGCGAGGCATGGGGCAGCACGGCGTTGGCGCGGACGTGGCTCGAGGCGGTGCGCGAGTTGCGGCCCGAATACTGGCTGCTGATCACGTCGGGCTTTCGGACGTACCGGTTCCTGCCGGTGTTCTGGAAGGAGTTCTGGCCGCGCCACGATGCGCCCGTCTGCCCGGCGCTGCTCGAAACGCTGGGGCGTGAGCGGTTCGGCAACCATTACGTCAACGGGATCGTGCGTTTCGATGTGCCGCAGGTGCTGCGCAACGGCTTGAAGGAAATCCCGCCTGGCCGGCTGGACGATCCGCACGTGAGATTTTTCGCCGAACGAAATCCCGGCCACGCGCAAGGCGACGAACTGGTGTGCCTGTGTCCGTTGACGGCGGCAAATCAAACCGCGGCGGGACGGAGGTTGGTGGCGTTGTGATCCCGATTGTGGCCAACTCGCTCTGGTTCGCGTCGTGTTTGCCGGAGGCGCGGGCGTTTTGGCGCGCGACGCGGGACGTGGCCGGCACGCAACGGCGCGAATTGGAGCGGATTACCGGTTGCCGCAGCGTGGACGAGTTCCGCGAGCGTTTCCCGTTGTCCGAGGAGCCGAGCGTGCCGCGCGAGCCGGTGGTCCGGCGTGTCCCGACCAGCGGCACAACGGGGCCGACGAAATGGATCCCCTACACGGCGTCGTTGTACCGGGAATTTCAGCGCGGCATCGCGCCGTGGATCGTGGATTTGTTCGCGCACAATCCCGGCATCCTCGCCGGCAAATCCTACTGGGCGATCTCGCCGGTCGGCGACACGGGCGCGGAGTTCGGCGACGACACGGAG
>Ga0187892_10003860_pt1 | contig 26457 bp, 27 predicted proteins | sample MA1701073metaG_FD_139345 | JGI IMG/M metagenome (GOLD analysis project Ga0187892, IMG submission 139345) | Bio-ooze microbial communities from a basaltic lava cave in the Kipuka Kanohina Cave System on the Island of Hawaii, USA - MA170107-3 metaG ... | reverse complement strand
GTCTCGGGGATGTCGATCACGGCCTCACGCGCGCCGTTGTGCGCGAGGCGCACCACGATCTGACCCTCCGCGACGACCTGGCCGCGGTCGACGCGCACCTCGGTGATCACACCGTCGCCGTCGGCGCGCAGTGTCGAATAGCTGCGGCGATTCTCGATCTGGCTCGCCTCGGCGCGCGCCGCGGCAGCCTCTTCCTGGGCGACGCGCAGCGCGGTCGACGCCAGCTCGGATTCACGCTGCGCCGCGGCGCCGTCGGCGGCGAGCCGGCGGAAGCGCCGCTCGTCGATCTCCGCCTGGCGCAGCTGGGACTCGGCGGCGCGCACCCGGTTGCGGGCCGCGCGGAGCGCTAGCTCGAAGTCCTCCACGTCGAGCACCAGCAGCGTGTCACCGCGCGCCACCCGGTCGCCCGGGTCTACCCGGCGCTCGACGAGCTTTCCGCCGACGCGGAAGCCGAGGCCGCTGTCGGTCCGAGCCGCCACGACGCCGGTGTAGGAGTTCGAGGACCCGTTGGTTGGCGCGACCGTCGCGACCAGCACGGGGCGGCCGACCGAGAGCGCCGCCTCGGCTTCGGTCGGATGGCCGGCGCGCATGGCGAGCACGCCGCCTCCGGCGAGCAGAAGGGCAGCCGCCAGGATCCACCGCACCCGAGTTATATGTATATACATGTATAGGCTCCAAAAAAGGGCGACCTAGGGCGCGCGGCGAGAGAGACTCCGGTTGGCGAGCTCGGCGAACACCTCTGCATCCTCCTGGCCCAGCAGCTTGCGGGCCCGGGTCTGCGCCTTCCGCCAGAGCGGACCGGCCTCGGCGTAGAGGGCGTTGCCGGCGTCGGTCATGCGCACCAGGCGGGCGCGCTCGTCGTCGGGGTCGGTCACGGTTTCGACCCAGCCGTTGCGGCGCATCACGTCCAGGACCCGCGACAGCGACGACGGCTCGAGCGCGATCCGGTCGGCCAGCGTCGAGAGTCGCTCCTCGCCGCGGGCCGCGACGGCGGTCATCACGTTCATCTGCGACGGCTTCAGCCCGAGCGGGCGCAACTCCTCCTCGTAGAGCGCCGTGAGTGTGCGGCTCAGCGCGCGGACCCGGAACAGGAGACAGCTCCGCGCGTTCTCGCGGGCCGCCCGTTGTACGTCGGCGCGGAGCTGCTCGGCGGAGCTTCGGGGCATGGGCGCGATACTAATTGCATATACAAGCAGTGTCAAGGGCCAGCGGTCGGGCCCCGGGTCGCGACCTCGGCGCCGGGGGGGCTCCAAGGGAGCTCGGCGCGCCGGCGCCTCGGGCGCTTGCCAGCAGTTTCGAGCTGGCTGAACGTGAAGGTCGTCTCGCTGCCGTCGAAGCCACTCGCTTCCCCCGAGCCGTTCGTGTAGGCGGCCACGGCGATCCTTCGTGCTGTAACGTCTTGGCAATGAGTGGTCGGCCTCAGCCGCGCCCGTCAACGACCCTGGGGCATGATCCTCATGCCGACTGAGCTAAGCGCGTTCAGCGCCGAGCAGGTCGCCGCCCTCACCGGGCTCTCGAAGGGCCGGCTTCGCTACTGGGACCAGGTTGACATCCTGTCGCCCGAGATGGTTGTGGACGGGCGGCGCGTCTACTCGTTCCGCGACCTGGTCGGTCTTCGCACCCTCGCTCGGCTCCGTGAGGGAATTGGTGATCGCCGCTTCTCGCTCCAAGAGTTGCGCAAGGTGGATCGCATGCTCCGCAGGGAGTCGGAGACCCCTTGGGCGAGCCTGGCGCTCTATGTGTTCCGAAAGAAGATCTACTTCCGTGACAAGGCCGGACTCATCGTCGCGACCGATCCGGAGGACCAGACCGCTTTCGAGCTTGTGATCGAGCTCAAGGAGGTCAAGGACGAGATGGAGGCGCGGGTGCGCGAATTGCGAAGCCGCTCACGCGAGCAGATCGGCCGGATCGTCCAGCAGCGTGACGTGATGCGGAACGCGCCGGTGATCGCAGGAACCCGGATCACGACGTCAGCGATTTGGGAGTTCCACGAGGATGGCTACTCCACCGAGGACGTGATGCGGGAGTACCCGCGCCTCACTGAAGCGGACGTTCGAGCCGCGATCCGCTTCGAGGGGCGGCGGCGCGCTCGGAAGGCTGGGTGACGGCCATCCGCGAGTGATCACGATCCGCTTCCTGGTCGATGAAGATGCTCCCGTGTCGATCTCCGAGTTCCTGGCGGAGCGCGGGCACGAGGTGCAGCACGTCACGAGGATCGCAGCGCGGCACGCCCGACCACGTGCTGGCTGCAATGGGGAACCAGCAAGGCGCCGTGCTGGTTACCTGGAACTACCGCGACTTCAAGAAGATCATGAACCGCAGGGCGAAGGGCGCCCAGAAGTTGCGGAAGCTCCACGTCATCTCGTTCAAGAAGGCGCCCCACTCCTGGGGTCGCACCCGACTCGAACAGCTCATCGATCTCATCGAGTGGGAGTACGAGCACCAGGCCGCGAAGCCCGACTCGCGCGTCTTCATCGAGATCAACAAGGACTCGGTCCACATCATGCGCTGAGCAGGCGGGCGCACGTACCCCGGCCTGCGGCGAAGGCTACTAACGGGTGAGGGGCAGGGCGGTCTCCACCCCGCCGGTACGCCTTCATGGGCCGACGTGGGCGAGGTCAACCGAGTGCTCGTAGACCGGATTCCGACGACCAGATCCGCTGGAGGCTCGAACTCGATGTGCTGGCGGATCCGCATCCACGCCCACAGGAGTCCTGTGAGGGCCCGTCCGCGGATGCGCCATTTCGGGGGCCGCTCGCGCTGATTACAAGCGCCACCGCGACGCACGGTCACTCGCTACTGCAAGCCGCGCGCAACGCGGACGCGATCACCCGCACTCTCGCGCGCAGGCTGGTCCCTCGTTGGTCCCTGACCGCCGGACACCCGACAACGCCGAGCCGAATAGCAGCGCAGTTCCGCGCGAGTAGCGCGAGGCACTGGTGGAGCCGAGCGGGATCGAACCGCCAACCTCCGCGTTGCGAACGCGGCGCTCTCCCAGTTGAGCTACGGCCCCGAAAAGGCCGCACACGGTACGCCTCGACCCCCGCTCGCGCAACGCCCCGACGGGCCTCGGAATTTCGCGGCTCACGGGGGATCGCCGCAGAGCTCCGCGGCTCAGCTCGCCTGGAGGGGTGGTCGCTTCTCCGAGACGACGACTCGGGCAAGCTCGTCCTCATCGAGCGGCTTCGTCAGATGAGCATCGAACCCAGCCTCGCTGGTTCGGCGGCGATCCGCGGCCGCTCCGTAACCGGTAATCGCAACCAGCAAGTAGGCATCTCCTCCCCGTGCGGACCGCACGGCCCGAGCAACCGAACAGCCGTCGAGGTCCGGAAGGCCGATGTCCACCAACACGACGTCCGGGCGTGAGTGCTGGATGACCTCCAGCCCGCGCTCTCCGGTCTCCGCTTCCTCCACCCGGTGGCCCCACCCCTCGAGCATCAGCCGGAGGACCTCGCGCACGTCGGGATGGTCGTCGACGATCAGGATACGGCGGCCGCGCTCGGGGACGGGTCGAGCCTCGGCGGGCTCCGGCGCCCCGATCGCGTGCGGGGCCCGTGGCAAGCGCACCACGAACTCGCTGCCCCGACTCGGCCCCGCACTCGAAGCGGACACGGTGCCGCCGTGCAGCTCCACCAGGCGCTTCACGAGTGTGAGTCCGAGACCGAGGCCGCTCTGGGAGCGGACTGGGGGTCGATTCGCCTGCACGAAGGGGTCGAAGATCAGCGGGAGCGAGTCCGGGTGGATCCCGACACCGGTGTCTCGAACGCGCAGGATCGCTTCGCTGCCTTCGCTCGCGATGCTGACGTCGATTCGCCCTCCGGGCGGGGTGTACTTGACCGCGTTGTCGAGAAGATTCAGGACGACCTGCTCCAATCGAGTCGAATCGCCGTTCACCCACAACGACTCGCCCGTCAGGGAGATGACGTGCTCGGTCGCCCTTCCGACGTCCCGGAAGGAAGAGAGTGTCCGCTCGACCAGCTCGCTCAGGTTCTCGGAGCGTCGCTCGAGCGTGAGCTTTCCGGCGACCAGCTTCGAGACGTCCACCAGATCGTCGACCAGGCGCGAGAGGTGCCGCGTCTGGCGGGCGATGGTCTCCCTGAGACGCGTCGCCCGCTCGTCCGAGTCGTCGCCCGCGTTCAGGACGTGAATCGCGGCGCTGATCACGCTCAGGGGGTTGCGCAGCTCGTGCCCGAGCGTCGCGAAGAACTCGTCCTTGACGCGATTGGCACCTTCGACTGCCTTGAGATGCAACGCCAGGAGCTGCTCGTTCTTGCTCCGAAGGCGCTCGCTCACCGTGAGGAGGACCTTGAACTCGATGTCGGGTCGCGCGTCCGCGAGGCGGCGAAGCTGCTGGCCCTCGATCTCGAGAACGACACAGGCGTCGCGGGCTCGGACCGTGGCGGAACGGGGCTTGCCTTCGAAGAAGGCCATTTCACCGAAGGTCTCGCCTGGCAGCATGAGCGACAGCGGAATGGTCCGACCGCCGCCATCGCCGAGCACCGCCTCGGCCGAGCCCGACCCGATCAGGAAGATGGAGTCGCCCTCGTCGCCCTCCCGAATGATCACCGCGCCGGGCTCGTACGTTCGCTCGGTCGAGGCGCCCTCGCTCACGAGCCAGTCCGCGTGTTTCGCGTCGAGGCTCGAGAGGAGCGGGTGGTGCCGGAGGAGCGCGGCCCAGTCGAACGTCTTCACGGCTCGCGCCTCGACCAGAGGCGTGCACCGCTCCGTCTGGCGGATCGCCGTCCGAGTCCAGCGACGGGAGCAAGGGGCATCGTCTCCCCCCAGCCGTCCGAAGCGTCCACTCTACGCCCGGCGGCGGACGCCGGTCAAGCCGAGACCGGAACTTTCGGGTTGCACGGCGGCCGAGCCGGGTCGTAGCCTCGTTGCGTGATCCAGGTCCGCCTCATCCTGGTACCGCTCGACTTCTCGCGCCACGCCGACCACGTGCTGGAGTGGGCGGCGCACCTGGCCGAGGAGCACCAGAGCAAGCTGCTGCTGCTCCACGCCTACCACCTGCCGGTCGAGTTCCAGCAGCTCGAGGGCGCCTATCTGCCGCAGGACTTCTGGGCGTCGGTGAAGACGGAGGCCGAGCAGAACCTGAACCGCTACGCCGAGCCGCTGCGCGCGCAGGGCCTCGCCGTGGACGTGATCGTCCGCGAGGGATACCCGGCGACCGTGATCGAGGAGGAGGCCGTGGATCGCCAGGCCGACCTGATCGTGATCGGCACGCGCGGGCTCAGCGGCCTCAAGCACCTGTTGCTCGGCAGCATCGCCGAGCGCGTGGTGCAGAAAGCCCCGTGCCCGGTGCTCACCGTGAAGACGGGCGACTAGCGCGCCGCTACGCGGCGCCCAGCTGTCGTGACTCCGTTCGCCTACGGCTCACTGCGCGCGCCGCTATGCGGCGCCCAGCTGTCGTGACTCCGTTCGCCTACGGCTCACTGCGCGCGCCGCTATGCGGCGCTTGCGGCTTTCGTCCCCGTGTACTCGACGAAGGCGCCGGGCATGGTCACCTGGGCACGCGCGTCCGCGAAGCCCACCTCGCGCAGGATGCTCACGATGGTCTCGGGCGGTACCGCCTTGTCCACCGTGTCCCAGTAGTAGTCCATCAGCTCCTTCGCCTCGCGGCTGCCGGTGGCGACGAGCGTCATGCCGGGGATGAGCTGCCCCCAGACGAAGCGCGTCACGCGCATGCCGAGCGCGGACTTCGGCACGTGGCCCTCGAGGATCCAGACGCGGCCGCCGGGCTTGAGCACGCGGAAGTACTCGCTGAACGCCGCGCGCAGGTCCGAAACGTGGCGCAGCGCGATGCCCATCGTCACGAAGTCGAAGTGGTCGCTCTTGATCGGCAGCGCCTGGCCGTAGCCACGGACGCGCGGCCCTTTGAACACCTTCGCGGCCTCGGCCAGCATGCCCTGGCTCGGATCGACCCCCACCACGAGCCCCTCCGGGCCGACGATCTTCGCGGCGCCGCGCCCCACCGCAGCGGTGCCCATCGCCACGTCGAGCACCTTCATGCCGCGCCGCAGCCCGGCGCGCCGCAGCGCGAGCCGGCGGTACAGGAGCCCGCCGTTGCCGAACAGCTTCTCGACGGTGTTGTAGTGCTTGGCCGTCTTGTTGAAGAGGTCCGCGACGTAGCGCTCGCGCTCCGCGTCCTCGCCGTAGTACTGCGTGAGCGGCGCGTGCGGCGGAACCGCGCCTCGCTCCGTCGGCTGACCTGCGCTCGGCTCCATGGATCCTCCCCCGTCGAGGGCACGGATACTGCCCGGCCTCGGCGCTCCTGTCAGCCCCAACACCGTCCTCGGACATCCGAGAGGGAACATCTCGGCGCAACCGGGAGCCGAGCTGTCGTGACTCCGCTCGGCTCCGCCTCGCCGCGCGCTTCGCTTGCTAGCCCCTGATCCGGGCGACGATCGCCGGCGGCGTTTCGAAGAGGAGCTGGCCCTGCTCGTCGAGCGTGGCCAGCTCCGTGTGGCCCCGCGCCGCACGCCGGTCCAGGGTGAGGTTCCAGATCTCGTACGAGATCCGGACGGTGCGGCCGAGCTCGCTGAACCAGGCGCTGATCCGCATGCGGTCGCCGTAGCGCAGCGGCCCGCCGTGGCGGCAGCGCGAGTCGATCACCACGAACTGGAAGCGCCGCCCGACCAGCTCGCCGGCGTCGAGGCCACAGCCGCGCAGGAGCTGGGTGCGGGCGAGCTCGAAGTACTTGAAGTAGTGGCCGTGCCAGACGACGCGCAGTGCGTCCACGTCGTGGAAGGGCACCTCGTGCTCGACGGAGACCTCGCGGAGTCGAGTCCGCTTGCGAGCGCCGGCATGTGCCACCATCGGGGCGTGTATAGCTCGGACGACGGCGCGAGACGCATCCCGGGCCTCGTCCCCTGGCTCGCCTATCCGCTCGCGGTGTGGGCTGCACTCCGGCTCGCGGGCCCGCGCGCGGCGGCGGCGCTCGTGCTCGCAGCGGTCGCGGCGCGCGCCGCGTTCCTCTGGCGCCGTGCGGACGCCGCGGCGCGGCGCCGGTTGCTCGTGCCGCTCGCGGCCGCGGGCGCGCCGGCCGCCATCGCCGCGTGGCTCGACGACCCGCTGCTGCTGCTGTTCGTGCCGGCGCTGGTGGGCCTCGGTCTGCTCTTCGCCTTCGCGCGCACGCTGCGGCGCGGACCGCCGCTCGTCGAGACGCTCGCGCGCCTCCAGGTCGGCGAGCTCTCGGCGGCGGAGGTGCGCTACTGCCGCAGCGTCACCGCCGTGTGGTGCGTGTTCTTCGCGGCGAACGCGCTCGTCACCGCGGCGCTCGCCGCCTTCGGCTCGCTCGCGGCGTGGGGCCTCTGGACCGGCGCGCTCTCGTACCTCGCCGTCGCCGTGCTCTATGCGGTCGAGCTCACGCTGCGTTCGTGGCGCTTCCGCCACTATGGCGACGGACCCGGTGACGCACTGATGCGTAGGGTCTTTCCGCCGCGCTGACCCCCATTCGAGGGGTGCTCGCGACGGAACGGAACTGCCTCGCACGCGGAACGTGCTTTCCGCGGAATGGAGAGCGAGAACGAACACCCTTTGAGAATCAATGGCGGGTCCCGCCGGCACGTTGCTTGCGTGCATCGTGGCCGGGAAGGGGATCGCCTCGGACGAGGCGGTCCCCTTCTCCGTTTTCGGAGGAAGCTCGCGTGAGCCCCATTCGCCTCGCTTCGTTCGCTTGGGTCGTCTCCTGGTCGCTCTTCCTCGCACCGCTCGCCGCGCACGCCATCTCGATCAGCGTCGGCGGGACGGCGGGCTCCGCCGGCACCGACGGCGTGGCCGGCAACCCGGGCAGCGACGGCGCCGCGGGTGACGCGGGCGGCGATGCGAACGCCGCCGCCGTGAGCGGCGACGCCTCGAACGACGCGACCGCCTCCGGCGGCGCCGGCGGGCAGGGCGGCGCCGGCGGAAGCGGCGGCAACGCCACGGCCGACGCCGACTCGAACACGTCCGCCGTCGTCGTCGACGCGAGCGCCACCGCCAGCGGCGGCGCCGGCGGAAGCGGCGGGGTCGGCGGCGCGGCGTCCGGCGGCGGAATCCCCGGAACCGCGGGCAACGCGGGCGACGGCGGGAGCGCGAACGCCGAGGCGAGCGCGCTGAACGGCAGCGGCCCGGCGCAGAGCACCGCGACCGCCCACGGTGGCGGCGCCGGGTCCGGCGCGGCGGGCGAAGGCGGCGACGCCACGAGCAGCGCCTCGGCGGCCACGGGGGTCGACTTCGGAGCGTATGCGAGCGCCGCCGTCGACGGCGGAGCCGGGAGCGACGTCGTCGCGGGCACCGGCAGCGGCGGCGACGGCGGCGACGCCAGCACCACCGCGAGCGCGAGCAGCGCGAGCAGCACGTACGCCGGCATGACGACGGGCGCCACCTCCGGAACCGACGTCAACGTGCAGGTCGGCGCACAGGGCGGAACCGGCGGCGCGGCCTTCGGCGGCGGCGCCTCGGGCAGCGGCGCGAGCGTCGCGCTCGTCGACGCCGTGAACGGCACGGCGAGCGGCTCGCTCTACCTCGCGCAGGGCGCGACCGGCGGGACCGCCGGAGCGTGGACACCGACACGGCGTCGATCGGGAGCGCCGGCAGCGCGGTCAGCTCGCTCACGCACGACGGGAGCGCGGGGTTCCTCTCGCTGTCTTCGAACGCCATCGGCGGCCAGGGCGGCTCGCGCGTCGCGGCGACCGGTGTCGCAGGGAACGGCGGGACGGCCGACGCCACAGCCGATGCCACGAACGCCGGCTCCGTGCAGAGCTTCGCCACGACCGTCGGCGGGAGCGGGGGCCTCGTCTTCGACAGCGTCTCCGCGCAGGCCGGTGACGGCGGCGACGCCGCGAGCGACGCGGCGGGCGCGACGCTCGGCGACGCCTCGGTGCTCGTCGGCAGCGTCGCCCACGGCGGCGCCGGCGGCTACGTCTATTCCGGGAGCGGCAGCGGCGGCGACGCCAGCGCCAGCGCGGCCGCGACCAGCGCGAGCACCGTGTTCTACGGCGCTCAGAGCTCCGGCTTCGCCACGGGCGGGAGCGGCGGCATCGCCTTCGGAGCAGGCCAGAGCGCCGGCGACGGCGGTAGCGCCTCGTCCGCCGCGAGCGCCAGCGAGAGCGCGGGCGGCGCCGTGTACGTCGACGCGCCGCAGACGGGGGGCGCAGGCGGCTACGGCTACAGCGGCGCCGACGCGGGCGACGGCGGCGACGCCTTCTCGCTGGCCGACGCGGCGACGGGCTTCGCGACCGGCTTCTTGTACGTCAGCCGGACCTCGCGCAGGCGGCGAGGCCTACGACGGCGGCGACGCGGGCGACGGCGGCGGCGCCTCGCTCGGCAGCATGAGCGCCGGTGCGGCGTCGGGCAGCGACACGACCGTATACGTGAACGCCTATGGCGGGAGCGGCGGCTCCGCGCAGGGCGGCGGCGCCTCGGGCAGCGGCGCGAGCGTGGTGCTGGTGGACGCCGCCGGCGGCACGGCCACGGGCACGCTCCTGCTCACGCAGAACGCGACGGGCGGCACCGCCGGTAGCGTGGATTCGGAGACGGCGGCGATCGGAACGGCGGGGCTCGCGGCGAGCTCGCTCTCTCACAGCGGCAGCGCGAATTCGCTCTCGCTCGCGTCGAACGCCTACGGCGGCGCCGGCGGCGCGCGCAACGCGGCGAGCGGCGGCGCGGGCGATGGCGCCGCGGCCGGCGCGGCAGCCAGCGCGACGAACAGCAGCGGCTCGGCCGCGGCGTCGGTGGCCGGCGTGGGCGGCGCGGGCGGCGTGGCCAACGCGGGCGCCTCGAGCGGCAGCGGCGGCGACGGCACCGCGGTCAGCGAAGCGTCCACGGACGGCGACGGCCATACCGCGCAGGCCGCCAGCTCCGCGTTCGGCGGCGGCGGCGGCAGCGTGTTCGACGGCAACGCATCGCAGGCGGGCGACGGGGGCGACGCGTCGAGCGCCGCCACGGCATCGGCCACGGGCGACAGCTACGCGAACGCCAACGGCTCGGCCTACGGTGGCAGCGGCGGGTTCGTCTACTCCGGCACCGGGAGCGGCGGCGCGGGCGGCGACGCGAACGCCTTCGCGTCGAGCTCCGGCCTCGGCCAGGCGGACGCCTACGCGGTCGCCTATGGCGGCGCGGGAGACCAGGGCGCGTTCGACGGAAGCGCACTGGCGCGTGCGACCACGAACGGCGCGTTCGGCTACGTGAACGCGTACGCCTCCTCCGGCGGCGGAGCCGTGCTCGGCGTGCAGGCGTCCTCGAACGGATACGTCGCGAACGGCACGAACGCGGTCGAGTCGCGCGCCGCGGTCGGCGATCCGACGCCGGCCCTCGCGCTCGCAGCGGGCCTCCACGGCGCCGCGTTCGGCACCGGCCTCCCGTCGGACGCCGACGCGCTCGCGGCGCTCGCCGGCAACCCGAACGTGGATCTGGTCCTGGACCCGGTCGCGGCGACGAGATGCTCGGCCTCGTCGTGCTCGGCGGCGGCCTCGCCGGCGACGCCGACCCGTTGTCGATGACGACCTACAGCAGCGTCAGCTTCCAGCTCGATCTCGCTCAGCTCTCGTTCACGGGGCAGCTCGTGGTGGGCCTGCTCGACCCGGCGTTCGACGGCGCGGGCTTCGACTCGCTCGAGTTCCAGATCCTGCGCGAGGGCATCAGCGCCGTGAGCGCGAGCTTCCTGAGCGTCGCCTCGGCGCTCGCCTACTTCGACGACCAGGTGCTCGATCTGGGCGGCATCGCGGACGGCGTGAGCGGGAGCCTGGACCTCACCTTCTTGTGGACGCTCACGAGCGACGACCCGGGCGCCGGCTTCCGCGCGAACCTGATCTTCGCGAACGCGCCGGAGCCCTGGCTCGGCGTGCTGCTCGGCGTCGCGGCTCTGGCGCTAGCCGTGCGGAAGCGCGCGCGTCCGATGTAGCGCGAGGACGCGCGCGACGTCGAGGTCCTGGCGGCGGTCCGCGGAGACCGCCGGCACCTCGGCGCGCACGGCGGCGAGCAGCGCGGCGAGGCGCGGCGGCGGGGCGGCGCGCAGCTCCGTGCCCTGGCACGCCGCGAGCAGCCCGAAGGCCGCCACGGTCTCGGTGAGCTCGACCACGCGCAGGCCGTCGCGCGCGGCGAGCGTGCCCATGCTGACCTTGTCCTGGTTGTGCGACTCGGTGCTGCGGCTGAACGACGCCGCGGGCAGCGTGAGCTTCAGCGCCTCGGCCGCGAGCGCGCTCGCGCCGATCTGCATCGCCTTGAAGCCGTGGTGCGCGACGCCGCGCACCAGGTTCGCGGGCAGGCCGCCGTTCGTCTCGGGCGCGCACAGCAGCTGGAGCTGGCGGTCGAGCAGGTCGGCGACGCTCGCGACGGCCGCCTTGAGGCCGTCCATCACGAACGCGACGTGGCCGCCGTAGAAGTTCCCGCCGTGGTGCACGGCGCCGCTCTCGGGATCGACGATCGGGTTGTCGTCGACGCCGTTGATCTCGATCTCGAGCCACTCGCGCGCGAAGTCGAGAGCGTCGAGCAGCACGCCGATCACGTGCGGCGCGCAGCGCAGCGAGTAGCGGTCCTGGAGGCGCGCCGGCTCGCGCGGCGCGGCGCCGGCGAGGTCGTCGCGGATCCAGGCGGCCGCGCGGCGCGTGCCGCGGTGCGGCTTCAGCTCGAAGATCTCGGGCGCGAAGTGCGCGGCATTGCCGGCGACGGCGTGGCTGGCGAGCGCGGTGACGGCGGCCGCCAGGCGCGCGACGCGAGAGGCCCGCTCGAACACGAGGCAGGCGAGCGCCGTCATCACGCTCGTGCCGTTCATCAGCGCGAGGCTCTCCTTCGGCTCGAGCACGAGCGGCGCGAGACCCGCCGCCGCGAGCGCCTCCGCCGCCGGGAGCACCCGGCCGCCCACCAGCGCCTCGCGCTCGCCGACCACGAGCGCCGCCAGGTACGAGAGCGGCGTCAGGTCGCCGCTCGCGCCGACGGAGCCCTCCTCGGGGATGCACGGCAGGATGCGCCGTTCGAGCAGCGCGCACAGGCGCTCGAGCAGCGCGGGGCGCACGGCCGAGTAGCCGCGCGCGAGCGAGACGAGCCGCGCGACCACCACGGCCGCCGCGGCCTCCTCGTCGAGCGTGCGCCCGGTGCCGCAGCCGTGGAAGCGCAGCAGGTTGAGCGCCATCTCGTGGCGCTCCGCGGCCGGCACCTCGGTGCCGACCGACGCGCCGACGCCCGTGGTGACGCCGTAGACGGGCCGGCCGCCGGCGAGCGCGGCGTCGAGCGCGCGCCGCCCCGCCTCGAGGCGCTCCCGGAACTTGGCGTCGCCTTCGAGCGCAACCGGCAGCTCCCCGCGCGCGGCCGCGAGGAGCTGCTCGATCGTGAGAGGGCCGCTGCCGATGCGGAGCACGGGGCGACGAACTCCGGGCTAGATGCCGTCCTCGGACGGGTCGTAGTCGATCCGGATCACCCGGGTGACGCCGGTGTACTTGTTCACGCCGAAGATCACGCGGCCGACGCCCTTGTAGTCCCACTCCGTGTTCGTGCCCGCGTCGGCGCCGTAGTAGTACGGGATGAAGCGCTTCGCGGTGACGTAGGACTTCTCGCTCGAGGGAGCGCCCATGATCTGGCGCACCTGGTCGGGGCTCATCTCCTTCTGCACCTTCGCGAGCTTCGAGCCGGCGGGCGCCGGGGCGCCCTTGACGGGCTTGGCGGGCGCGGCCTGCTGCGCGGGCGCCTTCTGCGCGGGCGCGGCCTGCTGGGCCGGCGCGGCCGCGGTGCCGCTCGAACTCCGGTTCGCGCAGCCAGCGAGCCCGAGGCCCGCGAGCGAGAGCACGAGCACGATCGAGACGAATCTCTTCATGGCGAATCCCCCTTTCGCGTGGAAGCGGCCGGACTCTAGTCGAGTCCGAGGTCGGCGTCGCGGCCCAGGCCGAGCGCGAGGCGGGCGCTGCGCAGGCCGGAGCGGACCACGCCGACCACCCCGCCGCCGGGCCGCGTCCAGTGGCCCGCGAGCAGGAGGCCCGGAACGGGAGTTTCGTTGTCGAGGCGGCCGGGGCCCACCTGCGCGGGCGTCACGTCGAAGCCGTAGAGGGCGCCGTCCTGGTTGCGCGTGTAGCGCTCGAAGCTGCGCGGCGTAGCGCCCTCGGCGAAGCGCAGCTCGCGCCGCAGGCCCGGCAGCCGCCGCTCGGCGCGCCGCAACAGCTCGTCCTGGAAGAGCGGCTTCGCGTCCCGCCAGCGCGCGGCGGCGCGCGCGTCCACCAGGGTGGTGAGGATCAGGAGGTGCTCGCCGGGCGGGGCGAGGCTGGGATCGAGCAGGCTCGGCGCGGTCAGCGAGAGCCACGAGGGGACGCCCGTGAGGCCGCTCGCGTAGGCGGCGTCGTGGTCGGGCCCCTCGTAGAGGAAGGTCTCGTGCGCGAGCTCGCTCGCAGAGAGGTCGAGCGAGGTGGCCGCGTAGACGACGAACGCCGAGGTCGAGACGCTCGCCGCCGCGAGGCGCTGGCGGTAGCGGCGCGGGAAATGCTCGGCGCCGACCAGCTCGTCGACGGTCTGGCGCGCGTCGGCGTTCGAGATCACGAGCGGCGCCCGGACGTGCTGGCCGTTCTCGAGCACCACCCCCGCCACGCGGCCGTCCTCGAGCAGGATGCGCCGCACCGAGCTGCGGTACGCGATCTCGCCGCCGCGCTGCGCGAGCGCGTGGGCGAGCGCTTCGGCCAGCGCCTGGAAGGTGCCGCGGCAGTAGTACGTGCCGTCGGCGACGTAGCTCATCAGCATGGTGGCGAAGTAGAGGAACGAGACGCGCGAGGGCGGCAGCCCGAGGTAGGGCCACAGCGCGGCGAGCGCCGCCTGCGCGGCGGGGTTCTCGACGTGCTCCGCCAGCACCTGCGCGAGCGTCGCGCGCCGGTAGCGCAGCAGCAGCGGGAAGCGCTCGGGCCGGGCGAGCGCGGTCGGCCCCTCTTCGGCCCGGCTCGTCTCGGTGCGGATCGTGAGGCAGTCGGAGACGAAGCCACGGATGCCCTTCGCCTCGTTCGGAAACTGCTCGACGTGCGCCTCCACGAAGCGCTCGAGGTCCGACGGCGCCTCGAGCGCGAGGCCCGGCCACTCGACGCGGTAGCCCGGATCGACGCGCGCGAAGTCGCAGCGGTCGCGCACGCCGAGCGCCGAGAGCACGCGGTGGAGGAGCGCGCCCTCCTCGAAGGGCCCGGGCTCGCAGCCGCCCACCACGTGCACCGCGGAGTCGAAGCGGTAGCTGCGGCGGCGGCGGAAGGCGTGCGCGTAGCCGCCCGGGCGGTCGTGGCGCTCGACCACCAGCACGCTCTTGCCGGCCCGCGCGAGCAGCGCCGCCGCGGTGAGCCCGCCGAGGCCGCTGCCCACCACGACGACGTCGTAGGCGTCGCGCGCAGCCTCCTCGTGAAACCGCATCGGCTAACGCACGGCGAGCGGCTGGGGATCGCTCCCGATGAGCGCCCAGCGCACCATGAAGTCGAGCAATCCCATGCTGTACCGCTTCGTGGTGGATTCGCCGGTGAACACGCGCGGCAGGTGCTTGCGGAAGTGCGGATCGACCAGGATCCACGGGTACTCCGCGCGCTTCCTCTCGCCGAGCTTCAGCAGCGTGAACAGGCGGCCGTCGTAGAAGTAGTTCGCGACGCGGTGCCAGTTCGCGAGGTGGTGGAGCACGTGCGCCTCGTAGCGCGCGAGGCCGTCTCGGCCGCCCCCGGCGAGCAGTGTCTTCGCCAGCTCCTGCGCGGCGTCGAGCCCGACCAGCATGCCGCTCGAGAACACCGGATCGACGAAGCCGAACGCGTCGCCGAGCAGCGCCCAGTTCTCTCCCGCGCCGCGGGTGTGGCGCATCTGGTAGTTCGTGTACTTCACGACCGGCGCGATGCGCTTGGCGACGGCGCCCCAGTCGCGGAGGCGCCGGTCGTGGCGCAGATAGGCGTCGAATTGCTCCTCCGCCGTGTCGCCGAACTCGCGCAGCACGGGCCCGTCGATCACGAGCCCGACCGAGACGCGCCCCGGCAGCGGGATGCGCCAGCACCAGCCGTGCTCGAGCCGGTCGGTGTGGACGTGGCCCTCGTACAGCAGCGGCACGCCTTCGAGATGGGTGTGGAGGGCAGTGTCGCGCCGGCCGCCTTCGACCACGGGCAGCTCGAGGAGCCGCCCGAGCAGCCGTACACGGCCGGCCGCGTCCACCACGAAATCGGGCTGCGCGGCGAGGCCCGCCGCCGCGAGGCTCTCCTCCGCGAGCCGCACGCGCTCGCTGCCGCCCTCGCGCTCGAGGCGCCCGTGGCGCGGCACGAGGCGCGCTCCGGCGCGAAGCGCGGCCTCCCGCACGGACTGGTCCAGCCGGTCGCGCGGGACGTTGTAGGAGTAGGGGGTCTTGGCCGAGCGCACCTCACCGAACAGGAACGTCAGGCTGTCGCCCTCGTCGAAGGTGAAGGTCGCCCCCGGCTTGAAGACCGAGTACGAGGCCACCTCGTCCTCGATCCCGAGCGCGCGCAGGAACGGCACCACCGCAGGCACCAGGGACTCGCCGACGATCAGAGGCGGGCGCTTGCCACCGTCGAAGATGGTGACGTCCACGCCGGCGCGGGCCAGAAAGGCACCGAGCGTGGCGCCGGCGGGCCCGCCTCCGAGGATCGCCACGCTCCGGATCGCCCCAGGCGGCATGAGGGCCGACTCTAGCCGTTCAGCGCCTCGGGCAGCACGCCGCCCGCATCCGCTATCGCCCCGACTCGTGGTCAGTCGCGGCGTCCAACGCCGGGTGAGTCTTGCCCTGCGCGGGCGGCTCCGAAACACTCGCGCCGCATGTCGAACTGGACCCAGGAGCGCCTCGCCCAGCTGATCCATCGTATCCTGCGCGACGAGCTGCTCGAGGTCTCGGAGGACTTCACGCCCGCCTCGGACCTGATCGAGGCGGGCCTCGACTCGCTCGCGGTGACCCAGCTGATGCTGTCGATCGAGGAGAACACGGGGGTCTGGGTGGACGAGAGCCTGCTCACGCCGGAGAACCTCGCGAGCTCCGAGACCCTCGCAGCCTGCGTCCATGACCACGTCAGCCGGCGCTGACAGCGTCCGCCTGACGGGCGCGGACGGGTTCCTGCGCGCCTTCGACGCGGACACCCGACGCCAGAACGGGGCCAGCCACCTGGCGCAGCTCGTACTGCGGCTCGGCCCGGGCTTCGACGCCGAGGGGTTTCGCAAGGCGCTGGCGGAGGCGGCAGACGCGAATCCGATCCTGCACGCCCCGATCCGCCGCAGGCTCGGCGTCGGCGCCCCCGCCTACCGCCTCGCCGCCGCGCGCGGCGGCGGCTGGCCGGCCTTCACGTTGCATCCCGCCTCGCCGGACGGCGCGCTGCCGGAGCTGTTCTACCGGCGCCTCAACGAGGTGCGGAGCGCGCGGCGCGGCGAGCTGCTGCGCGTCGATGCGGTGCCGCGCGGCGGCCACGAGCCTGGCACCGATCTCGCCTTCACCTGGCTCCACATGCTGCTCGACGGCTCGGGCAGCGAGCGCTTCTTGCAGTTCCTGGAGGACCGGCGGGCGGGCGTCTCACCGCCCGTGCCGGCCGCGGACGGGCCCGACGTGAAGCCGGAGGTCGCACTGCCCCCGAGCGCGCGCGAACGCGGCGCGATGGCGATGAGCTGGCAGCGCGGCATGCAGGGGCTGGGCGCGCGCTCGGTGCGCTCGCTCGCTGGCCCGGCGCGCCCGGTGCGACAGGATCTCGTCTACGACGTCCACGCCTTCTCCGCCGACGAGAGCGCTGGAATCGTGGGGCGCGCCGCCACGCTGGCCGGCTTCCTCACCCCGATGCTGTTCTACGTGGCCGTAGCCGTGCGCGCGCACGACGCGGTGCTGCGCGCCCGCGGCGCCGTGCCCGAGAGCTACGTGGTGCCGCTGCCGGTAGACCTGCGGCCGAAGGGCGGCGCAGGCGGCGTGTTCCGCACGCGCGTCTCGATGATCTGGCTCCAGGTGCTGGCCGAGCGCGTGCCGGACCTGGGCGCTCTGCTCTCGGACCTCAAGGACGTGCGCCGCCGCGCGATCCGCGAGCGCCAGGTCGAGAACGGCGTCGCCGCGATGGACTACGCGCTGCTGGCGCCCGCCCGTCTATACGCGCGCATGACACGCCGCGCGCTGCACGGCGAGCTGTGCTCGTTCTTCTTCGGCTACACCGCGGCGTTCTGCGAAGGCCTCGAGCGCTTCTTCGGCGCGCCCGTGCTCGACGGCTTCCACGCACCCTCGGTGCCGCCCTCGCCCGGCAGCGGCCTCGTGTTCTCGCTGTTCGGCCCGCGCCTGAACGTGACCCACCTGCGCCAGCGCGATGTGCTCTCCGAGTCCGAGCGCGCGCTGTTCCGCGCCACGCTGGTGCGGGACCTGACGGGCGCAGGATGAGCACAGAGGCGCGCTTCGACGTGGTGGTGGTGGGCGGCGGCCCGGCGGGGCTCGCGGCCGCCGTCGCCGCCGCGCGCGCCGGCGCGCACACGCTGCTCGTCGAGCGCGAGGCCCAGCTCGGCGGCAACGTGACGCAGGCCTTCGTCCACACCATCTGCGGGCTCTACCGGAACGACGAGGAGCGCGCGCTGCCCGCGCAGGTCGGGCTACCCGTGCGCGTCGCGGCCGCCCTCGCACGCACCGGCGCGGCGGGCGAGCCCGTGCGAGCGGGCCGCGTCTTCTACCTGCCGATCCAGCCGGCCGGCTTCGCCGCGTTCGCCCACGCGCTGGTCGAACGCACGCCGAATCTCGAGCTGCGCACGAGCACGCCGGTCGCGGAGTTCCCGACCGAGGCTCACATCGTGGTGGACGCGAGCGGCGACGCCACCGCCGCCGCCCTCGCCGCCACCGCGACCGAGCAGGCGCCCCCCGATCGTCTCCAGCGCGCTTCCTACATCGTGCGCCTCGAAGGCGTCGCGGAGGCGGGCCTCGCCGGCTTCGGGCGGCTCCAGCTCACCGCGGGCGTCGCGCGCGCGGCGAGCCGCGGCGAGCTTCCCGCCGCTTGCACGTCGGTGGTGGTGCGGGAGGGCGCCCGCCCCGGCTCGCTCTTCCTGACGCTCACGCTGCCGCCGCTCGCAGGCCGGCCCTTCGCGCCGCTCGACGCCGTCTACGTCGCGGAGTTGAGCGCGTACGGCCGCACGCTCGCTGCGTCGGTGATCGACTTCCTCCGCGCCACCCGCGAGGGCTTCGCCGCGGCTCGCGTGGCGGAATGGCCGGCGCGCGTCGGCATCCGCGAGACGCGCCGCGCGCTCGGGCGCGTCGTGATCGAGCGCGACGACGTGCTCGAGGGACGGCAGCGCGACGACGAGGTCGCCGTCTCGGCCTGGCCGATCGAGCTGTGGGAGGACCACCGGCGCGCGCGCTTCGAGCATCCCGCCGGGCTCTGCTCGGTGCCGCTCGGCGCGCTCGTGAGCCGCAGCCGGCCGAACCTCGGCCTGGCCGGGCGCTGCATCTCGGCCAGCCACGAGGCGCACGGCGCATTGCGCGTGATCGGCACGGCGCTCGCGACCGGCGAGGCCATCGGCGTGGCCGCGGCGCTCGCAGCCGACGCGGGCGTGGCCCTCACGGACGTCGAGCCCGCGCGCGTGCGCGCGCGCATCCGCGACGACGCGGAAAAGGCGCTGCCGTGACGGTGATCGACGCGATTCGCGCTCGCGCCCGCGAGCGGCCCGCTGCGACGGCGCTGCTGGCCGACGGCCCGCAGGATCCGCGCCGGATCTCGTACGCAGCGCTCGTCGAGCGGATGGACGCTGGCGCTGCGCGTCTCGGCGCGGCCGGCGTGGGCGAGGGCGACCGCTGCGGCCTCGTCGCCGAGCAGGGGCCGGGCTTCGTGGAGGAGGCGCTCTCGATCCTCGCAGCGGGCGCCTGCCTGGTGCCGATCTCGAGCGACCACGGCGGCGCCACGCTCGAGCGCTTCGCCGCGCAGGCCGCATTACACCATCTGGTGTGGGAACGCGGAGACGCGACCAAGTGCGAGTCGCGCGGCGCCGTGCCGGCGCTGGATGGTGCAGGTGACGCCGCGTTCCGCGCGCTCGAGCCCGCCTACCTGCGCTTCACCTCGGGCACCACGAGCGAGCGCAAGGGCGTCATCCTCTCGCACCGGCGCATCGAGGAGCGGCTCGCGGCCGCAAACCAGGGCCTCGGCATCGGCCCCGACGACCGGATCCTCTGGCTGCTGCCGATGGCCCATCACTTCGTGGTGTCGATCCTGCTCTACCTGCGGTTCGGCGCCACGATCCTGCTGCCGTCGAGCCCGCTCGCGCGGCCGGTGCTCGAGCTGGCCGCGCGCGAGCGGACCACGCTGCTCTACGCCTCGCCCTACCACCACCACCTGCTCTCGAAGGATCCGTCCGGGATCGCGCTTCCCGACGTCCGGCTCGCGATCTCCACCGCGGAGGGGCTGCGCGCCGACGTGGCGGCGCGCTTCCGCGAGCGCTTCGGCATCGCGCTCTCCCAGGCGCTCGGGATCATCGAGGTGGGCCTGCCGGTGTTGAACCGGGTGGACGCCGAGAGCAAGCCGACGGCCCTCGGCCGCCCACTCCCCGCCTACGACGTGTGGCTCCGCCGAGAGGACGGCAGCCGGCTCGAGGGCCCCGGCGGGCCCGAACGCACCGGCGAGATCTGCATCCGCGGACCGGGCATGTTCGACGCCTATCTCGCGCCGTGGACCCCCGCGAGCCAGGTGCTGGAGCCCGACGGCTTCCGGACCGGCGACCAGGGCTGGTTCGACGCGGACGGCACGCTGTTCATGGCCGGGCGCCGGCACAACCGCATCAACATGGCGGGCATGAAGTTCTTCGCCGAGGAGGTCGAGGGCGTGCTCGCCCGGCATCCGGCGGTGCGCGAGTGCCGCGTCTTCGCGCGCACGCACCCGCAGCTCGGCGAGATCCCGGTCGCCGAGGTCGTGCTCGCCGACCCGGCGCAGCAGCCGCGCAAGAACGAGCTGCTCGCACACTGCCGCACGGAGCTGCCGACCTACAAGATCCCGCGCGAGCTCCACTTCGTCGCCGAGCTCGAGCGCACCGTCACGGGGAAGGTGAAGCGCTGAGGGGTCGCATCGATTCCGCGGCGAAGGTCGCCACGTAACCGCATTCGGGGCGCGCGAGCGTGAGCGTCGCGGGCGGTTCGGCGCGCGCAGCGCGCAGCGCGTGCCAGTCGCGCAGCACGGTCTCGGGCGGCACGGCAAGCGCCCGGCCCATGCGCGCGTCCGCCTCGACCTCCGTCCGCTGCTGGGTCACCGAGAAGGCGCGCGCGCCGAAGGCGTTGAGGCCTACCAGCACCAGATGTTCGCCGCGCTTCTCCGCCACGAGCGAGAAGCCGGCGTCGACGTCGCCGCCGCGATAGCGCACGCGGTCGTGCCAAACGAGGTCGCCGCTCGGCAGCGTGCCGGTGCTCGGGATCGGTCCGGGGCAGGCGTCGAGCCGCGGCGGCGGGTGGAGCAGCAGCCGCGTCGCGGCGCAGCCGCCGGCCGCGAGCAGCAGGAGTGCGGCCAGGGCGCGGATCACTCCCCGGCTTCCGCCTCGGGCAGCGCGAACCAGCGCTCGATCTCCTCGGGCGTGAAGCGGCGGTCGACCACCACGTCCTCGAAGCGGGTCGTGGTGCGGTCGCCGTCGCGCTCGAGCATCTCCATGCCGCGCAGCGTGCGGCCCGCGCCCTCGAGCGTGATGCGCTCGATCAGGTCCGAGAGCGGGCGATGGCGCGGGCGCAGCGCCAGGCTCCAGCTCGCGCCCTCGGTGCGGAGCTCGGGCTCGTAGCGCTCGCGCAGCTTGGCGAGATCGCCGTTGAACAGCACGATGAAGTTGTCCACGAACTCGCGCGCCAGGGGATTCGCCGACAAGTCCACGGCCTCGCCGCCGGCCGCATCGCGAAACGAGAATCTCTCGCCCGCGATCACGAGGCGAGAGCGGGAGGGCTCGGTGGTGACGCGCGCCAACCGGTCGGGTGGCAGGAAGACGAGCGTGCCGCGCGTCTCGATCGGCTCCGAGAGCAGGGCGATCTCCTTGCGTTCGAGAAAACGCGCTTCCACGCCCGGGGTCTCGGCCATGCCGGCCATCAGCGCCTCCAGCGTCGGCGCCGTAGCCGACTCCGCTGCGGAAGCGCCGGCGCCGGGCAGCGCGAGCGCGAGGCTGAGAGCGTGGCTCAGCACTCGACCGTGGGTCATGTGGCGTCGCATGCCGAATGAGAGGCCAGCCTAGCCGGCGGGCCGCAGTCCGCACTTGCCAGCGGATCCCGGCGGAGGCGATCATGCCGCAATGTCGACGCCCGAGCGGACTCCGGGTGCCCAGCTCGGTTGGGACGGCGGCGCCGTGGCCCGGGCGGGCGCCTTCGCCGCGCGTGCGGCGCGCGTCCTGCGGCTCGCCCGCGTCGCCCTCGGCTTCGCGTACTTCGGCGTGGGCATCTGGTTCCTCGGCGCCGTGCTGCTTCCGCTCGTGGCCCTTCCGGCGCGGCTGCGTGGCCTACCGCCCGATGCGGTGACCCGCCGCGCGCAGCGGGTGGTCCACCACTTCTTCCGCAGCTTCATCGCCTACATGGAGCATGTGGCGCGCATCGCGGAGTTCGAGTGGGGAGACGTCGAGGCGCTCTCGCGCGGTCCGGTGCTCGTGGTCGCCAACCACCCTTCGCTGATCGACACGCCCCTGCTCGGCTCGAGGCTGCCCCAGGCCGACTTCCTGGTGGGCCCCGAGTGGATGCGCAACGGCTGGATGCGTCGCGCGATCCGGGCGGCCGGCTACCTCAGCGCCCAGGACGGCGCCGAGGTCGTCCGCCTGGCCGCGGAGCGGCTGCGCGCTGGACGCACCGTCGTGGTGTACCCGGAGGGGTCACGCTCGCCGGCCGAGGGCCTGCGCCGCTTCCAGCGCGGCGCCGCGCACATCGCGCTCGAGGCGGGCTGCGACATCCTGCCCGTCACGCTGCACGTGACGCCGCGCGCGCTGATGAAGGACCAGCCCTGGACGAGCTACCCGAGCGAGAATGCGGTCTGGCGGGTCGAGGTGGGCGAGCCGATCCGCACGCCCGCCGGCGGCGGCAGCGAAGGCCGGGCGCTTGCGGCGCGGCACCTGACTGGGGTACTCGAAGAATATTTCGATAAGAGGTGGGAGCGTGGGAGGAGCTGAAGCCCTCGAAGCAGAGATCAAGAAGCTCATCGTCGAGGCCCTCGCGCTCGAGGACGTGGCGCCCCAGGAGATCGAGACGGACGCGGCGCTGTTCGTCGAGGGGCTGGGCCTCGACTCGATCGACGCCCTCGAGCTGGCCATGGTGCTCGAGGAGAAGTACGGCGTGACGATCGAGGACGACCCGGAGAACAACGCACGCATCTTCGCCTCGGTGCGCAGCCTCGCCGACTTCGTGCGCTCTCAGGGCGGGGATGCAAGCGGCGAATAGCGCCGCGCGCAGTAGGAGGCTGAGATGTCCGCGACCACGCCCGAGGAGCTGCTGGATTTCCTCCGGCGCGTGATGGAGAAGGAGTTCGAGATCGAGCCGGCGGAGGTCCAGCCCGAGGCGCACTTGATCGACGACCTCGACCTCGACAGCGTGGACGCCATGGTGATCGCCTTGCGCCTGGAGGAGGAGACCGGCCTCGAGCTGTCCGACGAGGAGCTCAAGGGGCTGGGGACCGTCGCCTCCGTGGTGGCGCTCGTGCACCAGCGTCTCGCGGCGCCTTCGCGCTTCGCTTCGTGACGCCGCTGTCACGGCTGTTCGCCGGGCTGTTCGCCGCGCCCGGCGCCGACGGTCCGGTCGCGTTCGGCCGGGAAGGTGCGCGAACGAACGCCGAGCTGCGGCGCGACGTGGCCACGCTCGCGGCGCGGCTCGCGCCGGTCGCGGGCGCGCGGGTCGCGCTGCACTGCCACGACGCCTACGCGTTCGCCGTGGGGCTGCTGGCGGTGGGGCAGGTCGGGGCCGTGGCCGTGCTGCCGCCGTCGCGCCAGCCGGGCGCGCTGCTGCGCCTCGCCGGCGACGTGGCGGGCTTCCTGCTCGACGGGGCCGACGCGCCCGGGCGGATCGAGGGACGGCCCTGCTGGTCTCCCCTCGCCGGCCCGGGGCCCGAGGCGAAGCTGGTCGCGCTGGAGCGCGAGGCCGCCTGGGTCGAGCACTTCACCTCCGGCACCACCGGCGACGAGAAGCCTGTCGCGAAGGCGGTGCGCCATCTCGAGGACGAGGTGCAGATGCTGGGCGCCGAGTTCGCGGGCGCGCTCGCGGGCGGCGCGCGCATGCTCTCGACCGCTTCGCCCCAGCATCTGTACGGGCTGCTCTTCCGCGTGCTCTGGCCGCTCGCCGCGGGCCGGCCCTTCCTGCGCACGCCCATCCTCCATCCCGAGGAGCTCGCGCCCTACATGGACGAGGCCGCCTTCGCGCTCGCGAGCACGCCGGTGGCGCTGCGTCGGCTCGCCGACCGCGCGGAGCTCGCCTCGCGCGCCGTGCGCTGCCGCGCGGTCTTCTCGTCGGGCGGCCCGCTCGAAGCCGACGTCGCGCGGCGGGTGGCCGAGGCGCTCGGCGCCCCGCCCTTCGAGATCTACGGCTCCACCGAGACGGGCGGCATCGCGGTGCGCCAGCAGTGGCGCGGCGACGAGGCGTGGCGGCCGCTGCCGGGCGTGGCCGTGGAGCTCGACCCCGAGGACGGGCGGCTCGTGGTGGCCTCGCCCTTCGTGAGCAGCGGCGAGCCGGTGGGCCCCGGCACGACGCGTCTGCCGACCGGGGATCGCGGCGAATTCGCCGCTCTGGGAGATCGCGGCGAGCCCGCGGCGGAGGGCGGCTTCCGCCTGCGCGGCCGCGTGGACCGCGTGGTCAAGATCGCCGAGAAACGGCTCTCGCTGCCCGACATGGAGAGCCGTCTGCGCGAGCACCCCGCCGTGGAGGACGTCGCCCTCGTGCTCATGGAGGACGGACCCGGCGAGTCGCGCGTGGCGGCGGTGGTGGTGCCGACGGCGGAGGGCCGCGCGCGGTACGAAGCAGGCGGGCGCCGCGCCCTCGGGCGCGAGCTCGCCGAGCACCTGGCGCCCGACTTCGACCGCGTGCTGCTGCCCCGAGCCTGGCGCGTCGTCGATGCCCTGCCGCGCGACGCGCAGGGCAAGACCTCCGTGCGCGCGCTGCGTGCGCTGGTGAACGAGGCGCCGACACGCCCCGAGCTGCTCGAAGCCCGGCGCGCGCCCGGTCTCGCCGAGATCGAATGGCGCGTCCCGCCCGACCTCGCCCACCTCGAAGGCCACTTTCCCGGCCAGCCGGTGGTGGCCGGCGTGGTGCAGCTCTCCTGGGTGATGGGCGAGCTCGAGGAGCTGCTCGGCGAGGCGCCGCAGCTCGAGAGCCTCGAGGCGCTCAAGTTCCACGACGTGCTCGGACCCGGCGAACGCGTGCGTCTGCGCCTCGAGACGGAGGAGGCTGGCGCCCGCTTCCGCTTCCACCTCGTCGACGCCGACCGACCGGAGCGTCTCTTCTCGAGCGGTCGCGGAAGGCTGAAGAGATAAGATCCGTCCGACATGATCGGTGTCGTGATCCCCTGCTACGACCACGGCAGCACCGTCGCGCGCGTGGTCGAGGCTCTCGCGCCTACGGGCCTCCCCTGCCTGCTGGTGGACGACGGCAGCGGGCCGGCCACCCGCGAGGCGCTCGAGGCGCTCGCCAAGCGCCTGCCCTACGTCGAGCTGCTGCGCCTCGACCAGAACCGGGGCAAGGGCGCGGCGCTGAAGGCCGGCTTCCGAGCGGGCGCCGAGCGCGGCTGGACCTCCGCGATCCAGCTCGACGCAGACGGCCAGCACGACGCCGCCGACGTGCCGCGCTTCGCCGAGGCCCTGCGCCGGAACCCCGGCGCGCTCGTGCTCGGCGTCCCCGTCTTCGACGCGAGCGTGCCCAAGGCGCGCCTCTACGCGCGCCAGCTCTCGCGCGGGCTGGTCTGGGCGGCCTGCCGCTCGCGCGTCATCCCCGACCCGCTGTGCGGCTTCCGCGGCATGCCGCTCGCCGCCACGCTCGACGTGATCGACCGCGTCCCGACCGGCGACCACATGGAGTTCGAGCCGGACATCGCCGTGCGGCTGGTGTGGGCCGGCGTGCCCGTGGTCGCGTTGCCGACGCGCGTGGTCTACCTGCCCGGCGGCCTCTCCCACTTCAGCTTCTCGCGCGACTACCCGCGGCTCGCGTCGCTCTATCTGCGCCTGCTCGGCGGCGCGATGCGGGGCCACGGGCGGAGATGAGCCCGCAGCCGGGCCCGGGCTGGACGGTCGCGGAGCGCGGCACGCTGTCCGCGCTGCGCTTCGTGGCGCGCGTCTACGCGCTGCTCGGCGGCCGCGTCGTGAAGGTCATGCTCTACCCGATCGCCGCCTACTTCTTCCTGCGCGAGCGCTCGCGCGGCGCCTCGCGCGCCTATCTCGCGCGCGTATGGGCGCACCCGGAAGGGAGGAAGCACCTGCCCGGTCCGCCGGGCTTCTTCGCGCCGTTCTGGCACTACCACGAGTTCGCGGTGCAGATCTTCGACCGCATGGTGCTGTGGGGGCGCGGCCTGTCCGAGCTGCGCATGGATCACGGCGGCAGCGAGCACCTGTTCGCGCTCCAGCGCTCCGGCCGCGGCGCGATCCTCATCAGCGCCCACCTCGGCAGCTACGACATGCCGCGCCAGCTGGCCGGCGACTACGGCCTCGTGCTCAACGTGGTGATGTTCACGGCGCACGCCGAGCGCATCAACCGCTTCTTCGAGCAGCTCGACCCGAAGAGCCGCATCCGCGTGCTCTCGCTCGAGCCCGGCTCGCTGCGCACCGCCTTCGCCATCAAGGCCTGCATCGACCGCGGCGAGCTCGTGGGGGTGATGTCCGACCGCCTGCCTCCCGACGGGAGCGAGACGCCGGTGCGGATCCCCTTCCTCGGGCGCGAGATGGCCTTCCCGCTCTCCCCCTTCCTGCTGGCCTGCATGCTCGGCTGTCCGGTCTATCTCTCGCTCTGCCTGCGCAAGGGAGACGCGCACTACGAGACGGTGGTGCGCCCGATCGCCGCGGGTGTGAAGATCCCGCGGCGCGAGCGCGAGGAGGCCGCGGTCGAGCTCGCGCGCACCTGGGTGAAGAGCCTCGAGGAAGCCTGCCTGCAGCACCCCTACCAGTGGTTCAACTTCTACGACACCTGGTCGGTGGGCGGGCCCCCGTGACCCCGCTGCCGCCGCTCGCGGAGCTGCTGCCCCACACGGGGCTGATGCGCCTGCTCGAACGCGTAGAGGCGCACGACGGCGAGGAGACCACGTGTCTCGCGCTGCCCTCGGCGAGCACGCTCTTCGTCGATGCGAGCGGCGAGGTGCCGAGCTGGGTGGGAGTCGAGTACATGGCGCAGTGCGCGGCCGCACACGGCGGACTGCTCGCGCGCGCATACCGCGAGGAGCCGCGCCTCGGCCTGTTCGTCGGCTCGCGGCGCCTCGTGTTCCGCCGCCGCGTCTTCGCACGAGACGTGCCGCTCCGGATCCGCGCGCGTCTCGCCGCGCACCGCGGAGACAGCTTCGCCTTCGACTGCCGCATCGACGACCCCGCCGGCGGGCCGCCGCTGGTCGAGGGCCGGCTCAACGTGCT
>Ga0187892_10003859_pt1 | contig 26457 bp, 21 predicted proteins | sample MA1701073metaG_FD_139345 | JGI IMG/M metagenome (GOLD analysis project Ga0187892, IMG submission 139345) | Bio-ooze microbial communities from a basaltic lava cave in the Kipuka Kanohina Cave System on the Island of Hawaii, USA - MA170107-3 metaG ... | reverse complement strand
GGCATGAACTCGATGAAGCGGACCACGACCCGGCGGCGCGCGGCGAACTCGACGAAGGCGGGGAGGTCGGCCTCGTTCACGCCCTTCATCGTGACCACGTTCACTTTCACGCCGAGCCCGGCCTCGAGCCCGGCGTCGATCCCGGCGAGCACGTCGGCGAGGCGGCCGCCGCGGGTGAGGTCCGCGAACCGGGCCGCGTCCAGCGTGTCCAGGCTCACGGCGATGCGGTCGAGGCCGGCCGCGCGCAGCTCGCGGGCGCGCTCGCGGAGCATGAGCGCGTTCGTGGTGAGCGCCAGCGTGCGCACGCCGGGGAGCGCGCGGAGGCCGGCGACGATCGCGGGCAGCTCGCGCCGGAGCAGCGGCTCGCCCCCGGTGAGGCGCACCTTGCGGATCGAGAGGCGGGCGAGGAGCCCGGTCACGCGCACGATCTCGTCCGGCCGGAGGAGGCGGTCGCCGGTGGCGTGGGGCGCGCCTTCCTCGGGCATGCAGTACCGGCACCGGAGGTTGCACTGCTCGGTGACCGAGACGCGCAGGTCGGTGAAGACCCGCCCGTGGCGGTCGCGCAGCGTCGGGTCGGCGGCCGGGGCTGGCGTGCTCATGGGTCTCGGCGGTCGGCGGGAAGGCCGTCGCCGAGGTGGATTGTAGGGGCGTGGGAGGCAAAGAGAAGGTCGGCCTCCCGGGCGCGGCATCCGGTGTTACTCTGGCCGCATGCTGGCGGTCGTCGCCCTGCTGCTCGCCGTCGCCGCGCCCGAGGAGCGCGCCGCGCCCGGTCGCCACCAGCGCACCGGGAAGTGCGGGCTCGCCTACGCGCTATTCGTCCCGCCGGGCGCGCCGGCGGAGGGGGGCTATCCGCTGCTGGTCGCGATGCACGGGACCGGCGGGCGCGGGGAGCACATGCTCTCCTGGTTCGAACCGCTCTGCGGGCCGCGGGGGTGGCTGATCCTGAGCCCGTCCTCGACCGGGAGGGTCTGGGACCACGGGGACACCGAGAAGGTCGCCGCGCTGGTCCGCGAGCTGAAGGCGGAGCTCCCGATCTGGGACAAGTCGGTCTTCGTGATCGGCTTCTCGAACGGCGCGACGTGGAACTACCACCTCGCGTTCAACCATCCGGAGCTGTTCCGCGGGGTGATCTCGTTGATGGGTGGCCTCCTCCAGGCGATGGGGGCGCCGGTGGAAGCGAACCGGGGGATGCCGGTCTACATCGTGAACGGCGCGAAAGACGAGATCGTGCCGCTCCGCACCGCGCGCCGGAGCGTGAACCGCCTCCAGGGCGCCGGCTTCAACGTGGTCTACAAGGAGTACCCGGAGATGGGCCACGTGGTGCCGTGGAACGAATTCCCGCTGATCTTCGCTTGGATGATGCGGAAGGTCGGGCGGCTCGAGCGGCCGGGCGCGGACGCGAACCTCATGTGGCGGTCGCTGGAGGAGATGACGATCGAGGACCTGCGGGCGCAGGGGCGGGTGGCGCTGGTCTACTTCTACCGGAGCCGGAAGCCGACCGACCCGGTGCCGCTCCACCTCGAGACGGTGGTCTTCCCGGACGAGAAGGTGCGCGCGGCGGCGAAGGACGTCGTCTGCGTCTCGGGCGACCTGGAGCGGTGCGCCTACTGGGCGAAGTCGCTGGGGATCGACCACGCGGGACTGGCGATCGTGGGGCCGGACGGCGTGGTGCAGAAAAAGATCGCGGGCGCGCCGGCGCCCGCGCGAGTGGCCGAGCTGTTGCGAGCGGCGACGGGGCCACCGAAGTGAAGTGAAGCATGGGTTGGAAGCTTGAAGCTGGAAGCCGAGGGGAATCGATGAGGACGCTGCAAGGACGCGTGCGGCGGCTGGAGCGTGAGGCTCGGCGGTGGCGGATCGGCGCCGCGGTCGCGGTGCTCGCCGCTGCGGTCGCCATCATCGGCTGTGCCCAACCACTCGTCGGCGCGGTGGGTCGAGACCTTCGCGGACCGGATCTTCCGTCTCGCGAGGTGCGGGAGTCGCTCCCGGAGGGGGGTGATTCCCGCATGGAGACAGTGATCTGCTTCCATCATGCATGCTGCTCATGGAGAACGTGAACAGCGCAGTCCTGAGCCTGGAGGACGGCGGCGGGCGGGTGACCCTCGGCGCCGGGTCTCGCGCCAAGGTGGAGCAGGGCTACACGTTCGACATTTATCGGGTGAATCGGTACATCGGCCGCCTGAAGATCGACCGGGTCGAGGCGGACCGATCCTCCGGCGTCGTCGAGATCGTCGCGCCGGGGCGCGAGGTCCAGGTCGGCGATTCCGCCGCGACGCGGCTCTGACCATGCGATGGTCCTGGGTCGGCGTGACGTACGTCGCCGGCGCTCTCGTCACCGTGAGCGGCGGCGCTGACGCTCGCCCGGCGGTGACGCTCGTCACCGCGGCGGCTGCAGCTCCAGACGCGACTCCTGCCCCACCTCGATCTTCACCGTGCTCCAGACCACCGGAAGCCGGAGCTCCTTGATGATCAGGGCTTCGTTCACGGTAAGACCCACGGAGTAGTTGCCCGGCGGAAGCGGAAGCGCCGGAGGCGGGCCCTGTTTCGTGAACGAAGAACTGAAGACGCGCGCGGCCAGTTCGAAGCTCTCGTGAAAGACGGCCCCATCCTCACGCACGATCTTCACCTGGTAGGCGGTAGGCGGCCAGGTCCTCTCCGGATCGACGTACCTCGAGAGGACTCCGGCGCGCACCACCTGAAGATCGCGCACGATCACCGGCTCTGGGGGCGGGCACCGCACTTCCGCGGGTTGCTCGAGTGCCACCGCCTTCGATGGGTCCAGGCACCTCCCGAATCGGACCGTCGGATGAAGGAGATAAGACCTCACGGAACGAGGCGGGATCCCGCGGATCGTGAGGCCGCGGTCCAGGACGATCTCGATCGGCACGGAGAGGCCCTTGGGCCCGACCGTGATCGGCTGCCAGTGGTGAAGGAACCCGTCGGCCCAGATCCATAGGCTCTGCGTCCCCCAGGGAACCGCCTCGAGGCGGAACCGACCCGGCGCGAAAGGCCGCACCCGCTGCTCTGGACGGTTCGTGTGGAGCACCGCCTCGAAGCTCGCGAGCGGCCTCCCCTTGTTGTCCAGCACCGTCCCCTCGATCAGCGAAGTCGCGGGCGGAGGAAGCGTGAGGAGGAGGTCGCGCGCGTCCTCGGGAACGTCGGTCCGCTCCATGTCCTAGGCTTGGTCGTCGGTGGAACCGGGCGAGCGGCGGGTGCCCTTCGCCGCGACGCGATAGCGTCCTTGGGGCAGGAGTCTCAGCTCAGCGCCCTTCGGCGTTTGTCCGCACGGCGCGCAGCGGGATGTCCGGGTAGAGCTCCGGGAACGTCCACGAGTCGAAGCCCTCCGCGCTCCACGTGACGGCCACGCCCTCCACCGGACGCCCCGCCCCGTCCACCACCCGCCCGCACACCGAGCCGGCCGGCGGAAGCTTCAGCTCGAGCCGTTCCGGCTTCGGTCCCAACTTCACCTCGCGCGCGCGCGGGACCAGGCCCGCCGCAGCCGCGCCCACGAAGCCCTGCCGCGCGTTCCAGCTCGTCGGTCCCCGCCGGCTCTGCACCGGCGTTTCCGGCAGGCACGCGATCCGAAAGTCCCCGGAGCTGTCGGCCGTCGCCTCGCCCAGCGGACGCGGGATGAGGTCGCCATGCCAGCACACCACCCGCGCACCCGCGACCGGCCGGCCGTTCCCTTCTTCCATCACCCGCCCCTCGATCGACACGCCCCGCGAGAGCGTCACGTCCACGCGGGCGCGCTCGGCCTCCATCGGCTCGTCGGAGGCCAGCTCGACCAGCGCCGGAGCCCAGCCCTCCGCCCGTACCTCCAGCCAGGCCGGCCGGCCCGCGCCCTCGACCGTCGCGTTCCACAGCGCCGCCGCCGATGGAATCCCCTCGATTCGGAATCCTCCGTCGGCGCCCGTGGCAGCCTCGCGCCGCACCACGAGGCCGCCCAATCGCCCGAACCACGCAACCCGCGCGCCGGCCAGGACCCCATCAGTCCCCATGATCGTCCCCGCCAGCACGCGCGGCGGATCGAGGCTCACGACCAGCTTCTCGCCCCGCCCCACCGCCGGCACCAGCCGCGGCGACCACCCCTCCGCCTCGACGAGCACGTCGAGCTCGCCCGGGCCCTCCCCGACCTCGAGCCGGAACGCCCCGTCCGCGCCCGATCGCGCTTCCTAGGCTCTTCGCTCACGTACCCATGACCCGGTGGATGAGCTGCACGATGCTCCTGGACACATCACCATGGAATGGCTCCGTCCCGTTCGCCTTGCTCGCGCCGATCAGAGCTGCGTAATGAACGTCGTCGTCGGGCCCGATGCTCACCGAAAGAACGCGTCGGGGCGACCTATGCCACTCCAGAGTCAGGTACCCATCCGGCTCGGCACCAACGGATGGAGCCAGGGACCCCAGGGGCAGGGCCATGAGGAAACGAACCGTCCTGTGCAGCGCCTCCTTGGACACGGGGGCTGCGCCGTGTCCATCCCAATTCAGGGAATAGGCGCTCTGGAGGTGGCTCGGGTGAGATTGGCTCATTGGTCGAGACGTCGATATCCAGAATCAACTCAACGCCCTCCGTTTCCCTCGGTGGTTCAACGAGCGTTTCTCGAGACCAACCCACCCACGTGGGTGGGTCCCTCGCCGAAGCACCGGTCAGGATTGTCGCAGGTCCGCCCCCCCCCGTTGCGTCCCATCTGCTATCGTTCCCGCCCCGATGAAGCGGTTCCCGGCCTTCGACCCCCCCGAGTACGTGAGCTTCCGGCCCGACGCGGAGGTCGTCCGCGCGTTCACGGCGCGGCTCCACGCCGACCCCGGGCGCGCGAAGCTCATCGCCGCCCTCGACCGCGCGGCGCTGCTGCGGCTCTACTCGGGCATGGTCCGCTTCCGCCTCCACGACATCTGCCTCAAGCGCTGGGTCAAGCAGGGCGTCATCTCCAAGGCCTGGCTCGGGACCGGCGAGGAGGCCGTCGTCACCGGCAACATGCACGCGCTCCGCCACGGCGACCAGGTCGCGCCCATGATCCGCAACGCCGGCGCCTGCCACGAGGCCGGCATGCCCGTCGCCGACATGCTCCGCGCCTACCTCGCCACCGCCGACCAGATCACCCGCGGCCGCGACGTCCATACCGGCTACCCCGACGGCGGCGTGCTGCCCCCCATCAGCATGGTCGCCTCCATGGCCCCCGTCATGGCCGGCGCCGCCTACGCCTTCAAGCTCCGCAAGGAGGAACGCGTCGCGCTCACCTGGATCGGCGACGGCGCCACCCGTACCGGCGAGTTCCACGAGGCCGCCAACTTCGCCGCCGTCCAGCACCTCCCGCTCATCCTCGTCCTCCAGGACAACCGCGTCGCGCTCGGCACCGAGTACCGCCTCCACACCACCGCGCCCCTCATCGCGCTCGCCCAGGCCTACGGCTGCGCCGGTCTCGAGTGCGACGGGAACCACGTCCTCGACGTCTTCGCCGCCACCGCCCAGGCCCGCGCCCTCTGTACCGCCGGCCAGGGCCCCGTGCTCCTCGTCGCCCACACCTTCCGCATGGGCGGCCACGCCACCCACGACGAGGCCGAGGGACGCGCCCTCTTCCCCGCCGAGACCTTCGCCCACTGGGGCAAGCGCGACCCGATCGGCGTGTTCGAGGCCTGGTTCGAGTCGCGCGAGGGCGCCGCCCGCCGCCCGGCCCACCGCAAGACGCTCGAGGACGCCGAAGCCGCCGTCCAGGCCGAGATCGACGCCGCGGAGCGCGAGGCGCTCGCGAGCCGCGCCGCCTCCGTGCCCGCCCCCGGCCGCGAGACCGCCGACCTCTACGCGCCCGCCTCCGGCGGCCGATAGAATCCCGCCGTGAGCCGGTTCGTCGAGCTGCTGCAGCGCAAGGTCGTCGTCTGCGACGGCGCGATGGGGTCCATGCTCCACCAGTCGCTCCCCCAGCAGGCGTGCCTGGACGCCGTCAACCTGGAGCGCCCCGACCTCGTGCTCGCCATCCACCTCCGCTACATCGCCGCCGGCGCCGAGGTCATCGAGACCAACTCGTTCGGCGCGAACCGCGTCCGGCTCCGCGAGCACGGCCTCGAGGAGCGCCTCGCCGAGATCAACGGCCGCGCCGTGAAGCTCGCCCGTGAGGCGCGCGAGATCGCCGGCCGCGAGGTCTTCGTCGCGGGCTCGATGGGCCCGATCGGCGGCCCCCTCCCGCAGGAGCCCGAGCTCCGCGCGCAGTACCACGAGGTCTTCCGCGAGCAGGCCCAGGCGCTCGAGGAGCGCGGCGTGGACCTCTTCGTGCTCGAGACCGTTCCCACGTGGGACGAGCTGGAGCTGGCGGTCGAGGCGGTCCGGAGCGTGACCTCGCTGCCGATCATCGCGCAGATCACGTTCCCGCCCGGCTCCGACCCGGTGGGCGCCGTCTCGCACCTCCAACGCCTCCGCGACCGCGGCGCCAACGTGGTCGGCGCCAACTGCGGCGTCGGCCCCGCCGAAATGCTCGAGGCGCTCGCGCGCGTCGGCCCGGTGCCGAACGACGTCTACCTGAGCGCGCAGCCCAACGCCGGCGTCCCGTCGCGCGCGGCCGGGCGCTACATCTACCCGGCCTCGTCCCCCGAGTACTTCTCGAACTTCGCGGTCGAGGCGGCGAAGCTCGGCGTGCGGCTCATCGGCGGGTGCTGCGGCACCACGCCCGAGCACATCCGCGCGGTGGCCGAGGCGACCGCGCACCTCTCGCCGGGCCCGGTCGAGCGGGTGGCCGTCGCCGCTCCGCCCGTCCCCGAGGCGCGGCCGGTCGCCGTGGACCGGCCCTCGCCGCTCCTCCAGAAGATGCTCGACGGCGGCTTCGCGCTCAGCGTGCAGGTCGATCCGCCCAAGGGTCCGAACCCCGATCACGTGATGGAGGCGGTCCAGGAGTTCCGGAAGGCCGGCACCATCGACTGCGTGGACATCAACTCGAATCCGATGGCGCGGCTCCACATGGACGCGCTCTGGATGGCGCTCCGGATCGAGGCGCTCGGGATGCCCACGATCCCGCACCTGACGCCGCGCGACTCCAGCCTGATGGGGATCGAGGGGCAGCTCCTGGGAGCGTGGCACATGGGCATCCGCAACCTCCTGATCATCACCGGCGACCCGTCGCAGGTCGGCGACTACGCCGGCTCGCGCGACGTCTACCAGACCGACTCCGTCGGGCTCGTGAAGGTGCTCGCCGATCTGAACCGCGGGCTCGACTGCGCGGGCCAGACCATCGGGACGCCGACCGGGTTCACGCTCGGCGTCGCGGTCAACCCGGGCGCCGAGGACCTCGAGCAGGAGGTCGAGCGCTTCCGGCAGAAGGTCAAGAACGGCGCGCGCTTCGCGATGACCCAGGTCTTCTTCGAGTGGGCGCCGTGGGAGCGCTTCCTCCAGGCGCTCGGCGGGCCTCCGCCGATCCCGGTGATGGCGGCGATCTGGCCGCTCACCTCGCTCAAGCTGGCGGAGCGCCTCCACAACGAGGTCCCCGGCATCGTGGTCCCCGAGTCGGTGCGCGAGATGCTCCGGCGCGCGGGCAAGGACGCGCGCGCCTCGGGGTTCGCGCTCGCCCGCGAGCTGCTCCAGGAGGCGCGACGCCGCGTGCAGGGCGCCTACGTGATCGCGCCGTTCAAGCAGCCGGTCGCGGCGCTCGAGGTGCTCGCCTAGTAGAAGAGACCGTCCCGGCCCGGTTGACACGACCTCGGATCCCGGAGACCATTCGAACGGCCCGTTGGGGACCTGAGATAGTGATCCCGCGGCCACCGCGGGACCGTCCTGCAAGCACCAAGAGGTTCACGACCATGAGCAGCCAGCGTTGGCCGAGCGTCGTCGCCGGCGCCGCAATCCTCATCCTCCTCACGGGTTCCGCCGGCGCCAGCCGCGGGCGTTTCCCGAGCCAGATCGGGATGACGACCTCCGGCTCCCGCCAGATCTGGTTCCCCGAGGACTTCTCGTTCCCGATGGGCGGAGTGACCTACAAGAGCATCTACCTCACCGCCAACGGGCTCCTCACCTTCCACACGGTCACGACCTCGGCGCCGACCGGCACGACGGTCTCGACGTTCCTCGCGGGCCGGCCGATGATCGCGCCGCTCTGGGTGGACCTCGACCCCAGCCTGGGCGGGCAGGTGACGGCGGGACGGATCAGCCCGACCGAGTTCGAGTTCCGGTGGGAGAGCGTGCCCGCGGGTGGAATGTCCGGGAACATCAGCAGTTTCCGCTGCGTGCTGGTCTCCGATGGGTCCTTCCGCTTCCACTACGGCACCCTGAACCCGATCCCCTCGGGCGCGACGGCCTCGGCCATCGTGGGGTTCTCGACCGGCAACGCCAACACCAACGGCTCCGGGCAGGCGGTGAACTTCACCACCAGCCAGTGTCCCGCCGCGTGGGGCACGGGGACCGAGCCGGCGATCTACCAGCTCTTCAGTCCGGCGGCGGGCGCCGCCGCGCTCTCCGGGATGACGATCTGCTTCACGCCGACCATGCTGGGCTCGGGGCGCCTTTCGATGTCCGACGACGACACGGTGGAGATCGCTCTCACCGGGTGGACCTTCCCGTTCCACGGCAACAACTACACGTCCTTCTGGCTGAATTCGAACGGAAGCCTCACGTTCGGCGGGAGGGATACCTCCTACACGCCTTCGAACGTGGCCTTCACCAACCGCTACGGGCGGCTCGCGGCCTACTGGACCGACCTGAACCCCGGCTCCACCGGGATCGGCCTCTCGGGCACGATCACCTTCCAGCAGAGTCTGGTGACCGCGATCGTGAGCTGGACCAACGTCCCGACCTATGGTCAGGCGAATACCTCCAACACCTTCTCGATCGCGATCAACAGCGATGGGAGCTTCGTCTACACCTACGGCAACATGGCCAATGTCGCTCCGGGCACGTCGCCCACCGTGTTGGTCGGACAGACCGCGGGCTACCCGCTGACGAGCGCGACCGAGACCCCGTCGCCGATCACGCCTCCCGGGCCCATCTCGAGCAACCTCCCCGCCCGCTTCGACCTGCCGATGGTCCCGGCGAGCCCCTACCGGAACCTGACGATCCAGTGGGACAACACCAGCATCATCAACTCCTCGGCGCTCCCGCTCGGGAACACCGAGGTCGTCGAGGTGAAGTTCCCGGCCGGGTTCACGTTCCCGTTCGCCGGGAACCTGTGGACGTCCGCGTTCGTCTCCTCCGACGGCTACGTCACGTTCGGGGGGAGCGACCTGGATGCGACCGAGACCACGCCCGAGCTCCTCAGCCTGTTCCCGCGCGTCTGCGGCGCCTGGGACGACCTCAACGCGGCTCCGACCAGCACGACCGGCCCCTCGCCCGAGGGCGCCATATCCGTCTCCGCAACCGCCGGCGGCGTGTCGGTCACCTGGCAGGGAGTGTTCGAGAGCTCCACCACCGGGTCGAACACCTTCTCGATCCAGCTCCTGCCGACCGGCGCCTTCTCGATCATCTATCAGGCGATGTCGCTCCAGGACTGCATCGCCGGCTACTCGGCGGGCGGCGGCAAGACGCTCGGCAACGAGGCGCCCGTCAACCTCTCCGCGAGCAGCGTCTGGGGCCGGGGGACGGAGCCCGCCATCTTCGAGGCGTTCACCACCGGCTTCGACCTCGCCAACCGCACGCTGGCCTTCCCTGCCGTGGGCCCGATCCTCTTCCAGAACCAGGTCACCAGCCCGGGGCCGGTCCAGGTCGCGCTGGGCGCCGGGCCGGCGGACGGCGGCCTCGTGTTCGTGATGGCCGGTTCGTTCGCCACGCAGCCGGGCATCTCGTACGGGCCCTGCGGCGCCACGATCCCGCTCAACCTGGACCCGCTGTTCCTGGTCACGCTCAGCGGCTTCTTCCTCTATCCGCCGACGGGCACGCTGGACGGCCATGGGCAGTTCGACTCGTGGCCCGGGATCTCCTCCGCGCTCGTGATCCAGGTCCCGCCCAACCTGGGGGGGCGCGGCATCAGCGTCTGGTTCGGCTTCGTGACGGTGGGCCCGCCGGGCACGCCGTGCCGCCTCCGGACGATCTCGCCGCCCGCGCCGTTCACGATTCCGTAGTCACCGCGCTTCCTCGGCGCCTTTCCGGGGCCGATCTTTGGTGCTACCCTGCGGCCGCTCTCCGGGGAAAACCGGGCGGAGCGGTTGGAGGACACATGCAGCAGCACTGGAAGACGGTCGTCGCGGGCGCGGCTGCCGCCGCGTTTCTCCTCGCCATGAGACCACTCGACCTGGACGCCGACGTGCGCGAGCTCGTCGAGACCTACACGAAGCGCGTGCAGCCCCTCGAGAAGGAGGTGGCGCTCAGCGACTGGGAGGCCAAGACCACCGGATCGAAGGAGGCCTTCGGGCGCTTCGAGACGGCCCAGAAGGAGCTGGACGCGGCGCTCTCGGACGCGGCCTTCTTCAAGCAGGTGCAGAAGCTCCGGAGCGCCGGGGCGAAGCCGTCCGACCCGCTGCTCGCCCGGCAGCTCGAGGTGATCCACCTCGCCTGTCTCCCCAAGCAGCAGGCGCCCGAGCTGCTCAAGAAGATGGTCGAGCTGAGCACCTCCATCGAGCAGGCCTTCAACACCTACCGCGGGAAGATCGACGGGAAGGAGATCACCGAGAACGAGGTGCGGCGCATCCTCAAGGAATCGAACGACACCGCCGAGCGGAAGAAGGCCTGGGAGGCCTCGAAGGGGGTCGGCCGCGAGGTGGTGGGCGCCGGCTTCAAGGAGCTGATCCAGCTGCGCAACCAGGCCGCCCGTCGGCTGGAGTTCGAGAACTACTACGTGATGTCGCTGGCGGCCAACGAGCAGGAAGAGGGCGCCCTGCTCCAGCTCTTCGAGGAGCTGGAGCAGCTCACCGACAAGCCCTTCCGCCAGCTCAAGGCGGAGATCGACGAGCGCCTCGGGAAGCGCTACGGAGTCGAGCCGGGGGACCTCCAGGCCTGGCACTACCACGACCCGTTCTTCCAGGAGGCGCCCAAGGTCTTCGACGTGGACCTGGACGCGATCTACCAGAAGGTGGACGTGCTCAAGGTCTGCCGCTCCTTCTACGCGGGCATCGGGCTCCCGATCGACCGGATCCTCGAGCGGTCCGACCTCCACGAGAAGCCGGGGAAGGTCGCGCACGCCTTCTGCTTCGACATCGATCGCGAAGGGGACATCCGCGTGCTCGCCAACATCCAGCCCAACGACTACTGGATGGCGACGATGCTCCATGAGCTCGGACACGCGGTCTACGACGACGGCATCGAGCGCAAGCTCCCGTTCGCTCTGCGGGCGGCCGCGCACACGCTGACCACCGAGGGGATCGCGATGATGTTCGGGCGGCTTTCCAAGCACGGCGCGTGGATGCGCCAGGCGGCGGGCGTCCCCGAGGAGACCGTGCGGAGCGCGGCTCCGGGTGCCGCGCGCATGCTCCGGGCCGAGGCGCTGGTCTTCAGCCGCTGGTGCCAGGTCATGCTCCACTTCGAGCGCGGCATGTATCGCGACCCCGATCAGGACCTGGGCAAGCTCTGGTGGGACCTGGTCGAGCGCTATCAGGGCGTCCGCCGGCCTGGCGGACGGAACGAGCCGGACTACGCGTCGAAGATCCACATCGTGAGCGCGCCGGTCTACTACCACAACTACGAGATGGGCGACCTCTTCGCCTCGCAGGTCCACCGGTCGCTGGTGCGGGCGCTGCACGGGGACAAGGACCCCAAGGGGATCGTCTACGTCAGGGACCAGAAGGTCGGGAAGTTCCTGCGCGAACGGGTGTTCGCTCCGGGCGCGCGCCTCTCGTGGAACGAGCTGACGCGCTTCGCCACCAGCGAGCCGCTTTCGCCGCGCGCCTTCGCGGCGGACTTCCTGCAGTAGCTCCCTGCTATCGCTCTTCCTCCTCGAGCAACGCCTCCAGCTCCGCCACCGCCTCCAGGTCCTTGGGGCGGCCGGCGGCCCGCTTCACCTCGATCAGGCGCCGGAGTCCGAGGCAGAGGCAGCGCACGCCGAAGACCTCGAGCGCATGCGCGTGTGGGCGGAGATCGTCGTAGCCTCCGCCGCCGACGATCTCGCCCAGGAGATCGAGGTCGCCCAGCCGCGTGGTCAGCGTGAAGTTGAGCCCGCGGCGCAGCGTCTCCGCGTCCCAGAGAAAGGGGAGGCCGGGGGGCGCCCCCCGCAGGTACGGGGCTTCCGGCGCCAGTATCTCCACCAGGCGCGCCAGGTTCTCCGGGGTCCTCCGGTACACGACGTCCAGATCCTGGGTCAGCCGGGCCGATCCGTGCGCGATCGCTGCGGCGCCGCCGACCAGGATGAACTCGACGCCCCGACCGGCGAGCAGTCGGATGAGCGCCTCGAAGTCACACACCGCGGGCTTTCCGGCCGGCGCGGCGCAGTTCCAGGGCGGCGCGCTGGAGCTGCATGTGATTCCGGAACCGCTCCTCGACCGTGCGTCGCAGGTTCTCACGGAGCAGGGTCCGGTCCACGTCCCGCTTGTAGGCCTCGATCACGGGATCCGGCTCGAGCGCAGGCTCACGCAACATCGGTCGAAGTCTATCACCCGGCACTCCGGAGCGAATCCGCACGCGACGGGCGTCCAGCTCCGCACGACGCGCGCGCCGCCCGAAGGCCGTCCCGACGAGGGACCGCTTGGCCTCCCCTTTGCTGTTCCAGCCTCCGCCAGAAGAAAAAAGGGCCGGCCCGGGCGATCCCGGGACCACCCTGAACCTGAAGCTCCAACGTTTCCGCCTGGAGCGGCGGGGGTGAACTATGCCCGGTCACCCGCCGCTCCAGGCGGCCTAGGAACCCGTCCGAAACAGACCCGGGTACGTGTGCGGGACGGGCTCATGGCGAGGGCGCGATGGTCCAACGGGTTTCCCTGCTCCTCGGGGCGGTGCTCTTCGGATGCAGCGGGGGGGGCAGGGTAGACGCCACCCACGGGCCGCTCGTGGTGATCGAGGCCGTCGCGTTCCCGGGCGGCCCCGAGCTTCCCCCCAACCCGACGCCGGCCGACCGCAACCAGTCGCTGCGCGTCCGCTTCTCGCAGCCGCTCTCCCCCGCCTCGGTCTTCCGTCCCGAGCGCCCGAACGGCCTCTCGTTCTACGCCTCGGTGACCGTCAGCTTCTTCGACGGGACCGGCGCGCTGGTCACGCGCGACGCGCGCGGGCTCGCGCTCCTGGGAGGCCGCGACGCGCTCGGCCGCTCCTGGAACCCGGCGCAGCTCCACATCGCGGCCGACCTCGGGAAGAACGAGAGCATCTTCACGTTCGTGGCCGACCGCGACGGCGACCCCTCGACGCCGGAGTCGTTCCTCCCCGCCGAGCTGGAGCCTCCGTCCTCGCCGCGGCGCATGGCCCAGGTGCGGATCGCCTTCCGCGCCGGGCTCGAGGCCCGCTCGGGGCGCACGCTCGCCGACCCCTTCTGCACGACGTTCTCCGTGGGCCCGGACGGGATCCCGCCGACGGTCCTCTCCTCGGACCCGCCCTCGAGCGAGATGAACGTCCCGCTCGACGCCCCGATCACCGTCGAGCTCTCCGAGCCGATCCGCCCGGCCAGCCTGACCTACGGGCCGGTCCCGGCCGGCTCGGTCTGGGTCGAGTCGGGTCCGCCGGGGTCGATGATCGGGATCCCCGGCACGCTCACCCTCACGCCCGGCAACTGCGGGTTCGTGTTCCGTCCGGCGCGCCGCTACCTCGCGTCCCAGCCGATCCTCGTGACCATCCTGGGCGGGACGCCCGGCTCGACCGGCATCGCGGACCTCGCGGGAAACCAACTGGTCGGTCCCGGCTTCCCGCCGTCCGACCGGGTCCTCCTCCGGTACGCCGCGGCCGCCGGCCCCGGCCTCTCCAACAACCCGGTGACGGCGGACGCGATCGTGTTCGCGACGCAGGCGCCCCACGCGCTCGGCGTGGTCGAGATCGCGCCCGTGCCCGGCCGGGTCGCGGCGCTCTTCCCACAGGACGCGCAGGGCTCCGTCCTCCATCCGCTCGAGGCGCCGGTGGACGACCTGATCCTGGGGGCTTTCCTCGATCCCGCGCACACGCCCGCGACCTCGCCCCGCCCCTGCGGGCCCGGAACGCCCCCGCTCCAGTACTGCCCGCCGACCGGCCCTTCGCGGGGCAACTTCCTCTACGTGGCGGACGGCCAGACCAACCGCGTCCACGTGATCCGCACCGACACGTTCGAGGTGCTGAAGTCGATCCCGCTCCCCGACCCGAGCGGCCTCGCGATCGAGCCGCAGTCGATGGCCGAGCTCTACGTGAGCAACGCCGAGGCGGGCTCGCTCTCGGTGGTGGACGTCCGCGTGGACGCCACGGGCCTGCCGCGCGGGACCGTGCTCCGCTCGATCACGGTCGGGCGCTCCCCGCAGGGCGTCGCGGCGCAGCCCGACGGCGAGGACGTGCTCGTCTGCAACTCGGGCGACGCCTCGGTCTCGATCGTGAGCGTGGCGAACCTCGGCGGGACGCAGCCGGTCCGGAAGACGCTCACGGGCTCCGTCGGACCCGAGCCCTGGGAGGTGTCGGCCGGAGGCCGCATCCCGGGACTCGTCTGGTACGCCTACATCGTGAACCGCGCGGGCAACTCGGTTTCGATCTACGAATCGGGCCCCGACCTGAGGAACGGCTTCGGGCGCGACGCCGTGATCCAGGTGTTCCAGGGGCTCCCGCGGCCGCTGGCGGTGACCGACGACCAGAGCTTCTCGAACTTCGTCTCGCTGAGCCCCGGGATCAACGTGACGGGCGCCTGGGTGGCGTGCGGCGACGGCGTGGCGCGGCACATCGCGGGGACCAACTTCTCCGTCTCCCCCTTCCCGAACCCCCCTCCCGGCGTCTACGGGCCGCGCTTCGCGGTCGTGTCCAGCGCCTCGCTCGGGAGCTCGCTCAGCGACATCGTGCTCGAGGACGCGCCCTATCCGTTCATCCAGAAGCACTGGCCGCAGCGCCCGCCGGTGAACCCGCTCTTCCCGCTGCCGCGGATCGGCCTCGCCGCGAGCCTCGGCACCGGCGAGATCGTGGTGTTCGACCTCCAGACCGGTATCGTGCGCGAGCGCCTCCCCGTCCCCGCGCCGCGCCGCCTGGCCGGTTACTACAAGCAGTGACGGGGCGCGGCGACGCCCCGTATACTCCGCTCCCCGCGGTCGCATTCCCCGGCCCGAGTGGAGCGCCATGCCGAGCCAGACGGACCGATTGATCGAGCTGTTCCGCCAGACCTCCTTCAAGTCGAGCCCGACCCCGGTCTTCAAGCTCGCCGCCGGGGGGCTGAGCCGGTGGTACGTGGACTGCAAGATGGCGCTCTCGTACCCCGAGGCGCGCCAGCTCGTCGGCGAGCGGATCGTCGAGAAGCTGGGGAGCGCGCCCGCGGACGCCGTGGGCGGGCTCGCGCTGGGCGCTTGGCCGATCGCGCTCGCGGTCTCGGACGCGGCCTGGCGGCTCTCCGGGCGGACCATCCGCACCTTCGTGGTGCGGAAAGAGCCGAAGGACCACGGCACCGGGAAGTTCATCGAGGGGGACGTGAAGGCCGGCGACCGGACGATCATCGTGGACGACGTGGTCACGACCGGGATGTCCACGATCACCGCGGTCGAGCGGTGCCGCGCGGCCGGGCTCGAGGTCGCGCGGATCTTCGCGATCGTGGACCGGCAGGAGTCCGGCGGCCGCGAGAGCCTGGAGAAGCTGGGCGTCCCCTTCGAGGTGCTGTTCACGCTCGCCGACCTCCGCGCCCGGGCGGAGTGAAGACGCCCGCCTTGTCTCCCGGGCGGCCGCATGCTCCAATCCCGCGCAGGTCCGGCCGGGAGAACTGGTCATGAGAACGGGCATCGTCCACGCCGTCGCCGCCGCGCTCCTCCTCGCCGGCTTCGCCCTCGGCGACGTGGTCCACTACAAGGGAGGCCGCAAGGCCGAGGGGAAGGTCGTAGCGGAGGACGCCGACTCCGTCACCCTCGAGACGAAGTTCGGCCGGATCCGGATCCCGCGGAAGGACATAGAGAAGGTCGAACGCGGGAAGACCACGCTCGAGCAGTTCCGCGAGCGCTTCGAGGCGCTGCAGAAGAAGCCAGACGTAGCCGCGCTCGCCGAGCTGGCGCGCTGGTGCCAGGAGAAGGGGCTCACCGCCGAGTGGAAGGACGTTTTGCGGTCGATCGTGCAGGCGGACCCCGAGAACGAGGCGGCGAACACCGCGCTGGGCCTCGTGCGCCACGAGGGGAAATGGATGACCCCGGACGAGCGCGCGCGGGCGGAGCAGGCCCGGACCGAGGGGGAGATGCGGGCGAAGGGCCTGGTGCCCTACCAGGGCCGCTGGGTGAAGCCCGAGGAGAAGGGGAATCTCGAGAAGGGGCTCGTCCTCCACGAAGGGAAGTGGCTGACGGCGGACGAGGTGCAGCGGGCCAAGGGGTACGTCTCCTTCAACGGCACGTACGTCCCGAAGAAGGACCTGCACGTCCACGTGCTTCAGGACCTGGTGAGGAAGCAGGGGTCGCTGGAGCTGCACCGCGCCCACGGACCGCACGCCGATGTCCTGTCGCAGGACTCCCCCGATTTCGCCCAGGAGGTCTGCGAGGCCCTCAATCAGGCCGGGCGCGAACTGGCCGATCTCCTCAAGGTCCCGGACCTCTTCTCCCTATGGCCCGTCACGCCCCGCGCATGGCCGAAGCCCCTCGTAATCCTCTTCGAGAGCCAGGAGGTCCACCGGAAGACCGCCCGGGTCCTCGCCGAGCACGGCTATCTCGAGAAGTCCAGCCTCGCGAGGCTCGAGAGTCAGGACATCAACTACACGAACTGCATGCCGACCCTTGTGCTCCTGTATCCGTTCCGGGCGCACCAGGGCGATCGCAAGGCCTACGCGGGAGAGGCGGTCCACGCCTGGCTCGGGGTCGTGCTCGGGCTCCGTCTCTCTCCGGCGGGTCCCCCCGACTGGCTCTCCGAGTGCCTCGCCGTCTGCTACCAGCTCGACCATGCCGGCCGGGTCGGCGGATGGGCGCGATACTACGCGGACTTCGAGGAGCTGGTACCGGAGCGCTTCCGTCGGGTGCTGCGCGCGGGCGTCGATGCCGGGACCATGCCGGGTTTCATGAGCCTGTGGGGAAGCAACCTGGATCAGCTCAAGCTGGACGACGTGGTGCAGGGCGCGAGCCTGATCCGTTTCCTCGCCTCACAGGACCGGACACGCCTGGGGAAATGGATCACGCGGCTGGGCGCGCTCGGGCCCCCCTGGGATGCCAAGGATGCCGGTCCCCGCTGGATCGAGGCGCACAAGAAGGCGCTCCGCGAGGTCTACGACACCACGCCCGAGGACCTCCAGGCCCGCTGGCTGGAGTTCGTCCGGAAGAAGGACTTCGACGTCGTGTCGAAGTAGCGGGCTCGCTCAACCGGTCCGGCGCTCGAAGACCACGAACCTGCCGACGCGCTCCGACCAGCTCTCCAGGACGCGGTAGGAGGCCAGGAACTCCGGCTCCGAAGCCAGCTCCTGGAACACGCGGATCCGTGCGTCCGTCGCGATGAACCGGGGGCGGAACCGCCGCACGACGTCCCGGCCACAGAGCCGTGTCCGGCCGCGTCAGGACCAGCAGGCCGGAGATCGCGCCCGAGAGCACACCCCGCGGAGTATACGTGAGCACCCGGGCCGCCGGCGCCCGGCGCTCCGCTTCCCTGGCTCGGTGCGCCGGGCTACGATCCGCGCATGTTCGACGAGGCGACCAAGATCGTCGCGGCGGCCTACCAGGAGGCCTTCCAGGTCGGCCCCAACCGCTTCTGCGTGCTCACCCCGCTGATCACGCTCGACGGAGCCCGCCTCGATCCGGCCGACTTCCCCAACCGCGGCAAGATCTGGTGGCTGGTCCGCCACGACCTGCTCCCGATCCAGCCCGGCTCCCTCTGGGTCACGAGCGTCGAGCCCTCGCGCATCGCCGACCCGAACCTCCCGGACAAGGACCGCTGGCAGGCGATCCCCTCCTCGATCCGCCGGATCGGGAACGACCTGATCGAGGTCCTCGACCTCGACGGCCAGGTCGCCTCCCCCGACGACGTCGGAAGCGGCACCCGCTTCCACGCGCGCATCCCGCCCCTCCCCGAAGTGCTCATCCGCGTCGGCGGCCGCGTGCTCGGCCCGTTCAACGCGCTGGGCGGCGAAGCCGAGGGGACCTGGCGGCTGGAGGCCAAGGACACGGTCCACCAGACCACGCGCTCGCTGGACGCCGCGCTCCTCCCCCAGATCGCGCCCGTGCTCCAGCTCGACTACGAGACCCGCGACGGGACCGAGCCGATCGAGCGGAAGGTGATCCTGCACGGCGAGTTTCACCGGGCGGAGGCGAAGTTCCGCCAGATGGCCCGCGTGGTGGACGCCTACAGCAACCAGCAGCTCGTGAACTGGGGGCTGAGCCAGCTCAGCCTCACCCGCGCGCAGAAGCAGTCGCTGAAGGGACTGCTCGAGCAGGTCGGCGCCCTCGACGGCAGGCTCGACGAGCTGGGGCTGCAACGCTTCCGCCGCTTCAAGGAGCTCATCGCGCGCGGCGCCACGACCGAGGAGTGGGCTGCCGACGTGGCCCGACACCTCTCCGAGCTCCCCGCCTACCACGCACTGTTCGAGGCCAACGTCGACCGGCTCGCCCGCGAGGCGGCCGACCGGAAGGCCGAGGAGCTGGTGCGCGAGCAGAAGGGCCGGCTCGCCCAGGTCGAGGAGCAGCGGAAGGCCGTGGAGGAGGAGCGCGGCCGCCTGCGCGAGGAGAACGAAGGCGAGCGCACGCGGATCCGCCAGGAGCTGGCACAGGAGGCGGAGACCCGGCGCGCGGCGGCGGAGCGTGAGCTGCGTCAGCGGACCGGCCGGCTCGACGAGCGGGAGGCGGCGCTCCGGACCCGCGAGCAGGACCTGTCGCAGGTGCTGGAGGGCGTGGCGCGCGAGGCCCGCGAGGGACGCTCGGAGCTGCTCGCCCGCTTTCTCGCGCTCCGCCCGCTCTTCGAGCAGCTCGGGCTCGGCGGCGGCGGCGGCGGCGGGCCCGAGGTCCGCCCCGCGCCCGCCCGCCCCGCGGCCCCGGCCGCGCCCCCGCCTCCGGCCCCCCCCGCCGTCGCGGACGAATCCGAGGCCGCGTTCCTCAAGCGCTTCCAGGAGACGGTGGAGCGGGCCGGCTTCCACTTCACGCCCGCCGACCTGGTGAACTTCCACGTCTGCGTGAAGAGCGGGCGGCTCAACGTGCTCGCCGGCCTCTCGGGCTCGGGCAAGAGCCGGCTCCCGGAGCTGTACGCCCGCGCGCTCGGCTGGCGGAGGAACTTCCTCCACGTCGCCGTCCGGCCCGGCTGGACCGATCCCTCCGAGTTCCTGGGCGCCTTCAACGCGGTGCTCGGTCGCTACGAGCCCGGCCCGTCGGGTCTGCTCGACCGCATGATCGCCGCGGCGCAGGACCACGAGCGGGGCGGCGGCGGGATCACGGTGGTCTGCCTGGACGAGATGAACCTCGCCCGGGTGGAGCACTACCTCTCGGACTTCCTGAGCCTGCTCGAGCGCGACGAGGCGGACCAGGTGCTCGAGCTGTTCCCCCAGGCGCTGGCCCGTCCCGACGATCCGTACGCGCCGTTCCACCGCCTCGCGATCCCGCCGAGCCTCCTCTTCGTCGGCACGGTCAACATCGACGAGACCACCCACTTCTTCAGCCCCAAGGTGCTGGACCGCGTGAGCGTGGTCCTCCTCGAGGACCCCGACCTCGAGCGGGCGCTCCCCGGCGCCGCGCGCGACGCCGCCTGGGAGCCGGCCGACGCGGTCCCCTTCGGCGTCTTCCGTCGGTGGCGCCGGGCCCCGTCGCGCGAGTCCCTCCCGCTCCTCAAGGAGCTGGACCACCGGCTCCGTGCGGTCGGCCGCGGGCTCGGCTACCGGATCCGGAACGCCGTCCTCCAGTACACGGGCCATGCGCGCGACCTGATGCCCCCGGGCGAGGCGCTGGACCGCGCGATTCTCCAGCGCGTGCTGCCGGGGCTCCGCGGGAGCACCGAGGCCTTCCGCGAGACGCTGCGCGGGCTCCGCGAGCTCCTGCCGGAGTCCCGCTTCCCGCGCTGCCACCGGAAGCTCTCGCGGATGGCCGAGTCCGAGTTCGACGTGGACTTCTTCCAGGCATGACCGAAGGTCCCGTCCTGGAGGTCCACGCCCCCTGGGGGCTGGTCGCCTCGTTCCGCCCCGAGGAGCCGCTCAAGGAGGAGGGCGCTGCGGTCGTGCGGGAGATGGAGCAGGTCTCGTTCCGGCTGCGCGGCGCGCCCCCCATCCCGGGGCTCGCGCTCTGTCTGGGAGACGACCAGGACCACGAGCCCGTGCGGACCGCGCAGGGGGACCTGGTCTGGGACCTGCAGCAGTGGTTCCTGGACTGCTACGGGATGGCCCGGGTCCAGGTGCGGCCGTGCGGCGCGGACCAGGAGCCCGGCGCGCCGGTGGTCGAGGGCCTGCTCCGCGTCTATCCGGAGAAGCTGACGCTCGAGACCTACCGGGCACTCCTCTCCGCGGTCTCGCGCGCGCACCAGCACCTCGCGCTCGACGTGCTCTCCCGGACCCGGGTCGGGGTCCGGTTCGCCGCGGGCGGGCCGCAGGAGGAGTCGCACGTGGCGCAGTTCGCGCGCATCCGCGAGCTGCTCCGCGCGCTCCTCCCCGCGCTCGACCGCATCTCGCGACAGCCATCGGGCGGGCTCGCCGTCCGGCGGGAGCCGCGCCGCTTCCGGCCGGGCGCCGCGCTGGACGCGGGGGCGGTCCGCTGGCTCGCCGCGCGGCCCGGCGCGCTGGCCGGGCTCCGGGCCGGGCGGACGGCGCCGGTCCTGCCCCTCCGGCTCAAGGAGACCACGCTGGACATCCCCGAGCACCGGATGCTCAAGGGGTTCCTCCTCTGGCTCCGCGAGCGGCTCGTCTACCTGCGCGGGCGCGCCGCGGCGCAGATCGACTGGCTGGTGAGCCAGAAGTCCTGGCGCGACCGCCCGCCGCCCGGGATGACGTCGATCTGGCGCCAGGAGGACGAGCCGCGCATCCGCGAGCTGCGCCGCCTCTCGGTCGAGGCCCGCGGCCTCGAGCGCCAGGTGACCGCGCTGCTCGAGGACCACGACTTCCTGGCCGAGGCCCGCGCGGGGTCCTCGGCGCCCGCGCCCACGCAGATCTTCCTGAACCGGCCGTCGTACCGCGCCGCCTACGCGGCGATCTCGGGGTTCCTCGGGCGCGGCCGGCTGGTGCTCGACGAGGGGACCGTGCCGATGCGCCTGAAGAGCTCGGCGCAGCTCTACGAGTACTACGTGTTCCTCGCGCTCCTGGACGCGCTCCGGCGGCGGGCCGCGCCGCTGGACGAGCCGCGCCTCGTGCGGCGCACGCGCGACGTCTTCGCGCTCGACCTGGCCGAGGGCGCCGAGTTCCGGTTCGCCGGGCGGGACGTGGAGCTCGTGCTGGCCTACGAGAAGCGCTTCCCGGGGCGCGCGGCGGCGGAGGAGCGCGGGCTCGCGCTCGGACGCGACGAGCCGTACGGCCGCGAGCTGGTCCCCGACGTGACGCTCGAGCTGCGCCGGCCGGGCGCGGCGGCGCCCTTCTTCGGCGTCGTCTTCGACGCCAAGTTCACGCGGCGGATCGGCGAGGCCCGCTGGTCCAGCCTGACCGACTACCCGGCGCTGATCTTCGAGCTGGCCACCGGACGCCAACCGTTCCGGCAGGTGTGGCTGGTGCACCCCGGCGCCGACGCGCGCCCCTGGTGCAGCCTCCGGGGCTGGCTCTCGGGCCGCATGGTCCCGCCGCTCGACACCTTCCTCCACGGCCGCATCCCGCTCCAGCCCCGCGAGGGCGCCACGGACGGGCCCTCGCCCACCGCCGCGCTCGAGCAGGTGCTGGACCGCATCCTGGCGCACGCCCGCGACCGCTCCCCGTGAGGCCGCGCGCGCTCCTCGCCCGCGCGGCCCTGCTCGCCGGCTCCATCCTCCTGACGTGCCTCGCCGCGGAGGGGGCGGTGCGGCTCCTGGGCCTGGGCCGGAAGAAGTGGGGGCCGCCCTGGGTCGAGGACCACGAGCACCGGGTGCTCGCGCCCGCCACCGGGCTCGACGCCTATGCCCGGAGAACCGGCGACTTCTACCTCCCGTACGAGCTGACGCCCGGAACGGACGTGCTCCTGTGCTATCAGCAGCCGACCCCCGCGTGGTTCGACCGGCGCGGCTGCGTCCCGGTGCGGATCAACTCGCTCCGGCTCCGGGACCGCGAGGTGCCGCGCGAGCCGGCGCCGGGCACGCGGCGCCTGATCGCGGTGGGCGACTCGTTCACCTTCGGGCTGGGCGTCCGCGTCGAGGACACCTGGCCCAAGCAGCTCGAGCGCGGTCTCCGCGAGCGCGACCCGAGGGTGGAGGTGCTCAACGCGGGGTTCGCCGGGGGATACGAGATCAGCCACTACCTGACCTGGCTGATCCGGAAGGGGTTCGGGATGAAGCCCGAGGGGGTCGTGATGGGCGTGTGCCTGAACGACGTGGGGAACGTGCCGATGACGGTCTACGAGCCCGCGCCCATCCGGTTCCCGCTCCGTCGGAGGTCGCGGCTCATCGACCTCGTGGTCGGGTACCTGGAGGACCGGCGCGCGACGCGCGTGCGGGACCCGGACCACTACTGGACGCACTACCGGCGCGGCCATCCACCCGACGAGCCGTGGCTCTGGTGGGAGGAGGCGCTGATCGCGTCGCAGGGCTTCTGCCGGACTGAGGGCGTCCGGCTGCTCGTCGTGGTGTTTCCGATGATGGTCTCGCTCGACGAGCGCTACCCGTTCGCGCGCTTCCACGAGGCGGTGAGCGTGGTCTGCCGCCGCGAGGGGATCGGCTGCCTCGACCTGCTCCCGGAGTTCCTGGGGCGCGACGCGCGAAGCCTCTGGGTCCATCCGGCGGACCAGCACATGGCCCCCGAGGGGCACGCGCTGGCGGCGCGCGCCGTGCGGGCCCGGCTGGAGCGGGACGGCTGGGTGCGGTGACCCGTGCCTGGCTGCCGGCGGGCACAACCCGGGGAGTCTCTCGCGGTCAACCGGAAGGTCCGATTCCGGCTCATTCTGTGTCCAACACGACCAGCACCTTCTGGGGATGATCACGCGCCTGCGCCTCGGTGGCGTAATCACGCCGCACGGTCATGTAGTAGGTCGTGGTCTTGTAGCCTCTCTTCTTGAGGGACAGACATGTCTGTGTCCTCCTTGCGCCGGACGAGTGCCGCCAGATGATCCCGACCGGTTTGGCCTTGCTCGTCTCTCCCCAGTACTCCCCGTCGCAGTACACGTGCGCGCCGGGGGGGTCGGAGAAGATGTCGGTTACTCCGTACCACGTCTTAGGCGATGGAGGATCGGGCTTGTCCCGTCCTCGAGGGACTTGCACCCGAAGAGGATCAGGAGAGCGACACTCAGCGGACATAGGATCTTCATCAGCGGTCCTCTTGAATCGCCCCGCCTGGGGCGCGGATGCCTGTTTCGTTCGCGAACCACTCCCCCATCAGATGCGCTTCCTGGTAGTCCTTCGACCGGAGTTCCCGGAGGAGCTGCTTCCGGCTGTCCTCGCCGGCTTTCTTCGCTCCCTCGAGCCGTTGGAGTTCCCCCCGGAGTTCGGTGACTTTGTCCGTGATCCGGGTAATGGTCCGGCCCATCTGGTCGACCACGAACTGCGTCTCCTCCGCCCCTAGGAGGATCAGGTCCACGTTGCGCCAGGCTTCGTAGAACCTGAATCCCTGGAAGCAGTAGTCGATGGCGAACGAGGCCAGCCGTCCTGCCTGGGCGGCCTGTTGGAATCCCAGTCTCTTCAGCTTCACCAGGCCCATTTCCTTGAGGATGTCCACCACCGTGTCCTGCATGAGCTGGAGCGCCAGCGCGAGGTCGTGCTTGACGATCATTTCCTCGGCCAGCTCCTGGGCAATGGCCGCGTCCATGGTCCGGTCGCCGAAGGGACGACGCCTTGAAGCTGTGGGCGAGACTACGGGCCTTCTCGTAGGCCGCGCTCAGGTCCGCTGTGCCACCAAGGCTCTGCGCCAGCAGGATCGAGAGGACGAGGGTGGCAATCATGGCAGCCTCAGGGTGTCGTGAACGCGATGGGCGGCGACGAACTGCGCGGGAGTCCCGTGCCCGCGTCGAAGGTCGCGGTCACGCCGTGGAGCAGGAGACCGGCGGGGATCCCGGCCGAAAGCAGGAGACTCGAAAGTCCGGTCGGGCCCAGGAGGCCCAGGAACGGGGGACCGGCGTTCAGCTCGACCAGGAAGAGCTGGATCGGGACGTCCACGCCGTAGAACCACCCGTTCGGGAAGCGGCCGGGCGTGTTCACCGAGAGCGCGGTGACGTAGGTCTGCCCTCCCTCGCCGCAGAAGAAGTTGTCGAACTGGAGCGAGCCGGGGCCGAGCGGCGCCGAGAGCACGAAGCTGTGCGGCACGTACTCCCAGGTGTCGCCGAGAGTGCCTCCGCCGAAGCCGCCGAACAGGACCATCCGGCCGCGGATCGCGTGGTACGAGACGCCGCCCTGGGCGGCCCGGGCCGAGGGCCCTCCGCCGGGGGAGGGGCATGTGATCGCCCGCCAGGTCGTGCCGTCCCACTCCCAGGTCTCCGCGAGTTTGCCCCCCTGGGCGGTGCGGCCGCCGAAGAGGACGACGCGTCCCCGGAACGAATCGAAGCTCATCGCGTGGCTGTTGCGACCCGCCGGGCTGGTCGCGGGAGCGCGCTGCGTCCAGTTCGCGCCGTCCCATTCCCAGGTGTCGCCGAACGAGGTCGCGCCGTTCGAGCCCCCGAAGAGCACCACCCGCGCGCGGGCGGCGTCGTACGCCATCGCGTGCGCGTACCGCGACGAAGGGCTCGTCGCGGGAGTCCGCTGGATCCAGTTCGCGCCGTCCCACTCCCAGGTCTCCGCCCCGCCCGCGGTGCCGCCGAAGAGCACGACCCGCCCGCGCGCCGCGTCGAAGGCCATCGCGTGCGAGTAGCGCCCCGAGGGGCTGGTCGCCGGCGAACGCAGCGCCCAGTTCACGCCGTCCCACTCCCAGGTGTCCCCGAGCGCGCTCATGCCGCTCCAGCCGCCGAAGAGGACCCCGCGAGCGCGGACCGGGTCGTAGGCCATCGCGTGGCCCATCCGCCCCGGGGGGCTCACCGCCGGAGCCCGCTGGGTCCACGCCGCGCCGTTCCACTCCCACGTATCGCCCCGGATGTCGACGGGCTGCGAGCTCCCGACGGTGCCGCCGAAGAGGGTCACGAGGCCGCGCCCCGTGTCGCCGGCCATCGCGTGGTCGGATCGGCTCGGCGGGGCTGCCGCGAGCCGCTGCACCCACACGCCCTGCGCACACGCGGCGGAGCCGGCCAGCGCCACGGCCGCGGTGAGCCCGATCCGAAGCGTCCACCTGCATGTTGTCAGCATCTCGATCCTCCTTCACTGACTCCGGCCGGCTCCGGCGTCCGCCGCCAAGCCGATGCGCCGTCCGGAGCAGGGTCGGACCGGACCCCGTTTTCGCGCCCGAATTCCCGCTTCCCTCCCGGCGGGTGGCCTGCTGATAATCGCCGTGGACCTGAATGCGGGGACTTCTGCGAATGGCCTCTCCCCCCTCCACCTCCTGGACCCTCATCCGCGGCGCCGCGGCCGGACATCTGCCGGACCGCGCGGAGTTCGCGCTCCGCTACGAGCCGGTCGTGCGCGCCTACCTCGCCGCCCGCTGGCGCGACGGACCGCGCCTTCCGGACCTCGACGACGCGACCCAGACGGCGCTCCTCGAGTGCTTCCGGGAAGGCGGGGTGCTGGACCGCTCCGACGAGATCCGCTGCTTCCACGCCTTCCTCTACGGCGTCCTCCGGAACCTCGCGCGCCGCTTCGAGGCCGACGGCGCTGGCGGGCCGGCGGAGCCCCCTCGGGGGCTGGACGCGCTCCCCGCCTCCGAAGAGAGCCTCTCGCGCGCCTTCGACCGCGCCTGGGCGCTCGCGCTGGTCCGCGAGGCGCTGCGCCGCCAGGCCGCGCGCGCCGGAGAGCCGGGCTCGCCCGGGGACCGCCGCGCGGAGCTCCTCCGGCTCCGCTTCCAGGAGGACCTCCCGATCCGGGAGATCGCGCGCCGCATCGGAAGCGACCCCGCGGCGCTGCACCACGAGTACGCCCGGGCCCGCGAGGAGTTCCGCGAGACGCTCCACGAGGTCGTCGGCGAGGAGCACCCCGGGACCCCCGGCGAGGTCGGGCGGAAGTGCGCCTCGCTCCTCGCGCTCATCCGGAGTCCGGGATGACCGCGCCGGAGGAAACCGACCTCCCGGGCGAGGAGGACCTCGACGCCGCGCTCCGCGCCGCCTTCGACGCCGCCGGCGGGCCGTCGACGCCCGGCCGGCGCCTCGGGTCCTACCTGCTCGAGGAGGTCATCGGCCGCGGGGGCATGGGGGTCGTGTACCGCGCGCGGCAACTCCCGCTCGGCCGCCGCGCCGCGGTCAAGGAGCTGGCCCCCGCCGCCTCGGCCGACCCGCGCGCGCTCGAGCGTTTCCGCCGCGAGGCCCAGGCCGCCGCCCGCCTCGACCATCCCGGCATCGTCCGCATCCTCGACGTGGGGCTCGCCGCGCCGGGGCAGCCGG
>Ga0187892_10003857_pt1 | contig 26477 bp, 27 predicted proteins | sample MA1701073metaG_FD_139345 | JGI IMG/M metagenome (GOLD analysis project Ga0187892, IMG submission 139345) | Bio-ooze microbial communities from a basaltic lava cave in the Kipuka Kanohina Cave System on the Island of Hawaii, USA - MA170107-3 metaG ... | reverse complement strand
GAGAGCGAAATTCCAAGGGGCGAGCCGTATTGGGGAAAACCCGACGTACGGTTCGGTCTATGAGGCGAAGTCAGCATGGGAGCAATCCCGTCGAGGCTTCACTTTAATAGAACTGCTCGTGGTTACGGCCACCATCGCCATCCTAGTTGCGCTCCTCTTGCCAGCGCTCCAAGGGGCGAAAGAGAGCGCCAAGCAATCAGTCTGCATCAACAATTTGAAGCAACTGGGAATAGCCGTTCACCTCTACGCTCAAGACCACAATGATTACGGCCCGCAGAACGATTACTATTCCACCAACTTGGTTTACTGGAGCCAGAGACAACACGCTTTCATCCGCTATGTGATCCCGAATTTCACTCTCGCCGGCTACCCGTATTACTATCTCTGCGATCGCTCCGTATTCCTCTGTCCGAAGGTCCCGCTGTCGGAAGTCCAGAACGGGCCGACGTACGCTTTCGGTTCGTATGCTTACAACTGGCTGTGGGGGCTGGGGCCAGCCGGCAAGAACTACAAACTCAGCGAATGCCCGTGGCCGACAAAGTGCCATCTCATCGGCGATGGAGCCGGCCCCGTTCACCTCTACTACGCAACCTACGCCTTGGATTTCCGGCACCGGGCCCGTTTCCTTTCCACGGTAACTTATGCAGGCATGCATGATGGACCGAACAGCATGGCGAACGTCGTCATGGTGGATGGACACGTGGAATCGAAGAAGTATTCGGACCTGCACGTAATGAACGCGGCACATGCACTGCCCCTGCAACTGGGTGGCGATCCGAGTTGCATTAGCAACGGCAATTGTTGGAACAACAACAAGGAGTTTTGGGCGCCTGCGCCCGGCATCTTCTGAGCTCAAAGCCGGACGCGTTTCGTTCGAATGACCACGACAAGGCTAGGCGCGGATCGGAAGGTCCGAAGAACTTCCGGGTTTACGTTGATCGAATTGTTGATCGTGGTGGCGATCATCGCGGTCTTGGCGGCGCTGCTTCTGCCCGCTCTTCAGCAGGCAAAGGAGCAAGGACGAATCGCGCGTTGCGCGAGCAACTTGAAGCAGATTGGCGTCGCCCTCACAATGTACATGGACGATTGCAACGGCGTGGTATCCTCAGCCAGCCCGCGGTGCCCAGATCGTCCGCTGGCAACCGAGGGGCCGTGTTTTTGCGAAGGTTCATTGGTGAGCGACTACAACGCCACGTTCCTCGGTACCATTTACGACTTGGGCTACTGTCGCGACAAGAACGCGATGAAATGCCCGAGCGACCGCATCCTGTTGAGCCAGGGCGGCCCGGGACACGGCGCGTACAGTTTTGACGACACGAGTTACGGGTACAACTGGGCAGGACTTCGCACCTACTGGTACACCGGGAACCCTGCGTGCACGGTGTCTTGGGTGCAGGTTCCGTACGTCCGCTTCTCCCAAATCAAACATCCCGCACAGACTTATTGGGTTGCGGACAACAGCGATGTGAAAACGGGACCGAGTTATCCCGGCAACTATTTCTACCAGACGTTCGACACCTGGCGTCATCGCAAGGGGCTGAACATCTTGTGGATGGACGGCCACGTGTCCTGGCACCGCATCGAAGAAGCTGTGGACCATGGCTTCTATGGCAGCACTCCGGGCGGAAACTGTTCCAGTCCTCGGGATTGTTGGTGGGACGTGGACTAGTCGGTGCTGGGGCATTGAATGAGACGCAGGGGCAAACGCGGCGTCCTGATTCGGCGAGTGAACTTCGCCGCCGTATGCATGTTTCTGCTCGCGGTGCAACCTGCGCGCGCTGAATTGCCCGCACCCATCACCCGGGACAACGTCACCCTGCGCGTGATCGGGGCAGGCGAATTCCCGAGCAGCCTCGCCCAAGGCCTGGAATTCGACCTCGTGAACGCGAGCGAAAAACCCATCCTCTCCGAGGTGCGTTTGACGCTCTTTCGCGATGGGGTCGTGGTCCAGCGCGCCGACCGCGCGGAGGTTTCGATTCCCGCCCATGCCCGGCACGGCTTTCGCGTGGCCGAGCCGTTGACCTATGGAACGTGCCGGCTCGAATACGAAGTGACGGTTAATGGCGCGACGTTCGCCTCCGGCCAGTTCGGCTTTCAGGCGACCGGCCCCTATCGGCTTCGGACGCGCCCGTGGTTTCTCTCCCAAAACGCAGTCGGGGTACAACTCGACTTGTTGCAACCATCCGACCGCCCGGAGCGCTATCGCTTTCGCTTGCTCGACGCCGAACGCAAGCGAGTGCTGTTCGAAACCGAGCAGCACACGCGCGTCGTGGACACCAGCCCGTACGCAAGGTCTCCGAACCCGCTGACCACCATCGAAAGCTTTCTTCGATTCGGGCGCGAGCGCGCCGGCGAGTACATCGTGGAAGTCGAAGTGATCGATGCCACCGGACAGGCGCCCGCGACGAAAGCACGCTTGCTGCACGCTGCACGTCACAGCAGCGTTGCCTCCGACGGCGGTCAGATCGAGCCTTGAAAACGACCCGCTTGGTCATGGCGGTGGCCGGCGGTCATGCCCGGCCAGACTTGCGCGTCGCATGCACGAAAGCGGCCACATCGCGTTGGAAACGCGCCGGCTCGTCCACTTGGGGCGCGTGAGCCGAATTCCGGTACACCTTGAGCGTGGCGTTGGGCAAATGCCGGGTGAGCGCGACGGACTGGCTGACAGGACAAATCCAATCGTGTTTCCCGACGGCGACGAACGTCGGCGCTTTCACGCGGCGGAGTTTCGGAAGCGCATTCCAACCCGGCAGCACGTCGCGGAACCCCCGGTTGAGCGCAGCGAGGTTCATCGGCACCTTGCGTTTGGTTCGGTGAAAAGTTTTCAGCGAGAACTTCCGCGAATAGAGCGGCCCGAGGACCTCGAAGAAACGTCGAAGCTGCATCTGCGACCGGAACGCGCCTCGCCACAACCGCTCTGCGGCGCGGACTTGTTCGGGAGAACCGTGCTCGCGAAGGTACTCCTGCGCGGCTTGGAGAAATGCGCCGCTGCCGGTGGTGCCCAAGAGAAACAGCCGGCCAACGCGATTCGGGTATCGAGCGGCATATTCGCATGTGACCATGCCGCCGTAGGAGACGCCGGCGATACTGATCGTCTCGAAACCGAGCGTCCGGCGGAGCGCCTCAATGTCCGCAGCGTTGTTCTGGATGGTCAGCGTCCTTTTCGGACAGCGACCCGAAAACCCGCAGCCGCGTTGGTCCACGAAGAAAAGCTGGAACCAACGCTGGAGAAATCCGAGCGAGTGTTTGAGATCGAGATGGTTCCCGCCGGGGCCGCCATGCAGGACAAACAGCGGCGGCGCATGCCAGACGCGCGCGCCTTGCCAACGCCAGGCAGCGCCTTCGACGTCCACGAACAATCTCGTGCCGCGAATGGCGACCTTCATGATGAGGGGCGAGGCTCTTCTGGCGAGAGACCGGAATCAAGCGGAAAGAGGGAAGCCGGGGCGGGATTCGGCGGGATTCCAAGCTGAAGCTTGAACTCCGAACGCAATGTGTGCGAGACAATCCGTTTGCAGTTCAAGCTTCAGCTTGCTGCGGCATGTGTTGCAAAGCATCATGGGAAAGATACTGAACTGGGCCTTGATTGGAGTCGGTGGGATGGGCGCCGCCCACGTCGAGACGCTCCGAACCCTGGAGTCGGAAGGTCGCGTCCGGCTCGTCAGCGTGGCCGATCCGTTCGCCGACCGGCTCGCGGAGACGAAGGGCGCGCTGGAGGGCTGCGGCGTGCGATGGTATTCCGACTTCGAAGCGATGTTCCGCGAGGAGCGTGGATTGGATGCTGTCAGCATTTGCACACCGATCCCGCTGCATTTCCGGATGACCAAGGCGGCGATCGCGCGCGGGTTGTTCGTGTATTTGGAAAAGCCTCCGGTCCCGACCATCCAGCAACTCGGCGAACTGCTCGCGCTCGACCGGGAGCGAAAGGTGGCAGTCGGGTTTCAGATGATCGGGTCGAGGCTGGTTCGCCAGTTGAAACGCTGGCGCGTGGACGGATCGCTCGGTGAATTGCGGGCCATCCGCGTCAGCGCAGCGTGGCCACGGTCGGACAGCTACTACCAGCGGGCGGGCTGGGCGGGACGAGTGACGCTGGATGGCGAGCCAGTGTTTGACGGACCAGCGACCAATGCCAACGCACACCTCGTCCATACGATCATGTTTCTCGCGTCCGAAGACATGGACGGGTTTGCCGTGCCGGGCGAGGTCGAGGCGGAACTCTATCGGGCGCGGCCCATCGAGAGCTACGACGTGGCGGTGATCCGCGGGCGGTTTCCCACCGGCGTCGAATTTTCTTGCGCGGTCGCCCATGCAACCGAAGCTCACCTGCCTTACCGCATCGAACTGGTCGGCGCCAAGGGCCGGGCCTGGACCGGCCACAACGGCGACACCGTCGGCAACGATCTCGGCTTGCCGATCCCGCCGGCGCCCGAACGCGACCTGTTCCTGATCTCCTACCGCGGGTTCGTCGAATACGCGGCCGGCGACCGGCCGCGGCCCTACTCCCGCTTGGAGGACGCGCTCGGCTATGTGCTCGCGACCAACGGAGCGTGGTTGTCGTCGTCGGGCATTGGTACCATTCCCGCCGCGCACAAGCGGACGTACACGCAAGGGGACGACGGCGGCTTCGACGTGCCCGGGTTGGCCGGCTGGGTCCAGGCGGCAGGCGGGACGGGGAAATGTTTCTCCGACCTGGGTGTGCCCTGGGCTCGCCGCTCTCGAAAGGTCTCGCTCGATGGCCTGCGCCGCATCGATTTCGAGCCAACGAAGGAAGCTGCGTAAGGCCGCTTGCGCGCAAACACCGGCACGACTATGAATCGAAAAGCAGGAAAGTTGATCCGCGTGGGCGTCATCGGCGTCGGGCGCGGCGAGAGTTTTGCCTCGGGCGCGACCGAGGTGGTTGGAATGAAACTGGTCGCGCTCTGCGACACGTGGAAGGAGCGCCTCAAGGCCGCCGGGAAACGCCATCGGGTCGCAACGTACACCGACTTCGACAAGTTCCTCGAACACGACATGGATGCGGTCGTGCTCGCGAACTATTTCCACCAGCACGCCCCCTTTGCCATCAAGGCACTGCGCGCCGGCAAACACGTCCTGAGCGAGACGGCCGCCAACACCACGCTCGCCGAAGGCGTCGCGCTCTGCCGCGAGGTCGAGCGAAGCCGGAAGATGTACATGTTCGCGGAGAACTATCCATTCACGGCGTTCAACCAGGAATTGCGGCGGCTCTACCGCAGCGGCGAGATCGGCAAGGTCACGTATGGAGAAGGGGAATACAACCACCCCATGGAGCCGCGGAGCGTGGCCGCGTTGGCGCCCGGTCGGAACCACTGGCGAAACTGGCTCCCGCCGACGTACTACTGCACGCATGCGCTCGCGCCGCTCATGTACATCACCGACACGATGCCGCGAAAGGTGAACGCGCTGTCGCTGGCGTTTCCCGAAGTCCAGGCGATGTCCGCGCGCGTCGCCGACCCGGGTTTCGTCATCCTTTGCCGCATGGACAACGGCTCTGTGTTCCGCTTGTTCGGGCTTCTCATGCCCGGCCACAGTTGTTGGTATCGGCTTCACGGAACGAAAGGCGCGATGGAAATCACGCGCGGTCCCGGCTACTTCGGTCCGCAACAGGTCCGCGTGTGGCACGAAGAATGGAACTGTAAACCCGGTCAACCGACCGAACGGACGTACGTGCCTGAGTGGCCCGAACACGGAGACCTCGCCCGAAAGGCAGGCCACGGCGGCGGCGATTTCTGGATCAATTTCCATTTTGCCAACGCGATCCGCTCGGGCCGGCAGCCGTATCTCGATGTCTATCGTGGCGTCGCCATGTCTTCGATCGGAATTGTGGCCTGGCGCAGCGCGCTCGAAGAGGGACGCCCGGTCGAAGTGCCTGATTTCCGCGACGAGAAAGCGCGTAAACGGTACGAGGACAATCACTGGTCGCCGTGGCCGGAGGGTTCGCGCGCTGGCGAAGCGCCGCCGAGCATCCGCGCGCGCGTGGAACCGTCGAGAAAAGGCCTGGCGTTTGCGCAGAAAGTGTGGCGGGAGACGGGTTATCGAGGGCGGTAGTAGCGCGATTCATCGCGCGCGTGGACCGCCGAACCGCGCGATGAATCGCGCTACTACGAACGGCGTTACCGGGACGACTTGGAACGCATCGCGGCTTGCAGGAGGTTCTGGCCCAATTCCCACATCGGGCCGGGCAGCTTGTAGCAATCGGTCACGACGTCATCGAGCGCCGTCACAAACCGGTCCACTTCCTCCTCCCCGATGGTGAGCGGAGGCAGGATCTTGATCACGTCCATGTTGTGGCCGGCGACCTGGCTCAGGACGCGGTGCTTGCTCATGAGCGGCATCACGATCATTTGCGCGAAGAGGCCCTTGTTCATGACGTGGATCGCCTTCCAAGCCAGCCGGAGGTTGAGCGAAGAAGGCTCGCCGAACTCGATGGCGATCATCAGGCCCTTCCCGCGGACTTCCTTGATCAATTCATGCTTTTTCTTCAGCTCGTTCAACCGCTGCAGCATCAATTCGCCGATGCGCGCGGAGTTCTCCACCAGCTTCTCCTCTTCGAGCACCGTCAACGCCGCCAGCCCGGCGGCCATGGCGAGGTTGTTGCGCCCGAACGTCGTCGAATGGACCACGCACCGATCCATGCGGCTGAACGTCTTGTCGTAGATCGCCCGGCGAGTCAGGATCGCGCCCACGGGCACCAGCCCGCCGCTGAGCGATTTGGCAATGGTGACGATGTCGGGTTCGAGGTCCCAATGCTGGAACGCGAACCATTTCCCCGTCCGCCCCAGGCCGGTCTGCACTTCGTCGCAGGCGAGCAACGCGCCGTATTTACGGCAAAGCTCCTGGGCCTTCGGCCAGTAATCGTCCTTCGGCATGTGCACGCCCTTGCCCTGGATTGGTTCGATGACGAACGCGGCCACGTCCTTCTTGCTCAGTTCCTTTTCAAGCCGGGCAAGGTCGTTCAGCGGGACGCCGTGCGTTCCGGGCAGGAGTTCGCCGAAGCCTTCCCGGAACTCCGCGTTGCCGTTCAGCGACAGCGAGCCGCACGACAGGCCGTGAAACGAATGGTCGCAATGCACGATGCGGGTGCGGCCCGTGGCGCACCGGGCGAATTTGATCGCGCCCTCGATGGCTTCGGTCCCGGAGTTGCAGAAGAACACGGCGTTGAGGTGAGGCGGCGGCAGACGGACCAGTTTTTCCGCCAGCAACCCGCTGAGCAACGAACAATCCATCTGCACCATGTTCGGCATGTCGAGATCGAGCAGGTCGCGGATGACCTTTTTCACGGCGGGATGATTGCGCCCGATGTTGAACGCGCTGTAGCCGCCGAGGAAATCGAGGAACTGGTTCCCTTCCTTGTCGTAGAGGTAGCTGCCTTCGGCCCGGGCATACACTTTGTCGAACCCGATCGTGCGGAGCACCTTGACGAGCGCCGGGTTGACGTACTGTTCGTGTAATTCGTAGTTCTCGCCGAGACGCGTCGCAATGAGTTGTTGGATGTCGAGCGGCATACGGGCGGAGGGTACACCCGCGCGTAAAACTTGCAATCGGGAATTGCGAAGATGAGGGATGACTTGCTCGATCATCACTCGGAAGGCGGAAGGCGGGCGACGAAAGATTTGTTTTGCGGGTCGTCCTCAGATTTCTATACTGCGCCATTGTGAACACGAGCGAGGCAAAGAGTTTTCTCGAGTCGCGGCTCCAGGGGTTCAAGCCGGTCGTGGGGATCGTTTTGGGTTCGGGGTTGACGGGCGTGGCGCAAAAGGTCCAGGGACCAATCGAGGTTTCTTACGGCGAAGTGCCCGGCTTCAAAACACCGACTGTGCCGGGCCACACCGGCAGGCTTGTGTTCGGCGCCCTGCAAGACAAGCCTGTGGCGGTCATGGAGGGACGCCTCCACGCGTACGAGGGACACTCGATGGCGGAGGTCACTTTCCCCGTGCGGGTGTTGGACGCGATCGGGTGCAAGATACTCGTGGTGACAAATTCGGCGGGCGCGATTCACACGCAGCTTGCCGGCGGGTCGTTGATGCTGATCGAAGACCATATCAACTTCATGGGCGACAACCCACTGATTGGCACAGGGAAAGGGAACGGCCCCATGCGGTTCCTCGACATGTCGCAGGCCTACTCTTCGCGCCTTCGGGAGAAGATGCTGCAAGCGGCGCTGAAACAGAACATCGATCTCAAGACGGGCGTGTATCTCGCGGTGCGAGGCCCCAACTATGAAACACCGGCGGAAGTGAAAGCGTTCGCCTGGATGGGCGCGGACGCCATCGGCATGTCCACGGTGCCCGAGGTGCTGGTGGCGCGGGCGGTGGGGTTGGAGGTGGTCGGGATTTCGTGCATCAGCAACGTGGCGACAGGGCTGACTTCCAAGAAACTGTCCCATGAGGAAGTGCTGGCAACGGCGAACACCTCGGGGGACAGTTTCGCGCGGCTGTTGGAGGAGTTTCTCAGGCTGCTGTAAAGCGTTTTTGCCGGTTCCTGGGTTGCCTTGCCCGCGCAATCAAGCTCGGGGAGATGCCGGCTTCGGCGAGGATTTTCTTCGCGGGGCTTTACGTCGCGCGGTGGTTTGTGTTACGAAAGCGCACGAGTTATGAACTACTGGCTTTTGAAAACGGAACCTTCGGAGTTTTCCTACGCGAACCTGGAAGAACGCAAGAAGGCGGTCTGGGACGGCATCACCAATCCGCTTGCGCTCAAGTACATCCATTCCATGCGCAAGGGAGACCTGGCATTCATCTATCACACCGGTGACGAGAAACAGATCGTTGGCATCGCGGCCATCACGAGCGGAGCGTACCCGGACCCGAAGGACGACACCGGGCGGCTGAGCGTGGTGGACGTGGCACCCAAGCAGCGTCTCAAGAAGCCCGTGACTCTTTCGGCGATCAAGAACAAGAGAGAATTCAAGGAGTGGGAGTTGGTGAAGATCGGACGGCTTTCGGTCGTGCCGGTCGATGAGCCTCGCTGGAAGCTGCTGAAAAAAATGGGTGGACTGTAAACGGGCGCTCGATCCCGGCAGGCTTTACAGGAACGGCAGGAGCCCCTTCTTGGGCACTTCGATCACGTCGCCCGCCTTGACCGGCAGGTCGTACTTGGCATCGGTGCCGGCTCGCATGCAATTCACAAGGATGCGTTTGCCGCCTCGATGCACGATCACTTTCTTCATGTTGGCGAATTCGCCCACGCCGCCCGTCGAGAGCAGGGCCTTATACACCGTCAGCGGGCCCACCAATGGATATCTGCCCTTGGCCGCTTCGCCGGTGATGTAGTAGAACCGGGTGCCGACCAGCACGGTGACAAGCATGTCCCGGGTCACGCGCTCGACGGGGTAAATCTGTTTCTCGATCGAGAGGTATTTGATCCGTTCCTGCAGCTCAGCCTGGGTGTACCCTTCGGCCTTGAACCTGCCGAAGTAGAGCATCTCAATGTATCCCTTTTCGTCGATGGACCCTTCGAAGCTGGGTGGATCGGGAACGCCCTGGATCTTGATCGAGATGATGTCGCCGGGCACGAGTTTGTCTTCGCCCACGGCCTGCGCGCCTTTGACCTGGTCCGAGCGGATGGTGCTCTGGCAGCCGGTGCAAACGACGACGGCAAGAAGAAGCACCACACCGTAAGTTCGAGTCATCTGTCCCATGAAGTTACCCTAGGGCAAAAGAAATCGGGTGTCACCGACTTTCTCTCTCGTTGACACCCGATCTCGCAGTCCCGTTCAACTGTCTTTGAACTCGATCTCTTCCTTGTCCGGTTTGTCCGGCTCGGTCGGTTCCTTCCGCTTGGGAGCGGCAGCGGCCACTTTGGGCGTCTCCTCTGTCTTGGCCGGCTTGGCCTTGGCAGGAGCTGTCTCGCGCTGCGTATAGTAATCGTAGTGCGTGTAGTAGTAGTAGTAGCTGCTGTCGGCGGAGATGTTGATGTTGTTCAGGACGACGCCGACGACTTTGCCCTTGACGTTCTCGACCATCTGGATCGCGCGCGCGGACATGCGTTGCGGGAACTTGCGATACTCGATGATCATGAGCGTCAGGTCCACTTCGCTGGCGAGGATTGCCGCGTCGCTGACCGCCATGATCGGCGGGGAATCAAAGAAGATCATGTCGTAGCGCAGTTTCAGTTCCTTGATCAGGTCGCGCATGCGCTGGGAGTTGAGGATGCCGGACGAAGAGGCGACGTGTTTGCCGCGCGACATGAAGTACAGGTTCGGCACGCTCGAAGGGACGATAACCTCGTCGAGCGACTTCTGGTCCAGGAGCAGGTTGGTGAGGCCCGCGCCGTACGGCACGCCGAGGATCTTATGCTGAGACGGACGCCGCAAGTCGGAGTCCACGATCAACACCTTGTCGCCGTTCTTGGCGTAGGTGTAGGCGAGGTTGAACAACGTGAGCGATTTGCCTTCGCCCGAGCCGGCGCTGACGACGGTGATGGCGTTGGCGCCAAGGTCGCGTTTGGCGAATTCGAGGTTCGTTCGAATCACCCGGTAGATTTCGGCGTGGTGGCTGTCTTCGCCTTCCTGGACGAGCGGCTTGACGTGCTGCGGCACGATGCCCAACACGGGCAGGCCGAGGTAGTTTTCGACGTCCTCGACCGTCTTGATGCTGGTGTCGAGGTATTCGATGAAAAACGCGAGCGCCAACCCGACGACGAGCCCCGCGACGACGCTCATGATGATGTTGCGTTTGACGTTCGGGCTGATGGGGCCGGAATTAGGCGTGGCCCGTTCGAGGACTTCCACGTTGGTGCGGGGAAGCTGAAGTTCGACGCCTTCCTGCGCGATGCGGAGCTTGAGGGCGTCGCGAAGTTGCATCTTGGAGGCGAGCTCGCGAATGGCCTTTTCGTATTCACGGTACTTGCCGCTGGAATACTCCCACTCGATCTGCCGGGCTTTTTCCACTTCGGCGGTGAGAGCTTCCTCGCGGGCCTTGGCGACGTCGTAATCGATTTCGATGCCCTTGAGCACGCCATCGAGCATCGCCTCAAATTGCTCGCGCAAGGCTTGCTGGGTCAATTCCATCATGCGCATCGCCGGGTGTTTCGGGCCGAAGTCCTGCAGCATCTGCTTCATGCGCAGCTCGACGCCGTAGAGCGCTTCCTGTTGCTTCGACAGACCCGCGTCCGGGATGATCGTCGTGATGGCGGTGCGCAGTTGGTCGCGGGTGAGGCTCTGGACTTTCTTCAATCGGATTTCGCGGACGAGCGAATCGACATGGGCCGCGCTGAGGTCTTGCGCGAGTTTCCCTGCGGCGCCCGGTTCGAGAGGTTGAAGAAGACTGGAAATGTTGTATTCCCGCTTGAGGTCGTCCACGCGCTTCTGGGCTTCCTGCACGGCGGTGTCTTGTTTGTCGAACTCCTCCCGCAGTTTGTTGATGGCGCGAAGGGTGGTATCGACCATCTGTTCGAAGCGGCTCTTCACGTAAATCTCGGCGACCCCGTTGGCGAGGTCGGCGGCGTCCTTCGGGTCGAGGTCATTGACCCCGATGTCGATGATGGCCCCCCGGACGGGGCGGACCCAAACCTTGCCCTTGAGCCGGCCGGCGGCAGCTTCGTCGGACGGAAAGCGCCACTTGTCCTTGAGTTTCATGTCCTCCGCGACACGGGTGAGCACCTTCTTGGATTGGATGATTTCAATTTGCTCGGCAAGCCACGTTCCGTCCAGGTTGGCCCGGCTGGGGCCAAAGATCTCGATCTCGAGTTTCTCGGGTCGCTCCATCTTGATGCGCGTGGCCGCGGAGAACAGTTTGGGCTGGGAACTTGTGTACAATACACCGGTCAGGACGGTCAGGAGGAACACGGTGAGGATGATCCACTTCCGGATCTTGATCACCCGCCAATAATCGAGGAAGTGCAGTTGTACGCGAGTATCCGTGGCCATAGGAACGACTCCTTTGATTCTCTTTTTCTAGCGACCGTCCAACCAAACCGCAGGGGCGGCTGACAGCGCGGAAGATAGCATATCTGGTTTTAGAAACAAGCGAAAGATGGGGGTCAGAATGAGTACCGCACGTTGAACGTAAAGCGGTCCCGATCGAATGACTCGGCGCCGAAGCCCGCGTTGACGCGAGAGTAGGAGTAGCCGAGGTCCATTCCGAGGTTTTTGGTAAACTGGTAGCCGGTGCTGATCGAACCGCCGTAGGCCTCTTCGCTTCCGCTCTCCTGGGACACGGCAGCAGTGGACGCATTGAACTCCTGGTCCAACTGGCTGCGGGAATACGAAGCCCGCAGGCTCACGGCGATCTTCGAGGTGAACTGCCGGCTGATGCCCGCGCTGACGGTGTCCTGGATGGTCGCGGTAAATTGGGGCACTTCGGTTTCGGAAATCGAGTGGATGTAGCCAATCGAACTGGTGGTCCGCTCGTCCAATACGTAGTTGGCAGAACAACTCACCGCGGGGTTGATCGAGTTGCCCGTGACGTCGCCGTCTTGGAACTGCGTAAATGTCACCCCCACCGACCCGGCGACATTGAACCTCGACGAAAAGATATGTGAGAAGTTGACCGAGAACGATTCGGTCTCCGAATTGCGGTTGACCCGATCAATGAGTGTGCGCGGAGGAGACGGCGGACTCGGGGCGAATATCTTCACCAGCTCCGGATGCTCGGAGCGGCTGTAGCCGACCGAAAACCCGACCGTCGTGGCGGAGGAAAGCTGGTAATTGGGTCCCGCACTGATCCCGTATTCGTCGCGGTCATACACGTTGGCGCTGACACCGTCCTCGTAGCGCGTCAATCCATAGTTGAGCGTCACGCTCAGGCTCACGCGCGGAGCGAGCAGGAAACTGTTGTTGATGCTCATGTTGTTGATGTAGTAATCGCCCTCTCGCCGGAACTGTTGCGCGGAGTTCGGCAACGCGCTGTCCACGCCGATCTGTTGCTCGGTGTCCATCACGAAGTTGTCGTTGATACTGAGGGTCCAACGCGGGCTGAACGTGTGTCGAAAAGTCGAGTCGACGTTGATGGCCGTTTCGTATTCGTTCTGGGTCCGCTGAAAGTAGTAGGTGTAGCCGGTGCTCATGCGTGCCCCCAGGAATGTGTCCGCGCCCACGAGGTTCATCGCGCCCGAGGCGTTGAACCCCGCGTAGATGCTCGATTCAAACTCCTCCTCGCCGGGTTGCTTCTGTGTAAATACCCGACCGCCGGTGTCGTATCCGCTGGTAGTCCCGAAGGAAACCGTAAAGGGTCGGAACTTTATCTGTCGGGAGCCTCCCGACGTATCGAGATACTGCGCCTGGGCCGAGGCGCCCAATAGCACGCATCCGAGGGCGATCGAGCCCCGCCATGGCCGGTTCAGAGGTCGTCGAAGGGATGAAAACCAGGGCATAGGGGCTCGTTTAAGGTGTGATCTCCTCGCTCCAGCGCTTGCGATCGGCATAGAGGAACTGACCGCCCACCTGGCCGGGGACCGCCGTGGCAGCGAGAAGCGGGAATCCCTTCGGCACCTGCCCGAACAGGAAGATCGGCGACCATTGTCCGAGTTCGGGTCCGCGTATCTCGCTCATGTATTTTCGGTCCAGACTGATGGGGGTGATGTACATTCCCGGCACGCGCTCATGAAAATCGTTGATCTGGTAGAACTCCTCAAGAGTATTCGGCAACCATAAACACTTCCGGTCCCCATACCAAGCGACCGCCCATGGCATATCCGACACCATCACTTCCTGCCTTTGGTACCAGCGCGCGGCCCAGGCGATGGAAGGTTCGTAGTACGGCGGCGACGGGTAGCGGAAACTCGGACGCCCGCGCGCGCTGAGTTGCGAAAACACAAGAGGAAGAGCGCACAGAAGAACGAACAACGCAACCCCCGCATGACGCAACAGCGGGAGGTTGAGCTTGACCCGGTCGAACAACAGAAAGAAGAACGCCACGCCGAAGAGGATGATCCCCGGACACATGACCACAATCAGGTTCGATGGGTCCATCGCCGTGCCCCGCGACAGGGACACCTCCCCGCCAAACGCGAAAGCCATGCATGCCAGCAGCACCGACCACAGGACGACCCGTCGCAAGAACAGTACTTCGGGCTTCTTAAAACGAAACAGCAGTCCGGCCACGAAGAACATCGCCGCGAATCCCGCGCCGTTTTTCTCCCATGCCTCGCCGGCGAAGTTGCGCACGCCATTCACGAACTTGCGCGCGACCTGTTTGGTCGTCTTCTCATCCAGGTTTTTGAACGAGCGCGCCAGTTGATCGGTGGGATACTTCGGCGATTCCTCCAGGATCGAGTAGCCGGCCAGTCCGAACGACTTTCCGATCACCTGGTTGTTACGGACCATCCAGGGAACCAGGACGACCACGCACAGCGCCGCGGCCAGCCCGAGACAAATCCACCGCTGCTTGCCAAACGCGAACCCGATGTAGCCCAGCGCGGGCAAAATCAGCCACGCCGCGCTGTAGCGCGTCAACACGGCCAGCCCGCACAGCAGGCCCGCCAGGCCGCATAACACCCACACCCAGAGCCGCTTTTCCGCCTGCTCGAGAAGCAGGTGCGCATTGACCAGGCACAACTGAATGCACAGAAACAGGAACATCAGCATCGTGGTGGGCAAACCGGAAATGCTGTAGCGATGCACCACGTCCGAGAGCACGAACAGCGACAGGGCGATGAACGCGATGCGCTTGTCGAACAACTGCCGCGCCAACACGTACAACGCCCCGGCACTCAAAAGGAAGAACACCTCGCACACGACCACGATCAGGATTTCCGGCGGATACTTCGTGTAGGGCGAGTTCGGCGGCGGCGCTTTCACCTCGAACGACGGGGTGCCGGCCTTGAACGCGGTGGCCAGGACGCACGGAAACAGCGGGGCATTGAACATGTCCGGGTGGCGTCCCTTGAGTTGGCTGTCCTTGGTTTGCTGGACAAATCGCCACGCACTGATCGGCCGGATGAATTGCGTCGTGAACCCTTCTCCGCACGCAAGGTTCCGTCCGAGCTGCGCCTGGTCCATCGCCTCGGGAATCTCGAAGCCGCGGAATTGCACCGCCACGTACCACACGATCAGCAACGCCGTCGTCAACGCAAACAAGCCGACCCGGATGTACTTGGCCCATTCGCCCAGCTCCATCGCGTGCACCGCGGTTTGGATCGCCGACTCGCTCATTCCGCCCGTCTTCTTCTTGCTCCAGAACATGGTTCCTCCGTTGTCGAATCACAGGTCCGTCAGTTGATACACGTGCAACTTCCGATGCAGCGTCCGCCGGCTGATTCCCAGCCGCTTTGCCGCTTCGGTCCGATTTCCGTTCGTCTCGCGCAGGGCGCGGACGATCATCTGCTTCTCCGCCTCCTCGATGGTGATGTCCGCCCTGGCGATCTTTCCCGGCAACATTTGCCCGCCTGCTGTTGCTGCGGTCTCGCGGACCTCCGCCGGCAGTTCGCGGAGCGTGATCTTGTCGCCTTTGCTCAACACCACCGCCCGCTCGATGTAATTGCGCAACTCGCGCACGTTCCCCGGCCAGGCGTAGGCCAGCAGCGCGTTCATCGCGTCCTGGGTCAGCTCTTTTACCGGCTTGTTGTTTTCGCGGGCCGACTCCGCCAGAAAATGCGTCGCCAGCAGCGCGATGTCCGCGCGGCGCTCGGCGAGGGACGGCAACACGATGCTGACCACATTCAGCCGAAAGTACAGGTCTTCCCGAAACTTGTCTTCCCGCACCATCTGCGGAAGGTCGCGATTGGTCGCCGCGATCACCCGCACGTCCGTCGAAAGCATCTTCGACCCGCCCACGCGCTCGAAGGTCCGTTCCTCCAACACGCGCAGGACCTTGACCTGGACTTGCGCGCCGATCTCGCCCACTTCGTCGAGAAACAACGTCCCGCCGTCGGCCAACTCGAATCGTCCCTGCCGGCGTTCGACCGCACCCGTGAACGCGCCGCGCTCGTGGCCGAACAACTCGCTCTCCAAGAGGTTCGTCGCCAACGCCGCGCAATGGACCGGCACGAAGGGGCCGTTCTTGCGGGGGCTGAGCTGGTGGATCGCGTGCGCGACCAGCTCCTTGCCGGTCCCGCTCGGCCCGCTGATCAATACCGTCGCCCGCGAAGGCGCGACCGCCTGGATCGTCTCGAACACAGACTTCATCACCTCGGATTGGCCGATGATGTTTTCGACGCCGTACTTCGTGTCGAGTTGCTGGCGAAGCTCGACGTTTTCCTTCTCCATCTGGTTGCTGCGGAGGGCCTTTTTGATCTTTACTTCCAACTCGTCGAGATTGACCGGCTTGCTCAGGCAATCGTATGCGCCCAGCTTCATCGCCTCCACGCCGGTCTCGTACGTGCCGTAGGCGGTCATCAAAATGCAGATCGGCGGACGCGAGAGCGCCAGGGCGCGCTTGAGCAATTGCAGGCCGTCCATGCCCGGCATCCGCAGGTCGGCCAGCATCAGGTCGAAGTGTTCCGCTTCGAGCAGGTTCAACGCCTGTTGCGCGCCATCGGCGAGATACACGTCGAACTCATGCTCCAGCGCGCGTTGCAGCCCTTCGCGCGTGTGCTTTTCGTCATCGACGATCAGGACGGTCGGTTTCATGCGCTCACCGCTTCCGTGTCCGAGCGAGAGTGCGCCGATTCACTGATTCGCAGGTCCGCCGATTCGCCTGTCTCCGTCCCGGCCTCCAGCAGCCGCATTCGCCGCTCGCGCAACGGCAGGAGAATGCGCACGGTCGTGCCCTTGCCGACATTGCTCTCGATCTCGATCTGGCCGCCGTGGTCCCGCACGATGCGCTGGACGATCATCAGGCCGAGGCCGCTGCCCTCCAACTTCGTGGTAAAATACGGCTGGAAAAGCTTGCTCAGGTTTTGTTCGGAAATGCCGCCCCCGGTGTCGCGAAACGCCACGACCACGTGGTCGCTCGTCGCCCCGGTGCTCACGTGGAGGATGCCGCCTTTGCCCATGGCCTGCATGGCGTTGCGGATGACGTTGAAAAACGCCTGCTTGAGCTGGCTGCGGTCGTACAGGATTTGCGGCAACCCCGGCGCGAGTTCTTCCTCGACGAGGATGTCGCGGTTCTTCAGTTCCTGTTGAAGAAAACCGAGCGCTTCGCGAGCCACGTCGTTGATCGAGCCGAGCTCGAGGCTCGGCGCCTGCGGGCGCACCGCGCGCAGGAACTGCGTCACGATCGCGTCGAGACGGTTGACTTCATCGCGCGCGACCTTGATGTATTCCTTCAGCTTGCCGCGTTTGTCCTCCGGCAAGCCCCGCAACTCGCGGTCGATCAACTGCAGGTGGATGTGCAGCGAGTTGAGCGGGTTGCCGATCTCGTGCGCCACTCCGGCCGCCAGCAGGGTAACGGACGCGAGCCTTTCCGATTCAATCGTCGCCGCCGTCTCCTTGCGCGCCTCGGTCATGTCGCGGAGAATGATGACCAACCCCTCGGGATGTTCGGACTCGCCGTCCAACGGCATCACGTAGAAATGCACGAGTCGCCGCCTGGGGTAAAACAACTCGAGTTCGCGGCTGAGCATCTTCTTCCATTCTTCGCGGTCCGCGCCTGAGATTTTCTCCCAGTTCAGGTCCGGCAGGTATTTCGATACCTGCGCCCCAACGGCGCTGGCTTGCGGGATGCCGAGCAGTTCAGTCGCTGCCCGGTTCACATAACTGATCCGTCCGCGCGCGTCGGTGACGATGAGCCCTTCTTCGATGGCGTTAAAAATCGTCTCCAGGAACCCCTTCTCGCGGACGAGCTTGAGCATGTACGACTGGAGGCTCTCCGGATCGATGCGATCGATGCGGCCGATCAGCTTATCGAGAAAGGTGGACTTCATGGGAACGACTCAAAACCATTTCTTGCGGCGAAAAAACCAGACCGTCAGCAGGGTCGTGCATAACAACAATCCCAGCGCGTACAGGTAGCCATACTCCCAATCGAACTCGGGGATCGTCTTGAAATTCATCCCGTACCACGACCCGATGAGCACGGCCGGGAGCGTCATCACGGTGAAAAACGTAAGCACCTTGATGACGGCGTTCGTTTCATTGGCGCGGCTGTTCTGGTAGATCAACAGCACGTTGTTCAACGCGTCGCGGTAGTTCTCCGCCATCGCTGCGATCCGATGCAGGTGATCGTAGATGTCCTTGTAGTACGGCACCAGGTGCGGACGGATGACCTTGTATTCGCCGCGAGCGAACCGGCCAATGACTTCGCTTTGCGGGCTGATTATCTTGCGAAGGTTGGCGACCTCCTTGCGCAACTGCTGCACGCGCGTCAGCGTCTCGGGACCGGGATTGCCGAACGCAGCTTCCTCGACGTCGGCGATGTCCGCGGTCAACTCATTCAGCACCGGCGTGTAGTGATCGACCAGCGCGTCCAGGATCGTATGCGCGAGCCGGTCCGAGGCGCGGGCGACCTGGACGGCGTTTTTCTTGCATCGTTCCATCGTGAACTGAATACTCCGCAACGGCTCGCGGTGATAGGTGACGAGGAAATTCTTCCCGAGGAAGAAATCGAGTTCGGTCGTGCTGAACTGCTCGGTCTTGCGGCTGAAATCGACCGCGTGGATCACCATGAACAGATAGCTCTCGTAGTCGTCCACCTTCGGCGATTGGCTGACCGCAATGCAATCTTCGATGGCCAGCGGGTGGAACTTGAAGATGTCCTCGAACACCGTTTTCCACTCCTGTTCGGTCGAGTTGTCCAGGTCCACCCACAGGAGGATGGTCGAGTCGGCCAGCAGCGTCTGAAGCTGGATCAACTCCACGTCTTGGGCGAGGAGCTTTCCGTTCTGGAAGACAAAGGACCGGATCATTCTGTGACGAGTTGACGCAAGGATACACAAATGGACTTATCTGGCAAGCTGTTTTTGCCTGCCCACGTGTGTCAGTTCCGGGAAGATTGCGCGGCGAAATCGGCGGGAGCGTTACAGATTGTCACAGGGATCCGCGTTCGTAGTCCTCGCGGCCTCCGAAGGTGCGCTTATCGCAACCAGTCGTCGCGGTGCTTGGCGACAAACGCGTCGTCGTTCAGGTGCGGGTAGGCGCGATAGACGCGGTCGATTTCCTCCTTCTGGCCGGGGCTGAGCGTCTCCTTCGGGTTGAGACACCAGATGCCTTCGAGCAAACCCTGCCGACGCAACACCTCGTGCAAGCCGGCAATGCAGCCGGCAAACCCGTGCCCGGGATCGAAGAAGGCCGCGTTGCTGTCGGTCACTTCGATGTTGCGGCGGATCATCTCGATCGGCACGCCTTTGCCGGCCTTGACGATTGCGTGGCATTCGTCCAGCAACTCCACCGCTTTCTTCGTCCAGACCGACCAATGGCCGAGCAGGCCGCCGACGATCCGGCGCGTCGCCGGCTTCTTGCCGACCTGGAACCGATACGGCGTCAGAAAATCCATCACGATGTTGTCGTCGTTGCCGGTGTAGAGCGCAACATCGTCGCGGCCCGCCTCGGCGATGGCGCGGACCACGTCGATGGTTTGGTAGCGATTGAACGGCGCCATCTTGATCGCGACGACGTTCTCGATCTCGGCGAACCGACGCCAGAACGAAAACGGCAGGATGCGTCCGCCGACGCTCGGCTGCAAATAGAACCCGACCAGGGGAATGATCTGCGCCACGCCCCGGCAGTGCGCGATGAGGGCGTCGTCGTCCGCGTCTTTCATCGCCGCCAGGCTAAGCAGGCCGGCATGATAGCCGAGTCCCCGGACGAGCGTGGCCTCGGAGGTCGCTTGCTCGGTTCGTCCGCAGATGCCGGCGATGCGGACCAGCGGTTCCTTGCGTTTCGCGTCGGCGCGCGTGAATTCTTCGGCGGCGAGGGCGAGCACGGGTTTGAACAGGCCGATCTTCGGGTCGCGGATTTCGAACTGGGTGGTATGCACGCCGACGGCAACGCCGCCCGAGCCGGCGGCGATGTAATACCGGCAAAGCGCGCGCTGGCGTCGCTCGTCGAGCTTGCGTTGCGCGTTCAGGGCCAGCGGGCTGGCGGGAATGACGATGCCGCGATGGAGGACCTGGTGGATGGCCGGGGGGGTTCTCGATGCCATAGGATGAATGAATGAACGTCGAACTTTGAACGAGCCGGCAGACCGGGAACCAACCTAAAACTTTCCGTCTCTTGCGTCGAAATGCGTCGGCTTCCCGAGACTCTTACCGCCGCGCATCACCCAGTCGGCGATCCAGATCAACATCTGCCGGGCGCTGACGCGCGGGTAACCGTACAGCCGATGGCCGAGCTGGCCGTTATTCAACAGCGCGTCGCCGGCTTCCTGGCCCGCGAAGACCGGTTTCTTGCCCATCATCTCGCCGAACTGCTGGCACACGCGCCGCACGCTGAGGAGTTCGGGGCCCGCCACGTTGAGATAGAACGCCGGGCTCGTGGCGTGCTCGAATGCCCGCAGTGACATGGCGTTGGCGTCGGCCTGCCAGATGCAATTGACGTTGCCCATCGCGAGATCGATCGGCTGGCCGGTCCACACCTTCGTCGCGAGATCGACGAGCACGCCGTAACGCAGTTCCGTTGAGTAATTGAGGCGAATCAGCGCCACGGGCGTCTTGTTCGCGCGGCTGAAATGCTCGAACATCCGCTCGCGTCCGAGGCAACTCATCGCGTAATCGCCGTCGGGCTTGAGCGCGTCGCTCTCGACGGAACCGCCGAGCGCCACCGGGCTGAGGCCGTACAGGTTGCCGGTCGAGAAGGCTACGATGCGGCTGCGTTTGTACCGTTCGCAAACCATGCCGGGCAGGTAGCTGTTCATCGCCCAGGTGAGCGGCTCGTTGCCGGTCGAGCCGAACTTCATGCCCGCCATGAACACGACGTTCGGCGCGTCGGGCAGTTTGGGCAGCGCGTCGCGGTCCAGCAGGTCGCACTGGATGGTCTCGACGCCGTGTTTGCGCAGGTCTTTCTCCTGTCCCTTCTCCGAGAATCGCGAGACGCCAATCACGCTGCGTTTGCCGCCGGCGGCGTCCAAGGCGCGTTTGGCCATGCGGGCGAGCGTCGGCCCCATCTTGCCGGCCACGCCGAGCACGAGGAGGTCGCCTTCGAGTTTGCGCATCATCTCGATGAGCCCCGGGGTGGGTTCGCTCAGCATCTCTTCGAGTTGCTGGACGCTCTGGATCGAGTCGGTCATCGGGATGCACTCTTAGCAGAAGCGGCGCGTCGAAGGCAATGACCAATGCCGGACATGCGGGAGATTCCGCAAAGGCGGTCTAAAGATCGGCGGCCGACCCGCGTGCATCCCTGAACCCTCGAAGCCCTCGAAGCCTCGAAGCCTTCGACGTTGACACTGGGGCGCGCGCTGCCTAGGGTAGCTCGAAACCATCGAAAGGAACCAATCATGGCTGCGAACAAAGAACTGATCCAGGTGCTCAACTCCCTGCTCCAATACGAATACAAGGCGATGATGCAGTACTTGCAGAATTCCTACCTCGTCCGCGGTCCGCGCCGCGAAACGGTGAAGGCGTGGCTGCAGAAAATGGCGGCAGAAGAAATGATGCATGCCGCGAAGGTGGCCGACAAGATCGTCACGCTGGGTGGGACGCCGAGTCTGGAGATTCCGCCGGTACGAGTCGCCACCAACGTCAACGAGATCATCCGTCTCTCTTATGAAACCGAGACGGGCGCAGCCGAGGCGTACCGCAAGGCGTTGCCGTTGATCGAGAAAACGGGTGACCTGCATCTGCGCTTGCTCGCCGAGGAAATGGTCGCCGATTCGCAGGGCGAGGCGGAAGAGATCAAGAAGATGCTGGAGTGATGACGTGTTCGTTATCGCTCCTCTTGAGTCAGAAACTTGCGCTCGAACAAATCCACGCGCTTGCCGAGATACAACTCGCAAGTATGGAAGCGCTGGGGCGCGTACCTCGCGGAGTGGGAATGGGCGAGCCTGCGGCATGAGCGGGGAGAAGACCGCTTCGCGCCACTCAAACGCGGTTGGTTCTCAGGTTTTTGGCATTCATCCATCGGGGCGGCCCGGTCGCATTCACCTCAATGTTTGCCTGTTCTGCATGGACATCGCCCGCGCGTTCACGATCCAGGCGTCGATGAACCAGGCCAAGTTCGATGCGCTGGAGCAATACCGGACCAGCCCGCTGTTCCCGAGGCCGAGCGCGCCGCGCTGGATTACGCGACGGAGTTGACGAAAACCAAAATCGTCAACCCGGACACCTTCGCGCGGATGGCCCGCCATTATTCCGAGCGGCAAATTTGCGAGATCGTCTGGCTGGTGGCCAGCGAACAACTCTACAACATGACCAACATCGGCCTGAACATCCATTCCGACATGCTCTGCGACATCAGCCGCGGGAAGAGGCATCACAACTGATATTCGCAAGTCGATTTCGACCATCGCCAAACGACTATTGGGTGGACAACGTCACACAAACCATAAGGAAACAGGAAATAGACGAGGTATCCACGTCATGAGTCAATCGTCGATTCAGAAGATCGTGCCGCATCTGTGGTACACGAAGGAGGCCGAAGAGGCCGCCCGGTTCTATGCAGCCGTGTTCCCCAACTCGCGCGTCGATCACGTTACGCGGTTGCCCGCCGACACACCGAGCGGGCCGGCGGGCTCGGTGGTGGTCGTCGAGTTTACGCTGTGCGGTCAGGCGTTCATGGCGATCAGCGCCGGGCCGCACGACGCGTTCAACGATGCGGTTTCGTTCCTGGTGCATTGCGACTCGCAAGCCGAGATCGATCGTTACTGGAATGCGCTGCTCGACAACGGCGGCAAAGCCGTGGCCTGCGGCTGGATCACCGACAAATACGGCGTGCGCTGGCAAATCGCGCCGACCGTCCTCGGCGAGATGATCGCGGATGCGGACCAGACGAAAGCGAAGCGCGTCACCGAGGAGATGCTGAAACAGGTGAAATTCGACATCGCAGCTCTCAAGCAGGCCTACGAAGGCAAGCGATGACTAACCACAAAACCGGCACACGTGAAGAGTGGCTGGTGGCCCGGCTGGAGCTGCTCAAGGCCGAGAAAGAACTGACGCCGCGCAGCGATGAGCTGGCGCGCCGGCGGCGCCTGGGATGCATCGAAGTGCGGCCAATCAGAGAGTTGAGTTGAAAAATCACATAGCTGTCTCTAGAAAGCATAAACAAAAGGAGAGTTCACATGCGTTACGTGGATGGATTCGTAATCCCGATACCGAAGAAAAACCTGCCGGCCTACCGCCGCATCGCGGTGATCGCCGGCAAGGTCTGGCGCAAACACGGCGCGCTCGATTACAAAGAGTGCGTCGGCGACGATCTGCAGTCGAAGTGCGGCATGCCGTTTCCGCGCCTGACGAAACTCAGGCGCGGCGAGACGGTCGTATTCTCGTACATTGTCTATAAGTCGCGCGCCCACCGCGACAAGGTAAACGCCAAGGTCATGAAAGACCCGCGCATCGCGAACATGGGCGACCCGAAGGACATGCCCTTCGACATCAAGCGCATGGTGTACGGCGGGTTCAAGATCCTGGTGGACGCCTGAGACGGAGAAGAAACGCATGAAATGGAAAATCATCGCCAACATCGCCGGCATCGTCCTCGGCCTGTTGTTTCTCATGGCCAGCACGATGTTCTTCCTGAAACTCGGGCCACAGCCGACATTCCCCGAAGGGTCGCCGCCGGCGCTGTTCATGGGCGCGTTCGGGCCGACCGGGTACATGCACTTCGTGAAAGTCTTCGAACTCACCGGCGCGATCCTCGTAGCCATCCCGCGCACGCGCAACTTCGGCCTGCTGGTGCTCGGGCCGATCGTCCTGAACATCCTCGCGTTCCACATCTTCATCATGAACGGTGAAGGACTCGCCGATCCGATGCTCATTCTCGTCGCCGTCCTTCCCCTGTATCTGCTTTGGGTCGGACGGAAGCAGTTCGCCGGTTTGCTGAACTGCCCTCAGAACGCAGGAGAAACCCATGCTCATTAATATCCTCATCGCACTCGGTGTTCTTTTTGTCGTGTTCGTCATCATCGTGGCGATGCGACCGAATGATTTCCGCGTCAGCCGGTCCGCCACGTTACCGGCGCCTGCGGCGGTGGTGTTTGAGCACGTGAACGATCTGCATAAATGGGAAGCGTGGTCGCCATGGGCGCGACTCGATCCGAACGCCAAGGGCACCTACGAAGGCCCACCGGCGGGCGTCGGCGCGATCTTCCGCTGGGCCGGCAACAAGAACATTGGCGAAGGCAGCATGACCATCACGGAAAGCAAGCCGAACGAACTCGTCCGATTCCGGCTGGAGTTTCTGAAACCGTTCAAGGCCACCAACACCGCCGAGTTCACGTTCCAGGCGCAGGGCGATCAAACCGTCGTGACGTGGAGCATGTTCGGCAAAAACAATTTCATGGCCAAGGCCGTCGGCCTGTTCATGGACTGCGACAAGATGGTCGGCAGTCAATTCGAGCAGGGGTTTGCGAACTTGAACGCGGTCCTGAAGTCGTCGTGACATGAAGCTCACCAATGACCGCCTGGCCGGCATTAAGCCTACCTGACGATTCGCGAAATCCCGGCGCACTTCACGGAGAAAATGACGCCAGAGAATCCACGGTCCGTCACCATACCGGTGGATGGCCCGCGACGCGTCTCCGGTCTGCTCCAAACGCCGCAGGGAGCGCGCGCGTGTTATGTGCTCGCCCACGGTGCCGGAGCCGGCATGGCGCACCCGTTCCTGGCAGCCATCGCGAACGGCCTTGCAGAGCGCGGCATCGCAACGTTGCGCTATCAGTTTCCCTATATGGAGCAGGGATCGAGGAGGCCGGACGCCCCCCAAATCGCCCACGCCACCGTCCGCGCCGCGGTTGCGGAAGCTGCGCGTCTGACTCCCGGGCTTGTTCTTTTCGCCGGCGGCAAATCCTTTGGTGGCCGGATGACTTCGCAGGCGCAGGCCGAATCGCCGCTGCCGGGAGTTCGCGGTCTCGTCTTCCTTGGATTCCCGCTTCATCCGCCCGGGCGTCCGTCCGACGAGCGGGCCAAGCACCTCTTCGACGCGCACATTCCCATGCTGTTCCTGCAAGGAACACGCGACGAGCTTGCGGACTTGCAGCTTCTCCAACCTCTCGTCGAACGGCTCGGTGCGCGCGCAACCCTCAAGCCATTTCCGGATGCCGACCATTCGTTTCACGTGCCCGCGCGCACGGGACGCAAGGACGCCGAGGTGAGAGCCGAACTGCTGGACACGGTGGCGAACTGGATGGAAACTGTAATCGGCACATGAACCTCTACGTCGGCACCAGCGGTTATTCGTACAAGGAATGGAAGGGCGCGTTCTATCCCGAAGACCTGCCGGACAAGCAGATGCTCCGCTACTACGGCGAACGGTTTCGTTCGGTGGAAATCAACAACACTTTCTATCGCATGCCCAAGGCGTCGATCCTGGAAGCATGGGCGACCGAGGTTCCCGCCGATTTCAAGTTCGTGCTCAAGGCCTCCAAGCGAATCACGCACGAGCAACGGCTCAAGGACGCCAGCGATTCGGTTTCGTATCTGCTCGACGTCGCCGGCGCGCTGAAGGAACGCCTCGGACCGCTGCTGTTTCAGTTGCCGCCGTTTTTGAGGAAGGACGCGGCACGGCTGCGCGAGTTTCTGGTGCTGCTGCGTCCCGAACGCCGGGCGGCATTCGAGTTCCGCCATCAGTCATGGTTCGATTCGGAAATCTTGGGTCTGCTCCGCGATCATCAGTGCGCGCTATGCATCGCCGAAGCGGAAAACGATCTGGAGATTCCTTTCGAGTCAACGGCGGATTGGGGCTACCTGCGGTTGCGCCGGCCCGACTATGGCGACGCGGAACTGAAGGCGTGGGTGGAGCGGGTGCGCCAGCAGCAATGGCGGGATGCGTTCATCTTCTTCAAGCACGAAGAAGAAGGCAAGGGGCCGCTGATGGCCAAGCGGTTTCTGGAGCTGGCCGCGTAGCAATCCGCAAGCGCAACGTCCTACAACCCGAAGTATGACGTAACGCAACTTCGACCTTGTCCATTCGGCAATGTACCGATAACTCGGTCAACAGCGCTCTGCGTGATGGTGGCGATGGTTGTCAGTCATGACAACAGAGTCGGTAAGTAACCCGGATCGCTGACCTTCCGGAGTGGAGCGAGTTACTTTCACTCGGCTCGGATGATCGGCTCGAAACATCCGACTCGTAATCATCGCGACAATGACCCGAGGGATTCCTGTTTGCAGATTGTCCGCCTGCACGATCAGTGCGGGACGAGTCTTGGCCGTGCGCAAGTCGGAATTGGGGAACAGCACCAGTACGACATCGCCCCGCTTACAAGTTGGCTTTGGCGGCATCGTAATTGTTGTACACGTCCATCTCCGGGCTGTCCCAATCCTCGGCAAATGCTGCCATGCGCGCCCGCAACTCCGCCGCCTCGTGCGGTACTGTGCAACAAATTCAGCGGTTCCGCAACGAGGATTTGAGCCCCAACCCTACCGCTGGCGCATCCAGAGGTTGTTGGTGCCGGTGGCAATCCCCCACGCTTGCCGTGGGGATTGTTAGGCGACTCGCTACCAACGCGCGGTCCCTCTTCGCGCGAATCCCACGGGCTTGCCCCGTGGTT
>Ga0187892_10003856_pt1 | contig 26482 bp, 25 predicted proteins | sample MA1701073metaG_FD_139345 | JGI IMG/M metagenome (GOLD analysis project Ga0187892, IMG submission 139345) | Bio-ooze microbial communities from a basaltic lava cave in the Kipuka Kanohina Cave System on the Island of Hawaii, USA - MA170107-3 metaG ... | reverse complement strand
CACCGCCTTGGAATTGTCCCGCTGGCGATCGGCAGAAGGGTAATACACCCGACCTGCACCTAACTCACGCTGCAGCCTAGCTTTGCGCGCGAATCGCTCGCCCAAGTAGGAAACTTCCGCTAGCTGACGTTCGAGCATCTGGCGCGCGTCGCCGATCACGTCGACGCCGGCGTCGGCCCGCTTCATCAGCTCCAACGCATTGCCAATCGGCGCCAGAGGGTTGCGCAGCTCATGCGCCAGTGTGGCCAGGAAGGCGTCCTTGCGGCGGTCGGCTTCGTGGAGCGCCTGTTCGGCCTGCTTGCGGTCGTGGATGTCGGTGGTTGATCCGTACCATTCGACAATGTGGCCGGCGGCATTGCGGATCGGGATGGCCCGCGTCACGAACCAGCGGTACTCACCGTCATGGCGCCGATTGCGGACTTCAACTTCGTACGGCGTGCCCGACTTGATCGCTCTCTGCCAGGCCAGCATACACGAATCGGCATCGTCGGGATGCAGCACCTGCGGCCACTTCGCCGGATTCTCCTCGCGGGCCAGGCCGGTATACTCGAGCCAGCGATCGCTGCACCACGTGATCGTCCCGTCCGGCGCAGCGGTCCAGATCACGGTCGGCGTGACGTTGGCCATGAGGCGGAATCGCTCTTCGCTCGCGCGCAGTGCTCTCTCGGTCCTGTCCCGGTGGATCGCATCGCCCAGGATGTTCGCGACCGCAACCAGGAAGCTGATGTCGTCGGCGGTGAAGGTTACGCGGCGCTTGGCGTGCGTGCCCAGCACGCCCCAGGCGGTGCCGTCCGAGCTGCGAATGATGCAGCTCATGCCGCTCACGACGTTATGGTCGAAGAGCAGGCGGGGTCCAGCAAACCGCTTCTCCTCGCTCAGGTCGAGCACAACGACGGGCGAACCGACCCGCAGCGTGTAGCCGGCCTGCGAACCCGCGGCGACGCCCACCGTTGCGGTTCCGACCAGCCCCTCGTTCCAGCCGACGCCCGCACGAAGCAGCAGCGCCGATTGACCGGGCAGCAGCTCCAACACCTTGCACAGCTCGACGTCGAGCGTCTCGGCCACGACGGCCTTGGACCGATCCAGTACCGTCTGCAGGTCGCGTTCGCGCAGGGCGAGCTCGCCCAGCGTCGCCACGGCCTGCTGCTGCCGCGCCCGGCTGCGCAGCGACTCCTCGACCCGCTTGCGCTCGGTGATGTCGACAATCGACGCCACCCAGCCGACGATCGCGCCGTGCGCGTCACGGTCGGGGATGTAGTTAACGCGCACCCAGCGTTTGCCGCTGGCCGCATACGGGATCTGCGCTTCGTACTCGACCGGCTCGCCACGCAACACGCGCTCAATATGCGGCTTGATCAGGGCGAACGCCTGCGGCCCCATGACGTCGACGATCGGCCGGCCGCCATCACGATCAGGGGAAAGTCTGACCACTCGCCATGATCCGCCACCAGCTCGCTCAGCAGGCCAGGGGTGTCGGGCGACAGGACCTCCTCGGCCAGCAGAGCCGCGGCCGCGCCACGTCCGGCTTCGCGGCATAGTTGCTCGACACCGCCGCAAATGTCCGCCTCGATGCCCGCCTCGCACAGAATCTGGCGGAGGATGTCCGCATCGCAGGCCGTGGGCGCGACGATCAGCACGCGCTCTTCCGGGCTACGCTCAGCGGATTGCGGATCGATCGTCTCGATCGTGGACATCCAGTCTGTCTCCGGTGAAACGCGGTGATCCCGTGAGAATGCCCTGGAACTGCGTAAGCGGCTTGCCGACCTGTACGCCGTTGGCCGTAATCTGAAGCTCGCGAATCGTCGATTCGTGCGGACCGCTTCGGCACTTGTAGACCGAAATGGCCTTGTGAATCTGGCCGGCGAACTCGAAATGGCGGAAGAGCAGGACCGTGTCGGCCACGTAGCTGATGTCGAACGGCTGTTCGATGTTCTCCGAGATCAGGCCGTGTTGCGTCATGCTGAAGATCGACGTGACTGCGCGTTGATTCAAGTAGCTGGACAGCTCGTGCAGATGCACGCTGAGCAGCCGCTCCTCGGGCATGGCGTAGGCATAGCCGTTGAGGCTATCCAACACCAGAAGCCGCATGCCTTTCTTCTCTACCAGCTCACGGATGGCGTGGCTGAACTGACCCGACGTCAGTTCCGCCGGATCGATCTGCTGAACGAGTATCATTCCGCTTTCGACGTGTGCTGGGAGGTCAAGCCCGATACTGGCGGCCCGCTGATACAGCGTGTGCACGCGTTCGTCGAAGACATAGAAGGCCGATCGCTCGCCGCGCTGGGCCGCGGCGATGGCGAGCTGCGTGGCGATGATCGACTTGCCCGTGCCGCTCGGGCCCAGCAGGAGGATGCTGGTGCCGCGGCTCAGACCGCCCTTGAGCATGGCGTCGAGCTGCGGCAAGCCGGTGCTGACCTGCTCGCTTGACAGCGCCTGCCGGTGCTCGGCGGCGGTCAGGCGGGGGAAGACGTCGATGCCTCCCCTTCGAATGCGGTAGTCGTGATAGCCGGCAGCAAAATCCTGGCCACGCACCTTGGCGATACGCAGTCTGCGCCGATCGGGCCCATAGGCTGGAGTAGTCTGCGTCAGCTCAACGATACTGGTGAGGATGCTGTCAAGCGTCGGCTGGTCCTTGGACGGAAGCTCGACGACGAGCACCGTGCAACGGTTGTCGGCGAAGTGCCGCTTCAGCGTGGCCAGTTGTCGACGGTACCAGAACTCATCCTGCGTGAGCACGCGGATTTCGGCCAGGGAATCGATGACGACCCGATCTGGCGTGGCCTGCCTGACAATGGAGAGCATGGACTCCATGGCCTGGGGCAGCTCGATCTCGGCCGGGTGGATCATCGTCTGCTGCAGCCCGAGTTCCTGGCCGGTATGGTGATGGACGGCCACGCCATCCAGCGACCAGCCGTGCGACTCGGCGATCTTGCGAATCTCATCTTCGGTCTCCGACGTCCCCAGATAGAGCGTGCGCTCGCCCTGGCGCGCGCCGGCCATGAGGAACTGGAGACTGAGCGTCGTCTTGCCCGCGCCGCTGGCGCCTCGGATCAGCGATATCTGGCCGCGCGGATACCCGCCCCCGAGCACCTCGTCGAGTCCATCAACGCCGCTGGCGGAAAATGGCTTGGACAAAGAGAACCCTCCACCTTCTGCTCAACCAAAAGAATGATCGCTGGCGCATGACAGCTTGCGCCGGCGGCCGAAGCGTCAGGTTCGAAGCCGCGCGTATTATCCCGAGCGCCTGGACTCACGGCAAATGCCCAATGGTCGTCGTGCGGAACGGCAGCCTGACGAGCTCATCAACAATCTCGGGCATATTGTTGGTAGCTTACCGATGATACTAAATGGCGCAGGCACCGCTGCGTGGTGTTTGATTTGGCGCGGATGAGACAATGCTGTTGAAGTTGCGCGGCGGCTGTCCGGTGGCAACGATCATGGGTGCATGTCCGGTCTTGCGCGCGAGTTCGAACCTCTTCGCCCGGAGGGCGCACGACCGTTGCCAGGGCCTACAGGCCCTGGTGGCCGCCTTTCCTCCTCCCGCCCGGGGGGCGCACGAAGCGTCTGCTATCCGGCATTCGCCCGCCCTCCGAGCGGAGGAGGACAGATAAGCGCCCTCCAGGGACTGAAGTCCCTGGCAACGACCGCGCGCCCTACGGGCGAACGACCGACTCATCTTCCAGGCTTTGGCCGGCTGCAAGACCGGACATGCACCCAACGATCATTCAGGACGTGAAACGCGGGACGAGGGATGATACGGCCGCAGCCCCATGCTGCTGCGGCCGTATCGTCGGCAAACGCTCCCCCGTGCCGACTATTTCGCTGAGGCATAGGTCCGCGAGGCGCGGCCGGACTGGCCGCTTTGACGGCGCTCGTTGGACTCCGTCTGTGATGTCTGCTGGAAGCCGCGCTCGTCGGAGCGGCTGACACGCAGTTGATTCTGCACGTCCTTGACGCCCGAGATCGATTCGGCGATGTCCTCGACCAGGTACTTGACCTGGCGATCGTCGATCGAGCCCTGGAGCGTCACTTCTCCGCTGCTGACCTGTATGGTGATGTTACTGGCGTCTACGTCGGGACGCTCATAGAGACGGTCCGACAGATCCTCTTTGATGCGATCGTCGGATCGCTGGTAACCCTGCGGTCCGCGGCCGTAGTGCCGCCCGCGCCGCTGCTCCGATTGACCGAACGTGCCGCGGCTGCCGTAGGCCCCGGCGCGGGCGCCGCCGAAACCGCCTTGCTCATACCCGCCGCCGTAACCAGAGCCTCCGTAGCCAGAGCTTCCGTACCCTTCGTCTCGGCCGGACCTGCCCGTGTAACCATAGTCGACCCCGCCGGCGCCATATCCGACGCCGCCATAGCCGCCGGAGCCCTGGCGCACGCCGCCGTAGCCGCCTTGCCCGTACGAACCGCCGCCGCACGAGCTGCCATAGCTGCTGTAGGGCTGCTGGCCGTACGGTCCCATGCCGTAGTTGCCGTAAGCGCCCTGACTGGAGGTGCCGGCGTAACCGAACTGGCTGGCGGGGGCGTAGCCGGGTCCAAACCAGGTTTCGGGCCCGCCATACCCGCTCGGATAGCCGCCCCCGTATTCACTGAAGTCCCGCTGGCCGGGGCCGTAGCCGGGGTAGCCGGATCCCAGTCCGTATCCGCCGCGACCCGACGCAGGGCCGTAGTTGGACGACCGGTATTCCGGCCGCCCGTACGAACGATACTCGTCCGATTCAGAGCCGGCGTACTCTCGCCCCATTCGCCGCGGGTCATATTGGCTCTGACTCGGAAAGCCTTGCCCGTATGATGAGCCGTAGCCGCTCAGGTGACCGGAAGGCTGCCAGCCCTGCCGGGAACCGCCGTCGCCATAGCCGCTGCCTCGGGACCCGCCGCCGTCAGGGCGCCCGTACCAGCCCTGCTGGCTCGACCGTCCTTCCTGCGAGTAATCTGCCGGCTCGCGGTAGCCGCTCTCGCGGCCTTCATCGCCCTGGTACTGGCTCTCTCGCTCGTACCCGCTTTGTAATGACCGTTCTCGCATTCCTTTTGGCTCCTTCTTCGGATTGACTGACTGTTTTCACACACCGTGACCGAGCCGTGTGCGCGGCTGTGGGTACTGAGAAACGGCACAAGCCGCTAGCTGGAGCGAGAACGCTTGACGAGCGATTCTGTCTCAGTCTCTCATTGGCCCAGTGCCCTCTTCCGGCAACCGGCTGAGTTACTTAAAGGCAAGAATGTCGTTCCACCCGCTGCGGCCCGCTCCCATCGCAACCACAGCCGCACGCTCTGATCGCGCACGTTCCTTTGAGACAGTCGAGGTGGCATGGCCAAGCGCAAGCGCGGTCATGTCCAGCACGCCGGCATGCCGCGCTTGCGCCGCTCCGTCGAGGAGGTTACTCCTCTTCCCAATACGGCCGTTGGTTATAGTGCGAGTGGGTTCGAGTGGCCCATGTGCTGTCAGCCATGTTCGGCCACTTGTCCTTGTCGAACCCTTCCGCCTTCTTGAGCTGCTCCTTGTCGGTATTCATGATGAAGTGCTCAGCGTTGCCCGAAAGGTTCAGAGACCGCATCGGGACTGCAAACCACTTCTCGCCAATGCCGAGGAACCCGCCAAACGCGACGACGCCGTAGGCCACGCGTCCCGCGTCGGGATCGATCGCAAAGTCCTTGGTGTCGCCCAGGTTCTCGTTCTGTGGATTCTTCACGTTCTTCTTCATCAGATCCGTGATCTTCTGCGCCCGGAGGCTGGTCGGAACGCCGCCTGTGCTCTGGCGCGGCCGGTTCTCCCGCTCCGACTCAGTCATGTGCCTCCGCTCGCGCTCCCAATAGGGCGTTTCACCATAGTAGGTGTACACGTTGCGGTTCCAGTTGACGTCAGTCAGGGCCGGCCACTGATTACTGGTGAATGACGGCGCGCCGCGGAGCCGATCGCGGTCGACGTTGGTTGTGAAGAACCGGGCATGATCGGGCAGATCGACAGCACCGCACGGGATGGCGCGCCACTTGTCATCCGAACCAGCCTTGTCAAACGAGGCCACGACGAAGGTGATCTTGCCCGTATCAGGATTGACAATCAGATCCTCAATGTCACCCACTTTCTCGCCGCTGGTTGAGCGCAGCTCTTTGTCCAGCAGATCGCTGGCCTTCTCGATCCTTCCAGGCTGATTCATGGTGCGGCGCTCGCGATCGGCGCCCATCTGGTGACCGGTGCGCGGCGGAGGGCTCGATGTGCCCTGAGCCAGCGGACTGGAGAACGCGGCGCTGCTGTGCGGCCTTGATTCCTCGTTCATGGCGAGCACCGTGCCGTTCTGGCCGTCGATGGTGACGGACATGACACGTCCGTCGACCAGGCAGGTGATCTCATACTTGAGCTCGTCGTCCGCGCTCGCCGTCATGCCGGCGCCGCTCTTTCCAGGCGGATCCGTGTCAGACCGCATCTGGGAGCCGGGCTGGCCCGTGGTCGATCCCGGCTGCTGAGCGCTGTGGCGCGCGTGCATGTCGCCCGTGCACGCAATGGCAGCCACCGCTTTGCCGTTGCTGTGTTGCTCGGCCCGCTTGATCGCGTCGGCCAGCGAAATCTGGGTCTTGTCGATGGCCCGCTCAAGTTCCTGCACTTCAGATGATCCGCGGGCCATCGGCTCAGTCTGATCCGTGCGTGCACCCGATTTCTCCTGCCGCTCCCGCTCCTTCGGCTTGTCAGACATCTGGGCGCTCACTGGATTGGCCACCATTCAGGCCATTGCCGCTGCAGCGGTCACAGTCATCAAACGCATGCAACGCATGTCTCTATCTCCTTAGTCAAATGTTGGTTCCTAGAACTCGCTGCAGCCCACGCTGCCGCTCATCCTAAGCTTGTTTTGCAAGACGCGGGCCGTGTTCACGGCCCACACGTTCGATACCATCCGATCGCTTTGCCTTCCAGCACGCGATGTGCCAGTCTTCGAGGCTACGTCTGACTCATACAAGCGGGCGCGCCACCGCGCCCCGAGTCAGAGTGACGCCGAGGCGATGTCAGCCTGTCAGTAAGCTCGGCGGATGTCATTCGCCGACCGCGGCCACGACACTGGGCTCAGCGGGTGCAGCGAGTGCAGTGGCTGGACAACCCGTGTGGCAGGTCCACGGGCTGGATAGGCCCTGCGACGCGCGCGGCACGGACATTCGCACGCTCTACGGCCCAGATGAAGTCGAAACCCTAGAGCTGCCCAAAAAGGACCAGGATGAGGACGCTGACGATGAGAAGAACTGCACGGATCGGGCCAGGCGGACCATCGCTCGAGTGGCGGCTGTAGGGCCAGGTCGGCAGCGCCCCGAGCACCGCCAGCAGCAGAATAATGGTCGCAATCGTTGCCATAACGGTAGACCACGCGCTCAGATACGCCCGATCAAGAGAAGGATGATCACGATGACCAGGACCAATCCCAGTCCACCCGTGGGGTAGTAACCCCAGTTGCGGCTGTACGGCCATGTCGGCAGAGCGCCGAGCAGCAGGATAATCAATATGATGATGAGAATGGTTCCCATAAACACGCTCGCGTCTGTGAGCGGTCTCTAGGCAATCTCTGTGCCAGTCGGTCGAACCGAGCGCCCCACCCGCGATCACACGCCGTTCGACCTCGTGTGCGGCAGCGGGCCATTAGCCCTCGGACGGACCTCCAGCCTAACCATGACAATTTGTCGTGCGACGGATTGGATTCATGCCGGTGCAGTCTGCGAGTCAGCCGGCATCCCACTGCCAGCCGAGACCGTCCGAGTTTGAAGCCGTGATGACGAGGCGTTGTCACGGTGTCTCAGACTTGACCAGGAGGAGCACTCCGACACACAAGCCCATCGCGCCGAGGCCGAATCCAATGATCAGTTCAGCGGGTAGACCGGCCAGCGATGGCTCGGCGTCGAACCGTGCGCCGATCGCGGCGTGCAACCCGCCGTAGGCAATCGCGGCGATCCCGGTTACGAGGCAGGTCAATCCTATCCAGCGCATGATCGGCCGCCGAACCATCGCGTCTCCTTGGTCGGAACACGCGTCGAACTGAAGACACCGATCGTCGGCGTCCCGTAGTGCCGTGCCCACCCCAGTATGATCGTACCGCCAGCGGCCGAGACTCGCCTGAAATCCGCGTGAATGAGCTGTAATCCGTCGGGCTTGTCGGCTTACGGCCTCGCCACGGTCGGCAGCGTGACGCAGAACTCGCAGCCGCCGCCCTCGCGATTGCGGACACTCACAGTGCCCCCGTGCAGTTCGGCGATGGCCTTAACCAACGCCAGACCGATGCCGGCCTTCCCGCTCTCGCCCGCCGGCGATTCGACCTGGTAGAAGAGCTCGAACACGCGCTTGCGATGTTCCTCGGGAATGCCGGGGCCGCGGTCGCGCACGAAGAGCTGCACTTGTTTGGGGGTCGATACGGCCTCAACTTCCACGGCCTCGTCGGGTGGCGAATGGCGGACCGCGTTCACAATCAGGTTTTCGATCAGCGTGGTCAGCATGTCGGCATCGCCGGGCACGACGGGCTCAGAGAGCTGCTCGTCGACGGCGAACTTCGGTACGATCCGAACGTTGCGGGCATCGGCATACCGCACACCGTGTTGCGTCCCGGCGATGAGCACGTCCTCGATCGAGACCTCGGCCGTCGTCTCGAGTCTGCGACGGGCGCGGGCGCGGGCCAGAATGAGGAACGCCTCGACCGTCCGCAGGAGCCGCCGGACCTCGTCCTCGGCGATGTCGAAGAACGCGTCCAGTTCCGGATCGGCCGCAGCGCGCGCCCGCCGCGTTTGCAGCTCGACCAGCAAGACGGCGAGCGGCGTCTTCAGCTCGTGGCCCACATTGGAGATGAACTGCTGCTGGTTCTTGAACTGGTTCTCGAAGCGGGCCAGCATGTCGTTGATGGCCGACACCATTTCGGCGACTTCGTCTTCGCGGGCAGCGGCCGGGATGCGCTGGTCGAGCTGGGCGGCGGAGAGGCGGCGGGCGTGGCGCGTGATCAGCCCGATCGGGGCCAGCGACCGCCCGGCCAGCAGCCACGATACGATCGCCGCGGTGAGCACGCTCACCACGATGAACACGATCAGTAATTGCTGCATGACCGTCAGCGTTCGCTCCAGCGGCGCCAGGCTGGCGGCGACCTGGAGATAGATGGGTGGGCGGTGCTCGACCAGGCAAATGTTCACCAGGCGAAGCTGATGTCCCTTGCCGCTGAGCGCGTCGGGAATCGCGCCACGCAGGTCGCGCCATTCCGGGGCACGCTCCGTGTCCTCGCTCACGACGGCGAACGGGAAATCGAAGCCGCGCAGGTTGGCCGAGCGGACCGAATCGCCGCTGGCCGAGAGTCGAATCTGGATGAAGGTGTTCTGAGATTCGAACGGCGCGATCACGCCCTTGAGCCGCTCGGCCAGCCGGAGCGAGCCGTGGTCGCGCGAGTCGAGCTCGATCGCCTCGCCGATGCCCTGCGCACGCTGCAGCAGCTCCGTGTCAAAGCGCTGCCGCAGATGACTGGCGACCAGCCCTTGGACCAACACCCACAGGCCGACCTGCAGCGCGCCGAAGATGGCCACGTAATACGCCGTCAGCTTGAAACGCAGCGTCTTGGATTGCTGAAGGGGACCCCAACCGCGGTCTGTTCGCGGTTGTCCGGGACTCGCTGGCAGGAGCGCGCGTGTCCCGGATTGGGGACCCCCAGGCATGATGGGAGCGGGGCGCGTCACGCGGGCGGACCGTCCGCACTGAGGATGTAACCCGTGCCGATCACCGTGTGCAGCAGCGGCCGGTCGAAGGCTTTGTCGATCTTGTTGCGAAGGCGCGAGACGTACACTTCGATCACGTTGCTCTGCTCTTCGAAGGCCATGTCCCAGACGCGCTCGCCCAGTGCCGTGCGCGTGATCACGCGATTGGGGTTGCGCAGAAAATACTCGAGCAGCGCGAACTCCTTGGCGGTCAGCGAGATCGGCCGGCCAGCCCGCGTGACCGAGCGCTTCAGCAGGTCCATTTCGATTTCGTCGAATTTCAGGACGCTGCCTTCGCTTGGCTGCGCACGGCGGAGCAGGGCGCGGACGCGAGCGATCAGCTCCTCGAGTTCGAAGGGCTTGGTCAGGTAGTCATCCGCACCAGCATCCAGCCCGGCCACCTTCTCCGACGTGTCCGACAGTGCCGTGAGCATCAAGATGGGCGTTGAAATCTTCCGTCGACGAAGATTCCTGCACACCTGAACGCCATCCATGTCCGGCAACATGACATCCAGAATGATCCCGTCGTAGGCTTGGACGGCGGCCATGTGCTCGCCATCATGTCCGGACTGCGTCACGTCAACGACGTACCCCTGCTCCTCGAGCGCCCGACGAAGGCCGCTTCCCAGCTTTGGATTGTCCTCAATGATCAAGAATCGCATGTTCCGGCCCCGCAGCCTCGCACTCAAGCATTTACTGTGCCGTGCGCGGTGCAGGCCGTCAACGTGTCGCCGACTGGTTCGGTCCTTTCGACGGCCGGGTTCTGCTCGAGTCGGGCATCGCTGTTGAGCCCGCCGACGAGCTTCGCAACGGCGTCCCAAATGCGGATGTTCGGATCGTGGCGCAGTCGCCTGGCCAACGCTTGGCGGCGCTCCGATTGTCCGAACAGACCGATGTGGATCCGGGCACGGGGCAGAGCCACCGTGAGCCGCTTCGCGATCAGCAGCACGCGGTCGATCAGGCCGGGTTCGATCGACAGCAGCACGACCATGGGTCCCCAATACGGGACACGCGCGCTCCTGCCAGTGAGTCCCGGACAACCGTCGCGGCGCGTCCCGGCGCGCGCTCGCTCGGTGACCTCGGCCACCAAGGTCGTCGGTGGGATGACGTTTATACGGGCCGCGAGCGTGGGCTCGACGCGGCTCAGCACGGCTGGCAAGAGTTCGTCGAATGCCCCTCGATCGGGCACAACGAACACCGGCGCGCGGCGCGCGGGTTCAGGCGTCGGAGGCGATTCGGCTCCGGGCAATCGCTCGAGCAGGTCCGGCGTAACCCGTTGTGCGAACTCGACGCGGCTCTCCTCAATCAGACCGGCGCGCCGGTCGCGTTCGAGCTGCGCCAGGACGGGCAGGATGAGCCCGTCGATGGTCTCAACAGCCGAAACTTGCCCCGCAAACTGCTGAACCACCGCGACGCACTCGCCGCGGTCCTTGGCCAGCATGCGCTGATAGAGGCGGAGTTTCGGATCGAGGACCGGATCGCGGCTGAGCAGGATGTAGAAGATCTCGAAGGCTGGCTCGTGTTTGCCCAGGACGATCAGGCAGACGGTGATGGGTGTGGCCAGGAGCAGGCCGATCGCTCCCCACATCCAGGTCCAGAACACAAACGACACCAGGATCGCCGTGGGCGACGCCCCGACGCGAGCACTGAAGAGCCAAGGCTCGAGGAAGTTGGCACAGGACACGTCGACGAGAACGGTCCAGGCAACCACCAGAATGGCCTGCCACCATCCATCGAAAATGGCCGCCGAGAGCACGGCCGGGAAGAGCGCCGCGACGACCGGGCCCACGACCGGGACAAAGCGCAGCACCGCCGCCATCAGCCCCCACAAAAGTGCGTTGGGAACACCGATCAAGAAAAGCCCCGCCGCAATGGCGACGCCGACCACGGTGTTGGCAACCGCTTGGGCGGCGAAATAGCGCGCGACGCGTACGCCGGTGTCGGTGAGCGCCGCGGTCGTGACGGGGATGCGGGCCCGCCCGCACACGCGGATGAATCGGTCGCGCAGGTCCTCGCGATAGATCAGCAGAAACACGATGAACGCGACGGCGACGACGGCAGAGGCCAGCGGGTGCACCACCGGACTCAGGAGTTTTCCGATGTTGGGCAACGTAAGCTCGCCCGGGGTAATGACCTCGACCTTCACCGGTGGGGCCGAAGCTTCGTCCGGCGTGCCCGCGCTGTGCAACTGGGTCGAGTCGAGCTCGGGAGCGCTGGGATGCGTCGCAGCTTGGGTCGCCGCTACGTCACCCTCGGACAAGGAAGGGTTGGTTGTCGGCGATTTGGAGGCGGCCTCGATCTCGCGGCGGATGTCGTCGGCCACCGACGACGCCCCACTGAACGAGTCCGGCAGCGCGGTTCTCAGCTCGCGGACCTTGCGAATGATGTTGTGACGATAGCGGGGAAGCTCGCTCGCGAGCTCCGATGCCTGCGAGGCCAGGAGCCATCCCGAGCAGCCGACGATCGCCAGACCCGTGGCGACCACCATCGCCACGGCCGGCTCGCGCCCGATGCGCAGCCGTTCGAGCGCGCGAACGGCCGGCGCCAGCAGAAAGCTCACAATGACCGCCAGCGTAATCGGGATCAACAGCTCTCGGCCGAAGTAGAGCGCGGCCAGGACGCTCGCGGCGACGACCACGGCGGCAGCCCGGCGAACGACTGGTGAGTCTGGCGTTTCAGTCATGGGCTGGAGGCTCGCAAACGCGTCGGCCCGCATCGATCTGCCGATCGCGTGAATCGGTGGCCGCCATGAAACCCGCGGCGAGACTGGCCGTCAGCGCATTCTGCACCACGCGGTACCCGATCGCCAACGCACGCCGAACAATGCCGGGCGCACGGGGTCGTTTCGCCTCGCCTTTCGGGCTTGATGGATGCGAAGCGAGCCTGACGACGGCCGCGCCCAGCAGAATTGCCGCGCCCGCCCCGACGACACATCGGACCGTTTCATGGCGTCGATCGACGCTGCGGCGCGCAGTCCGGCCGAGGTCGCGCACCGACCGCGCGATCGCCGCCCGCGCACGAGCGGCTTCACGCCGCAAATAGGCCGACTCAGAAAGGGGCCGGTCAGGCGGCACGCTTCGCCGCTTGGTCAACGTCGCGGCCGAGCGATTCACGCTGCGCTCGTTTGCGCTGTTCATACTTGTCCACCCTCCGCGCGCGGAGCGCTCGTTGGACACGAATGCCGGCCACCGCGACCGCAGCGCCGATCAGACCCAGTCCGGCGATGCCGGTCACCAGTTCGCCGAGCCACTCGCGGCCGAACGCCGCCGCCAAGCCGCCGGCCGCTCCGCGCAGCGCGTACACGCTCAGGCTGACCACAGCCGCAATCAGCACGGCCACACCAATGACGCCGGCGACGAAGCCGATCAGCAGGTTTCGTATTCGAACGCGCACGCCATCGGCCGTGGCCGCCGTCAGATGCGCCAGGTACGCGCCGATCGCGGCCAGTTGCATCTGGATCGCACGCAGCCCGTCGTCAACGTCTTCCGGTCGATCGTCCGGCGGCTCCGGCCGGCGGGCGGGTCGATCGTTACGCGGAGCATCCATCACGCCCCCCCTGCGCTAACGCCTCAGAAACAGAAAACTGAACAACGCGCCCACGCCCGCGGCCACCAGCAGCGACTTGATCGGCCGCTGCCGGATATACTCTTCCAGCGGATCGATCTGCCCGATCATCGTTTCACCGGCCGTCTCCGCCAGGTGCCGTATATCGCGGCCGAGCACGGCGGTTTGCTCGCGCAGGGCGGCCATGTTTCCATTGTGATCCAAACGACGGCGGCTTCGTTTTCGAGTGCTGTTCATTCTTGCCTCCCGCGGCGCTGATGGCGCCACATGATCTGAGCCTCACACACTAGTCAATGTCGCACAGAAACTCGCAATCCGAGTTTCCATCCGTCACACAATCTGCACCAGTCGCGCACACAACCAAGACCAATGCGACCAGCACGGCGAGCGCTTTCCTGACCATCGTCTTGACTCCCATCTGATCAGTGTCCCGGACGCTTTCGATCTACCCGTTGTCGTTCTCCTTGAGCTCCTCGACGGTGTCCTCGATCTCATCGCCGATTTCATCAATGACGTCCTCGGCTTTGTCGTCGGCGTCTGACCGGCAAGTCAGCTCGCAGCCGTTGGCGGCTAGGAACGCGAACGCCAGCAGTCCAGCGCCCGTCACACGCGCCCAACGTGACCGTTTCATGGGGAATTCTCCAGTGCTGGCGGGATCCGCCGTCACAGGGGTGGATCGCCGCGCGATGCCGATCGCACTCCGTGTACGATCAGCGAGATAATAAACAGGACCAGGAACACAAAGAACAACAGCTTCGCGATCGCCGCCGCGCCCGCCGCAATCCCTCCGAACCCGAATACGGCGGCCACGATGGCGATAATCAGGAATGTGATCGCCCATGTCAGCATGATGGTTCTCCTATGTGCTTATTTGGTGCCCGGAGCACGGCCCTCGAGCGTCGCGGTCCACTGCACCGTTCAGCATCCGCAATCGCGGACAAAGTCATCCGACTGCCGTTTGGCTTCTTTCTCGGCTATCCCGTAGCGCGCTTGCAGGATTCCGGCCAGCTCGTCGAGCTTGCCCTCGATGACGCGCACATCGTCGTCGGTCAGCCGGCCCCAGCGTTGCTTCAGCCGCCCGGCAAGCTGCTTCCATTCACCTTTGACCTGGTTCATGTTCATGGGTCTGGTTCCTTCGTTCATGCCACGCGTGTCGCCTGCTCGACGGACAATGCCGTTCGAGTCAGGTTCCACTTCCCTCCATATTCTCCCGCGCGCGGCTGAACCGGCGGTTAATCCCAGCTGACGACGCAGACATCCGTTCGGTCGTGTCGTGGCGCGTGCCCTCGATCTGCGCTGCCTGCTGCATGTAGCGCAGCAACGCGATCACCTCGCGATGAGACGCACGGGCCAGCCACTCAAGAATGTTTTCGCTCGCTCCCGTCATGGTATGAGTTCGCTTAATGCGCGTGCCGCGTGCGATTCCGATGGTCATTACGTAACTCTTCGGCCGTCTGCAGGTCGATTCAGCACTGAGTGGCGGAGGAACAGAGAAAGAGCGAATGGACCAGCAGACGAGCCTCGTTCGATCGCCGCAGTCTCTCAGTCTCTCAGTCTCTCAGTCCCTCAGTGCCTGTTTTCGCAATCCGCTGAAGACCTATGTCGTTTCCAGCCCCGGTGCATCGACCGTGCTGGGCGGCCGCTTCGTGCCTGCGCCTGGCTGCGGGAACCCGAAGGCACCCCATTTCTGCGAGTGGTCCCCGCACCAGGCTCATCTCGTCCATCGCCGTGCCGGCTGCGCGCCGAGAGTCCCGCCTGTGGCGCGACGCAGTCCGGCGTGTCGGGCGATAGCTCGGTCCGCTCGGCTCTTCAGACAAGACCGCCTCGCGGGGCGTCCGCGGAACCGCGCCAGACCGCGGACGCCCCCTTCCACGCTCATCCCCCGCCGCGGCGGTGCCGGACTTAAGGGGTTCCGGCGCCCATCATTGGATTCTGCCGTCCTGCACGGGCCGTCACGGCGAGTCCGGCGAAGTCTTGGGCTGATCCTTCTTCGACGGCTCCATCGCGTCCGGCGGCTGCCAGTATGGCTGCTGGCCGTAGTAGGCGCTCGTATCGGTCGCCCAGCGCGGGTTGGCCATGTCCGGCCAGTGGTCCTTGTCGAACCCCGCGGCGTTCTTGAGCCGCTCTTTCTCGACCGCCAGCACGAACTGCTTGTTGTCGTCGGAGAGCTTCAGTGATGACAACGGAACGGCGAAGAGCTTATCGCCGATGCCCAGGAAACCGCCGAACGACAGCACGCCATAAATCACGCGGCCGGCATCCGGATCGACGGCCAAGTTCTCAATCTTGCCGAGTTTCTCGTTCTCGGGGTTCTTGACTTCCTTGCCCATCAGATCGCTGGCCCGCTGGCACTTCGTGGCCGGCCGGTACCAGACGATCATGGCGTCGGCGGCGGTGTCCGGGTCTGGGTTGTCCCAGTAGGGGGCAAGTCCGTAGTGCCGATACACGATCACCGCCCGGTTCCGCTCCGCCAAGTCCGTGTTCTTGTCGATGGTGTGCTTCGTGAGTTGGTCGCGGTCGCACGACGCGACAAAGTGCTTCGCATCGCTCGTGAGCTCCAGCGCAGCCGTCGGCATGAGGCACTGCTTGCCGTCAGACTTCACAACGGCATAGATGATGCGCCCGGTCTCTGCGTCGACGATCAGGTCGTCAAGGTCGCCGCACTTGGTGCCCCGCGTGTCCCTGACATCCTTGCCAATCAGGTCACTCGCCTTCTGCACGCGCTCGGCCGGCTCCGACCATCGCGGGCTGTCAGCCATCGGCTTGCGCTCGATTGGTCGCGCCTCCGGATCGCGCTGCACTTCCCGGTCCCGGTCAGCGGGTACGTCCTGAGCGGCCGCAACCCCCAGCCAGACCATGGGCCACGCCAACAGTAGCGTCGCTGCCTTTCGTGGTTGCATCGAGAATCTCCTTTACGTTTCGATCGTCGTGCGGCGCGCTCAAGCGGCGGTAACGTCCCGCGCTCGATCCGCGAGGCGGCGGCCAAGCCAGACAGTGCGCCGTCCGCCTCCTCGTCCGCGCTTCGGTCAACTATCTCAGGGTACGCCGCGCGGCTGAGCGGGCCGTGAAATCGACCTGAACGCAGCGTAACCAAGGTTCGCCGCAGCTTGCGTTGGCCGGCTGTGCTTCTTCGATCACCGTGCGCGATGCGTAGGCATCGCAGCGGGTGGCATGGGCAAGCGGTCGTTTGCTTGCCCGTGCCGACCAGCCGACACGCTCTCGGCGTCCTGGCGCGCGCCGGGATGCGGTCGCCATGCGGGTGCCCCGAACACGGCCACGCCGCAACAGACCGCATCGAGGCCATCCCACGAACGCCACCCCCGCTGGTGCATCAACGCGCATTTTGGTATAGACTGATGGCATGAGCGACTCAGCCACACCCACTCGCCGCGATGTCGTCAGAATGGCCGGCGGGCTGGCCGCCTGTGCGATGCTCGAGCCGGCCGTTGCCGACGCGACGCGCGCGCCGGACGACGCCCGGCGCGGCATCCTGCGCCTGCGGCTACAGGCGCCCGACAAGCTCGATTCGATGCGCCGCTTCTACGGCGAAGTGCTCGAGCTTCCGCTGGTCGCCGATTCGAAGTCATCGATGACCGTGCGGGCCGGCGGTACGGACATCACGTTTGTCGTCGCGCCCCAACGCGAGCCCTACTACCACTTCGCCTTCAACATCCCCGAGAATCTGCTGGCCTCGTCCAAGCGCTGGTTGGCGCCGCGCTGCCCGATCCTGAAGCGTCCCGACGGAAGCGACGAATACCACTTCGTGTCGTGGAACGCGCACTCGATCTACTTCCTCGACCCGGCCGGCAACATCTTGGAATTCATCGCACGCCACAACCTGAGCAATGCCCGACAGGGCGAGTTCAACGGCAAGGATATCCTCTACGCCAGCGAGATCGCGCTGGTCGTCGATGACGTGGCCGAAACCGTGCAGTCCGCTCGTGACGCGCTCGGGATCGACGTGTTCGCCGGCTCACAGTCCGAGCGATTTGCAGCCGTCGGCTCCGACTACCGCCTGCTGATCGTGGTCAAGCGCGGCCGCGAGTGGAACTCCGGCCACGGCCGCCGCACGGCTGAAGTCTGGCCGCTGCGGGCCACCATCCGTCACGACCTCCCCGGCCGCCTGGAATCTGCCGAGCACCGGTTCGAAGTGATGGCAGGCTGAATCCCCGAGTTGTCAAAACTTGTATGGGGCGACTTTGACCGGCAGCGACCGATTTCGATTCAGACTTCATGCGGCCAGCCAGTCGTGCGCATCGATCAAACTACACTAAATGTTCTTGCTTTCATCCAGGCGGAATGCTCCGCTTGGGTTGCGATGCCGGGTACTCGCGGTACAGACCGGCTTTGCCCGCCCGAAAATCCGAGCCGAAGGGGCTTGCCAAGCAAGGCCCGGACCCGGTAATCTACATCTCCAGTCTGGTTGTCACGTACATCAGGCAACTCGTGCGGTGTGGCGGCCTTCGGGCTGCCGAACGACGGCGCGTTATCCGGCTCCCCCCTTTGGTTCGGATAAAACGCGGCGCCGGGGGAAAAGGTGAACGCGGCTGTCCATTGCCCGGGGGGGTATGACCCCGCGGCAGCACATGCCAGCTGAGCGTTCGTCACGTGCAGGGTCGGTCCATAGGACCGCGGTCGGGTGTTTGAAAACTCGTCAACGTTTCGGTCGAAACGTGCCGCGCACGTTCGGCCACCGTGTGGAGGGCGCACTTCGCGTCTAAGTCGTGCTGCGCCGGGTTAGCGCAGCCGTGTCGTAAAAATTCGGGTTGTCGCACTGTTTGAAAGGATGGTGTCCCTTGTTGAACAGGCGTTCGCGTGCTCGTGGTTTCACGCTGATCGAACTGCTCGTCGTCGTAGCCATCATCGCGCTGCTGATTTCAATCCTCTTGCCCTCGCTCCAGGGCGCCAAGAAGCAGGCCCAGCGCGTCAAGTGCCTGGCGAACCTGCACCATATCGGCTTGCTCGCCCAGATGAATTCAGGTGCCGACCGGCAGGAGCGGCTCCACACGCCGCACGACAGCACAAATGAAGACTTCATTACGTCGTCGCCCAACTCGAACAACCTACACTGGATGGGCGCAGGCGACCACGACTTTGGGGGAGCCGACGGTCTCGACGCAGACTTCTCTGCTTACACCGGGTCGTTCCCGCCCCCGGCCATTGCCGGGTCGTCGCCAGGTCGTGGCGCGCGTGGTCGCCCCCTGAACAAGATTCTGTTCAAGAGTGAGCCCAAAGTCACTGACCACACGAACGGGGCATTCGACATGTTCAAGTGCCCCACTGACCAGGGAATGTGGAACAAATGCTTCAGCACGCCGGTTCGCGGTGATACGGCTGCCGAGAAGGCCATTTGGGGCGAATCAGTCTACAAGGCGGCTGGGACGAGCTATTCCGGCGATTGGTTCTACGTCAAGCAACACGGCTTTTGGGAGCCTCTTATCTATAGAAGATGGGGTGCATACCGGAGGCCGTTGAACTGGTTCTCAGCCCCCTCGAACAACATCTTGTTCTGGGAGACACGCTTTGTGCAGGCGTTAGCAAACACGTCGGAAATCGCCCAGGCCCAACTCCTAGTTCAGGGAGGATCTCCGCAGATGGGTGTGCAGCCGATTACCGTTCCTGGCTGGCATGGGAAACTCGGACAGTTCAATATGCTCTACGTTGACAACCATGCGGACACGGTCACGCTCCGCAAGACCGGAGACCTCTCCAGTCCGCAACTCTACAATCATCCGCCGTTCAATGCCACCAATAATCCGGTCTGGAAGCTGATGTGGCGCGGAAAGAATGGGATTTGGCGCTACGACAACCTCGATAAGCCACTGATTTTGAAACCGTGGTTTAGCCCGATCATCCACTACGGCAAGCGTCTTGAGGTCGATACGTGACCTGGCCCATCATGTTCGGCCCCGATCGAGTCTCATGAGCTGGGACCGAAACAAGACGCTTGTAGTTGTCGCCACCGGCATCGGGCTGGCGGCCGTGATTCTCTTCGTGGCCAGGAGCGGCGAAGAAGGCGTCGCTGATCGGGAGGTTCTGGACTCAGTCGGGGATAGCACGGTCACTGTCAAGTGCGAGCAGTGCCAGCATGTGCGAGTTATGCCGGCGGTAGAGTTTCTTCGCGGGACGGACGTAGGCGACAGCCAACTCGTCAAATGCGCCCAGTGTGGCAAGCGTACGGCGTCGCGCGCCGAAGTAGTACTTGGCCATCCGAGTCTAGAGGGGTTTGACGGAAGCCAGTACACGACAGTCGCCGCTGTCGAAGCGGCACTGAGGGAACTGAAATTCGAAATCAGCGCAACACAAGCGGAACTTGCAAAGCCGGAGGTCGCCAGTGACGCCGCCAGAAAACAATCGCTGGATTTGAAATTGCAACAACTCTATGTGCGCCGGGGCGTCTTGGACGCGCGGTGGGACGCTCTAGAGTCCGAGCATACGGCTGCCCCGTAGAATCATGAATTCCAGACTTGCGCGCTATCTGTGTGTACTGGCCGTGATTGCGCTGCTCGGTGTGCTTAATCTCCTTCGGGCTAATCGTGCGGGCAATCAAGACCACGTGGCCGGTGATCCTGAGGAAGTTGGCGATCAACGGTACACGCTGGTCTGTAGGAAGTGTGGTGGCAAGTTCGTCCTGAGCGCAATCGAATTTCACAACGCCTTCTCCGCTGCAGACAATGCGCAGAGCATAGCTTGTGCACGGTGTGGTGCGAGGCGAGCACATGTATTGCCTTCGCTTGAGCCGAGTCCCGAAATCGAGGTAGACGCCGATGTGGCAAACGACCCCGAGAAGATAAGGGCGCTCGTCCTGGAGAAGCACGATCGGATACAGGCGCTGGAATGGAAGTATCATGATGCTAGCGTCATCCAGGATCCGGCAAGAAAGAAGAGCCTTGACGATGAGTACCGTCGTTTGCACGAGGAGGCAGAGGCGCTTACAAGAAGGTGGGCGGAGCTAGTTGACCTAGACAAGGCAGACGAGCCATCGGAGAGACCGCCAGGGTCGGCGAACTCACCGTAGCCAAGACAGTTGGGCGACGACTGAAACGAAAGGATGATTGAATGAGACGGGAACGCCACAATTTCGTTGCACATCTGGCATTGACGATCGTTGTATTCTGCACCTGCTGCATGGATGCTCGCGCCGGATCTTGCACGAATACCATAACAACTACGCTTGCGGCCGGGACGCACAATTACACAGGCGACACGTGCGTTGGTGCGAACATTCGCATCAGCGGGAATGTTGTGATCAACGTGTCCGGCGGCAGCTTCTTCCTGCCAGACGCCTACGAGATTGATGGAAAGGGCAGCAAAGGGGCAATGGTAATGGGGAACGGCACTCCAGGGAATGCCGGTGATAGCGGTCGAAACCTGACCATTACGGCGACATCTCGCATTGACATTGAGGGCAACATCTATTTGACTGGCGGCAATGGATCGGCGGGCACGTCAGGCAGCGGTGTAAGTGGTGGTGCTGGTGGCGCTGGAGGGAACGGGGGCAATCTGTCGCTAAGGGCCCCGGTGGTCCAAGTGTATAATTCTTCAATTCTTGAGTCGAACGGAGGCTCAGGCGGCAGTGGGCAAGGTTCTTCAAATGCCGGTGCCACTGGAGCGGGTGGTGCTGGTGGGGACGGGGGCGAGGGCGGTACCATCACGATTGATCCAGCGACGGAGACGGCAATTCTCGAAGGTCGGCACAGCGTGAATGGAGGCGCTGGTGGTAGCGCTGGCAGTGGGTCTAACGGAATCATGAGCAGTACCGGTGGTGGCCCGGGCGGAGCAGGGGGCGACGGCGGCGACGCCGGCACGTTCAGTTTGACAGCGGACGACGTTCAATTCGGAGCAGTGTACTTCGCCGCGATCGGAGGACGCGGTGCCGGCGGAGATGGGATGAGCGTCGGGGGCGGGGATGGCGGTCCAGCATTCAATAGCGGCATGTGTTCGAATGTCGGCGGTGCTGCCGGAGCGGCCGGTATCGGAGGCGCCGGGGGATCGGCGAACGTCACCGAGACAGCTGGCAACCTTGTGGTTAGCGATGATGCGCTCTTTGAAGTGAATGGCGGGAACGGTGGCATAGGCGGGAACGGTGGGGCTGGCGGCACGCCCGGCGCGGGAGCGGCGGGTGGAGCAGGCGCAAATGCCGGTGCAGTGGACTTCAGCGCGACGTCAGGCAATGTTACCGTCGAGGCGAACCTTGTGGCGATTGGGGTTGGAGGGAACGGGGGACGTGCTGGTAACCCGGGCTTGTGCGCGTGTCCGTCCGGAGTAACCGGAGGTGACGGCGGTGATGGAGGTACGCTCATCGTGACGGCTTCGGGAACCGTTATTATCGAAGAGGGAGTAATAACTTGGTTGTGCGGAGGCGATGGTGGTGACGGCGGCAACGGATCGCCCGTCGGTGCGGGTGGCGCTGGCGGTTCGAACGGGACGTTTCCTATGGACGTAGACAATGACTGCAGCGAGTTCACGCCTAATGATGGCGACGACGGCCGGGGGTGCTCTTAGCAGTCCGTTGAAAAAGACTGTTCGAGTCGTTTTCGACGCAGCTGGCGCTATTGAAAATGCGGTTTCTCGCGGCTGCCGCGACTTTATCAACGGACTGCTAGGACTGCAGCGCGAACTCCTGGACGGCGGTGACGGTTTCTCGGTTTGGGTGATGATGACGCGCAGGATGGCTGTCGCTGGGTGCTGTCGGACAGCGAAGAGCCGTTGCCGGCGTTTGAATCCTGCGTCCGTGAATGCCGCCGCCCGCAAGGCGGGGACAATGCTCAGTTAAAGTCTGCCGGCGATCCGCGTCGACTGGTGTGTGCGCAATGCGGCGCGCCTCGGGCCCATTTGCGCCCCAGCGCCGAACCAGGTCCGTCAATTGATCTGCCACCGGAGGTGGCCAGTGATCCCGAGAAGCTGCAGACGCTGATTCAGGAGACGCATTCGCGAATCCTCGAGCTCGACAAGCGCTATGCAGACCCGTCCATCGTCAACGACCCAGTGCTCAAGAAGCAGCTCGATGAAGAGTATGAGGCCCTTCACGTCAAGGCCGAAGCGCTGACCCGCCGCTGGGCCCAACTGGTCGACGAAGGCAAAGCGCCCGATCCCAACGCGGACCGGCGCTAGATCGCCCTCCGCGATTTGTAGCCAACCGGTTCTACCGGTCTCGTCTTCGCGCGATCCGCTCAGGCAAACCGCATCGTTGTGACATCGCGCCTCGAGGGCACTCCGGCGTCGCAGCCGTGCGCGCCTGCCGCCATTGATGCCGTGCCGAGCGTCGCGTATCAAGAATGACCATGCGCCCGCCGTCTGCGGTTGCACGAAGTCGGCGCGGCCGCGCGACGGCCGGAGCGAGGGCGCCGCGAGGCCACGTGCGACCGCTCGCGTTGGAGGCGTGTGCTTGGGAAAGCGTCGATCGGCCAATCTGCTGAAGGATCCGCAGTTCACGCTTTCGCGACCGCTCGCCCGCGCGTGGAGGCGGTGCGCGAGCCGGGCGGCCGTCCGGATCGATGGTGACGGCGCGGCCATCGAATGCGACTCGCCGCAGGAGCACGCCGGACTGTCGCAGATTGCAGCGATCAAAGGCGGGAGGCACTACCGCATCGATCTTGTCTTGAGTGGCACGGCCAGTCTTGCGGCAGCGGGCCGGCGGCGCGAGGCGGGCGGGATCGGCTTCGAACTGCGCGTGCTCCGTGGCCGTCGGGCCGCGTCGCGTGCCGGGGCGCCGGGATGGCGCCGCCTGGTTCACGCCGCGGACGAGCCGACGATGCTGACCGCGTATTTCAAGGCGCCGGACGCGGCCGACCGGATCGAGGTGCGCGTCGGCTGCTTCGAGGCGGCCGGAACGGTCCGCCTCCACCTTGCCCGGCTGATGCGCATCGTCAAGCCCGAGGCGTTCTCGCACGTGCTGGCACTGCCGGCGCCGTCGTATGCATACCCGCTGCCCCGGCGCGTCGAGTCCGTCGCCATCTACGACGCAGAGCAGGGCTCAGGACTCAGGACTCAGGACTCAGGACTCAGGACTCAGGAGTCAGGGTTCGGGGTTCAGGACTTGCTGCGGCGGCGGCTGGGTGAGCACAACGTATGCGTCCTGGATGGCGATTCGTTCGGAAGCGGCGCGGCTGATGCAGATGCACTCATCCTGCGCGGCGATGCGCCGCCGCGCGGACTCAGGTCGCTCAAGACGCTTTGTGAATGGGGCAAGCGGCGACTGGTGATCGTGTCGCTGCCTGTCTTCGCCAGCTTGTCGCGCGGGGCGGCGACGCTGCGGACGGTCGAGCAGGAGGACGATCCCATCCACGCCCGCGTCGTCTTCGCTAACTTCATCACGCGCGGCTTGGCGCTGGCCGACGTCTTCCCGTACGCCTGGACCGGCCGCGCGGCGGGCTGGCAGGTACAACGCCAGTTCAAGCTGGGAGCGAGGTTCAAAGAGTTGTGTCGCCGCGAGGGTTGGATCACGGTGCTCGAATCGTTGTGCGAGAGCGAAGCGAATTCGCACCGGCCGATTTGCCTGTACCAGCCGATCGACGGCGGCGGCGTGGTGGTGCTCGACCTCGATCCCATCGATGATCCTGGTGCGAGAAGGGATTCTCGCACGAGCGATCCGGGTGCGAGAAGGGATTCTCGCACCAGCGGACTTCGCACGAGCGGACTTCGCACGAGCGATCCGGGTGCGAGAAGGGATTCTCGCACCAGCGGATTTCGCACCAGCGGATCTCGCACCAGCGTTGCGAGCATTGGGAGCTGCGACGGCCGGTCGAGCCTGGCGATGTACCTGCTCGGAAATGTGCTGGGCTTTGAGCAGTGGTCGGCAGGGCAGTACACCGTCCCAGCCAGCGACGGCCAGACGTTCCGGACTGAAGTCGCCGAACTGGCCGTGCGATTCAGCGGCGTGCGGGTGCACGGGTCGCCTGGCCCGCTCTCCGCAAAGACGCGGCAGCTCGTGCGGCTGGGCGGTGACGATGACCTGCGTCCGGCGGCGGACCGCCCGCTGATCCTGATCCGCACGGGCCTGAGCGGCGACGACTTCGAGGCCGTGTACGGCGCGTTCTATTTCGCAAAACAGCTCGTTCGTCCGCCGCCATACGACTGCCCGTACGCCGACGAGCTGCTCGCAGCCTATCGCCTGGCGTGGATCCCGCTGTGTACCGATTGGAACTGGGCCTGGGGTCTTGAACGGCGCGTCCGTCCCGCACGCGGCACCCTTCCCGACGGAATTGCCGCCGGTGACGGCGACTGGCTCGACGGCCTTCTCGATGTTCGCGCGGAGCGCGTCGCCACACTGATCGACGTCGCCACAGTCCGGCGACATCGATCTCGAATCGTTTTCGCCGCCAGGACCGACCTATGGCAGCAGGCGGGCAGCGCCCGTGATGTCCTACGGCGATCGATCGGGAGGCGTTTTCATGTTGTCGGTCCGCCGGGCGCCGATCTGGACGACCACCGCGACCGAGATTGGCGGTTCAACGATCCAACGCTCGACATCGATATCGATCCGGCCCAGTTTTGCAGCGAACTGCACCGCACGCTGTTGGCCGCGGGAACGACTCTGATCCGTCTGGAAGTCCCCGGCTGCCCCGGCGATTTCGTGGCACACTCGATCTGGCGCACCGAATGGGCGGCGTCGTTGCTCGAGCAGGTGGTCGGTCTGCAGATCGGTGGCGTGGTGGTCAATCGTAGCGGCGCGCCGCTCGAGCTCGACGGACGCACACTCGCCCCGGGCCAATGGCGCCGGCTTCGCGAGCCCGTCGGCGAACACGACGTCCGCGAGTTGCCGACACTCGAGGTACACGGAGCCGCCTAAATCGTCGTGCGCGATGCGTAGCCCGCTGAGCAGGTGGCATGGGCAAGCGATCGTCGTCGCGGGGCGCCGGGACGACGATCGCTTGCCCGTGCTGGCGAGAGCGTGTCGCTTGCTCTGCACGGGCTAGCAAACGGCTGCTTGCCCATGCCGCCCCGATGGCGCATGATCGCACACGGTGATTTAGCCCGATGAGCGCTCGACGCGCATGAACGATCGCACGGCCAGACTGGCACTTCTGCTGGCGCTCGCACCGTTGCTGGCCGGGCTGTTCTATGTTGGTGGAGCGGTCGTGGCCGGCTTCCGCAGCAGTGACGACGTGCGTGGTGCTTCATTCGTCGCAACGCTCACATTGTGCCTCGGCACGGTGTGGATCTGGCGGCGCTACGTCCGCTGGGACCTCGTGCGCGTGTCGTCGACCGCCGGGCTGACGCTGCTGGCACTGGGCCAGGTGCTGCTGTGGTACCCCGTCTTTCCGGTGAGCGATTGTGTGTCGGACGATTTGCTGCGGTGCGGCCAGAGCAGCACGTTGGCCGGACTGTGGTGCGTTGGATGCGCCCTGACGTGGTGGTGGAGCGTCCTGGCCGAGCGTCGTCGGCCGGTGCCCTCGGCAGCGCCTTCAGGAGGTTTGATCATGTCACCCAACACCGCACGGGCGGCGCTCGGCATGGCGCTGTTGCCACTCCTGCCCGGCGTATTCTTCCTGGTCGCCGTGCCGCTCGAGGACCTGACGCCACTGACCGCGCCGCACTCGTTGTTTGTGGCGTACGAGGCGTGCGCGCTCGTGGCCGTCGGCGCTTGGCTGAGAATCTGGCGCCGCAGAGTGGCATGGACACCGTTAGCTCGACGGCGCACGTCTTGGCTGGCGATCGCCCTGGCCGTGGCGCCCATGTCCGTCTATGTCCCCGACGCAGACACGTGGCTGCTGAGTCCGGCAATTTCGACGATCGCCGACGCCGTGCGAGACACGCTCCCGCTGTTCGCCCTGGCGGCATGGTTCGGCGGCACCGCGCTGGCCTGGCGAACGGGACGCACGTCGGCCGAACCCTCGGAGCTTGCCCAGGTCACGTGTCCGCAGTGCTCGTACAGTCTGGTTGGCCTCCGCGAAGTCCGCTGCCCGGAATGCGGCTGGAGCTCAACCGTCGATGACATCGTTGGGCGCGCCTTGGCCAACGCACTCGACTAGATGACCGTGCGCGATAATGCGCCATCGGGGTGGCATGGGCAAGCGATCGTCGTCCCGGCGCTCCGGGACGACGATCGCTTGCCCGTGCTGGCGAGAGCGTGTTGCTTGCTCCGCACGGGCAAGCAAACGGCCGCTTGCCCATGAAGATCTATGAAGACGGGGCGTCCCAGACTTCCGTCGGGTACGCTGGTGTTGTTCGCAACAGTGCCCGACGGCAGGGAGGCCCCGATGAGACGCACGCATAT
>Ga0187892_10003855_pt1 | contig 26491 bp, 29 predicted proteins | sample MA1701073metaG_FD_139345 | JGI IMG/M metagenome (GOLD analysis project Ga0187892, IMG submission 139345) | Bio-ooze microbial communities from a basaltic lava cave in the Kipuka Kanohina Cave System on the Island of Hawaii, USA - MA170107-3 metaG ... | reverse complement strand
TCGAACATGACCTCGGCGACGTACATGGTGGTGTCGAGGCCGACCAGGTCGAGCAGCGTGAACGGGCCCATCGGGTAGCCGCAGCCGAGCTTCATGGCCTGGTCGATGTCCTCCAGGGAGGCCAGCCCGTTCTCGTAGACGCGGATCGCGTCCAGGAGGTACGGGACCAGCAGCCGGTTCACGATGAACGCGGTGGAGTCCTTCGCCCGGACGGGGACCTTGCCGACCGCCTGCACCCACTCGAACGCCTGCAGCACCGCCTTCTCGTCGGTGAGGATCGTGCGCACCACCTCGACCAGCTTCATGAGCGGCACCGGGTTGAAGAAATGCAGCCCGAGCACCTGGGCCGGCCGCTTGGTCGCCGCGGCCATCGCGGTGATGTTGCAGGACGAGGTGTTGGAGGCCAGCAGGGCGTGAGGCGGACAGATCCGATCGAGCTTGGCGAAGGTCTCGTTCTTGAGCGGCTGGTTCTCGGTGATGGCCTCGATCACGAGGTCGCAGTCGCGCAACTCCTCGAGCTGCGAGGCGCCCCGGAGCCGGCCGAGCGTGTCGCGCATCGCGCGCTCGTCGATCTTGGACTTCGCGACCAGCGCGTCCAGGGTCTTGCGGATGCCGGTAAGGCCCTTGTCGAGAAGGTCGGGGCTGGCTTCGACCACCGTGGTCGAGAACCCGGCCTGGGCGGACACCCGGGCGATACCGGAGCCCATGAGACCGCACCCGATGACACCAACGGTTTTGATGGCCATGAACGCGAGCTCTCCTCTTGCTGCGTGCTACGAGGCTCCGCCTCTCACGGCGACGGAGCCTGCTCCCCCTGGGTGGTCTGGTCTTACCGGCGCGAGCGGCCCGGGAGCGGACGCATCGCCGCGGCTTCGTGGGCGAGATCGCCCGGCGGGCACGGATTCCTGACGGTGATGGTCATGCTCGCGTTCCCACGGCCGTAGCGCACGGAGCCGTCCGGCAGCACCTCGCCCTCATCGGAGCGGAGCGCGCGGGGCGTCGTGTCCCGGCGCAGGCTCTCCTTGAGGGCGGCGTCCGCGGAGTCGACGGGCCGCGAGAGCATGTTCAGGATCATCGGCGTGTTGAGCCGCGGCTTCACCTCGTCGGCCTGCGCTTCAGGCGCGAGCCCGAAGAGGGCCAGACCGACGATCACGCTGGCGAGCGCGAGCCCGCCGGGGATGAGTCGACTAGTCATGGAAGGCTCCGAAGATCATCGCGATACCCTGGCCACCCCCGATGCAGAGCGCAGCCAGGCCATAGCGGCCATCACGGCGCGGCAGCTCGCGCAGCACCGTCAGCGCCAGTCGCGCGCCCGAGGCGCCGACCGGATGACCGAGTGCCACGGCGCCGCCGTTCACGTTTGATTTCTCGCGGTCCAGGCCGAGCTCACGCTCCACGGCCAGGTACTGGGCCGCGAACGCCTCGTTGACCTCGACGACATCCAGATCGCGTACGTCGAGCCCCGCCCGATTCAACGCCTGTCGGGACGCCGGCACCGGCCCGATCCCCATGACGTCGGGATCGACGCCGGCCACGCCCCACGCGCGGATCACGCCGAGCGGCCTCACGCCGAGCGTCTGCGCGCGCCGGCGCGTGGTGACCAGCAGCGCCGCCGCGCCGTCGTTGATGCCGCTGGCGTTGCCGGCCGTGACGACCCCGTTCTCCTTGAAGGCGGCGGGCAGCGCGGCGAGCTTCTCCACGGTGGTATCCGGCTTGATGTGCTCGTCCTGGTCCACGAGGACCGTCTTGCCGCGGACCAGCGTGGACACCGGCACGATCTCCTCGGCGAAGTATCCCTTCTGCCGGGCGGACGCCGCGCGCATGTGGCTCACGTAGGCGAAATCGTCGGCTTCCTTCCGGGAGATCCCGTGCCGGGCGGCGAGGTTCTCGGCCGTGATCGCCATCGGCAGGTTGTTGTACCCGTCGGTGAGGGCCAGCCACAGATTGTCCTCGAGCTGGCCCTGCCGGAAGCGCAACCCCCAGCGCGCGCCGCGGATGAGGTGGGGCTGCTGCGACATGCTCTCGGCGCCGCCGGCCAGCACCACCTCGGCTTCACCGAGCTTGATGAGCTGGGCCGCCGTGACCAGCGCCTGCAGCCCCGAGCCGCAGAGCCGATTGACCGTGAGCGCGGGGACACCGATCGGGCAGCCGACCTTCAGGCCCACGTGCCGGGCGAGGTAGATGTCGGAGCCCGAGGCCTGGATCACGTTGCCCATGACCACGTGATCGACTTCGTCCGGCCGGACGCCGCTCGCCTCCAGTGCGCCGCGGGCCGCGTGCACGCCCAGATCGACGGCGCTCAGGTCCTTCAACGACCCGCCGAAGTCACCGAACGGCGTCCGCATGCCCCCCAGGATGACGATGTCGTCGTCCGCGTGTCTGCGCTCTGCCATGATCCTCCTTGGCTAGGCTGCTGAAAAAGGCAACTCTGCTCGCGCGTCTATTCGTAGACGATGAGCGACTCGACGGCGTAATCCTTGAGCCGCTGCCGTCCCTTGAGGAATGCCAGCTCGATCAGCACCGCCGCGCCCACGACCACGCCGCCCAGCCGCTCGACCAGTCTCAGCGTGGCGCCCATCGTCCCGCCGGTCGCGAGCAGATCGTCCACCACGAGCACGCGCTGGCCGGTCCGGATCGCGTCCTCGTGCACGGCCAGGACGTCGCGCCCGTACTCGAGCTCGTACTCCTCCTCGATGGTGCGCGCGGGCAGCTTGCCCCGCTTGCGAACAGGCACGAAGCCGGCCTTGAGCTCGCGCGCGAGGGCGCCGCCGAAGATGAATCCCCGCGACTCGACCCCGACCACCAGATCGACCCGGGCCTGCCGGTAGAGCGAGGCCATGTGGTCGATGACGGCGGCCCAGGCCGGCCCGTCCCTCAGGAGGGTCGTGATGTCCCGGAAGAGGATTCCTTCCGTGGGAAAGTCCTTGATATCACGGATCTTTGAGCGGAGCTCCGCCACCTGCATGACGGGATCAGATGTTACCTGGAAGGCGCCTCATGACGCAACACGAAAAAGCTCGGCCGGCAGCTCCGCCAGATGCCGGATGGTGAGATCCGCCCCGTCGAGCGTGCTTGCTCGGGGCGCGTAGTGCACCGCGCGCATCCCGATGCTCCGCGCGCCGGCCACGCCGTCGACCGGATTGTCTCCGACGTGGAAGGCGGCCGATACGGGGGTTCCGGCCCGCTCCAGTGCGTGGCGGAAGATCGCCGGATCGGGCTTGCGGTAGCCGATCTCGTCCGAATACGACAGGACCGTGAAGTAACGGAGCAGCTCGTGGCCCTCGAGGATCCGCCGCAGCACGAGGCCCGGCGTCCGGCCCGTGTTCGAGATGATGCCGAGCGTGATGCCCCGCTCGGCCAGGGTCCTCACGGCGTCCGCCGCGCCCGGCGAGAGCTCCGGCGGGTAGGTCAGGAGCGGCGAGCCGTAGCCCTCCACCAGCTCCTGGAACTCCGTCTCCCCGAGCCGCGCCGCCGCGCCCGGCGCGCAGCAGTCCAGGACCGCTCGCACCTGCTCGCTGGCGCTCAGGTCCCGCTGCTTGCTCCAGAAGTGCTCGACCAGATGCTTGGTCGTGCCGTGATACGCCGCGGTGAGCGCGGGCTCTGCGAGTGCGGCGCCGGCCCGCTCGAGCGCCGCGCCGAGCCTCCGGATGCGCAGCGCATCCTGCGCCTGGCGATTCTCGTTGGAGTCGCTGACGAGGGTCTCCCAGAAGTCGAAGGTGACGAGTTGAATCACGAAAATCTGGGCTTCCGCTTCTCCAGGAACGCTTGCATGGCCTCTCGGGGTTCGTCGGTGGCGTAGGTCTGGGCGAAGGTGTTGATGCCGTGGTGGATGGCGCTGGACTGGTCGGTGTTGCGCCAGCGGACCATCAGTTCCTTCTGGAGCCGGACGGCGGCGGGCGAGCAGGCGAGGATCTTGGCCATCAGCTCGACCGTCGCCGACTCCAGCTCCGGCCGCGGGACCACGCGATTGACGAGCCCCCATTCGAGCGCGGTCGACGCGCTGATGCTCTCGCCCGTCAGCAGGAGCTCGGCCGCCCGCCCGGGCCCGACCAGCGGCGGCAGCAGCGCGGCCTGGATCACGGAGGGCAGCCCGACGCGGATCTCCGGCAATCCCATCACCGCGTCGGTGGACGCGGTCCGCATGTCACAGGCCATGGCGAGCTCGAACCCGCCCCCCAGGCAGGCTCCGTTCATCATGCAGATGGTGGGGAACGGCGCCTCGTGAACCGCCTCGATCGCCTCCTGGAGCGTGGTGATGAACGCCTTGGCCTCGAACGGCGTCAGCTCGCGCAGGAACTGAAGCTGCATGCCGCCGGTCAGCGCCCGGCCGTTCCCCGTGATGACCGCTCCGCGCACGCCCGGGTCGCGGCGGAGCGCGTGGAAGGTGGTCGTGATCCCCTCGACCATCTCGGGCACCATGAGGTTGAGCGGCGGCCGGTCGAGCGTGACCCAGGCCCAGCCGTGCTTGTCCTCGAGCCGGACGAACGCGCCGGCCATCAGTAGCGCCTCATGGAGGGATCCACGCGGTGCGCCCAGTGATCGAGGCCGCCGGCCAGGTTCAGGGCCTTGGCATAGCCGAGGCTGCGCAGGTACTCGGCCACCGCCGCGCTCCGGATCCCGTGATGACAGTACACGACGATGTCGTCGTCCGGGCTGAGCTCATCCACGCGGAACTCGATCTCCTCGATCGGAATGTGCGTGGAGTTCTCGAGCCGGCAGAGCGCGGTCTCCCAGCCTTCCCGCACATCCAGCAGCACGACCGCCTGCTTGCCGTCGAGCCGGGCTTTCAGCTCCTCTGGCGTGATCTCCTGGGGCATGACCCGGTTCCTCCCTTCGTCACGATAGCATCACGGCCTCGACTCCGGTCCACGCAGCAGCGGCCCACGGCCGTCAGCCGTCCGCCGGAAGCAGCACCGAGCTCTCGGGCGACATCTCGACCTTCACGGTGTCGCCGAGCCGGAAGCTCCGGCCGTGCAACGCCGAGGCGATGGTCTCCACGCGCAGCGTGGTCCCGCCCGGGATCGAGACCTCGTAGAGCTGCCGCGACCCTTCGAACGCCGCCGCGGCCACCGTGGCCGGAATGCCGCCCGGCGCCAGCGCGGCTTCCTCGATCCGGAGCGCCTCCGGGCGGAGACACAGATAGCCCTGGGCGCCGATCGTCCACGGGTGCCCGCCGGATGCGACGGGAACGCGCGTGCCGCCCGCCATCTCGACGACCACGCCGAGCTCGCGGAGCTCGACCACGCGGACGGGGAGGAGATTCGCCGCGCCGACGAACTCCGCCACGAACCGGTTGCGTGGGCGCCAGTAGATCTCCTCCGGCTTGCCCTCCTGGATCAGCGCGCCCGCGGACAGCACGGCGATGCGCGTCGAGAGGGCCAGGGCCTCGGACTGGTCGTGCGTCACGTAGATGGTCGTGATACCGACGTCTTGATGCAGTCGCGCCAGCTCCAGCCGCATCTGCGCTCGCAAGAGCGCGTCGAGGTTGGAGAGCGGCTCGTCGAGCAGGAGCAGCCGCGGCTGGATGGCGAGTGTGCGGGCCAGCGCGACCCGCTGCTGCTGACCGCCGGAGAGCTGGGAGGGGCGCCGGGCCTCGAACCCCTCGAGCCCGACCTGCGCGAGCGCCACCCGCACCTGGCGGCCGAGCGCCTGGCCCGACGCGCCCCGCGTGCGAAGCCCGAACGCCACGTTCTCGAACACGGACATGTGCGGCCAGAGCGCGTAGTTCTGGAACACCATGCCCAGATTTCGCTTCCACGGCGGCACCGGGTCGATCAGCTCGTCGTCCACGAAGATACGGCCGGTGTCCGGCGTCACGAACCCGGCCAGCATCCGCAGCAGCGTGGTCTTGCCGCAGCCCGAGGGACCGAGCAGCGTGTAGAACTCGCCCGGGCGAACGGAGATCGAGACGTCCTTCACGGCCCAGACGTCTGCGTAGCGCTTGCCGACTTCCTCCATGCGCACCTCGGACAGGCGGATGAAGGTGTCTTCTTGCTTCACGAGGCCAGCCCTTCCCGCGGCCCCGGCCGGGCGCCCAGCCGGATGACCAGCGGCACGAGCGCGAGCCCGAGCGCGGCCGGGAGGAGATAGACGTCCGCCGGCGGCATCCAGGCCAGGAGCGTCGTCGCGATCACCGGGCCGAGCAAGGCGGCCCCGATCCGTGACGAGTTGACGAATCCGATGGCCTCTCCCGAAGCGCGCTGCGCGATGGCGGCGACCGACAGCGGGAACACCGGCGCCATGCAGCGCACCTGCAGGAAGCGGAGCGCGCTGAATCCCCACACGGTGGACGCGCTCATACGCGGAACAGTCCGCCGCCCGAGCGCTGGGCCAGGCGCGCAGCCGCCCAGGTGCCGACGGCGACGAGCACGATCGCGACGACGCCCAGCGCGGCACCGGGTCCACGACCCACGGCGGACTGCATGTACAGATAGATCCCGTACGACAGCGGTCCCAGCTCGACGCGCGGGACCAGCAGGATGGTCGACGAGAGATCGACGGCCGAGGTGATGAAGGCCAGCAGCCCGCCGGCGAGCAGGCCGCGCGCCATGAGCGGCAGCGTGATCTTCCAGAGCGTGCGCGCGCGGTTGGCGCCCACGTTCTGGGCGGCCTCCTCCAGCGCCACCGGCAGCTGCTGGAGCGCGGCATAGCCGCCGCGCACGGTGTAGGGCAACCGCCGCACGGCATAGACGATCACCAGGACCAGCCACGTCGACGTGAGCGGCTCCCCGAGCCCCGGCACGTTCCAGCCGTGGAACAGGCGCAGGTAGCCGACGGCGATCACCACGCCCGGGATGGCCAGCGGCATGGTGGCGATGACGTCGAGCCACTGGCGGCCGCGCGTCCGGCCGCGCACGAGGAGCCAGGCGATCAGGGCGCCCAGCAGCACGTCCAGCAACGCGGCCAGCAGCGCGTAGCGGAGCGTGTTCCAGATGAAGTACGGCGCGCGGACCAGGATCTCCTCGTAGTTGCCGAGCGTGTAGACGGTGGGCAAGGCCGAGAGGCTCCAGATCTTGGAGATCGAGAGCAGCACGATCCCGGCGTGCGGCAGCAGCGCCGGACCCAGCAGCACGATCGCGACCAGCCACGCCACCGCCGTGCCGCGCGGGCGCAGCCGGACGGCCGGCGCTTCCCCGCTCCGCGCGAGCGAGGCGAATTCGCCGCGCGAGAGTCCCCGCTTCGCGGCCCAGAGCGCCGCCAGCGAGAGCGCCACCAGGATCACGCAGATCAGGTAGCCGTCCACGTCGGTGAGCCCGACGGTGGTGATCCGCACGTAGGCCTGCGGGGCCAGGAGCTTCGTGTAGTTGAGCATGAGCGGCGTGCCGAGATCGTCGATCACGCGGATGAACGTGAGGAGCGCCCCCGCCACGTATCCCGGCAGTGCCAAGGGCAGGAGCACGCGACGGAACAGCAGGAGCCCGGAGGCGCCGAGGTTCTGCGCCGCCTCCTCGAGCGCGCGGTCCAGGTTCGCCATCGCCGCCGCCGTGTTGAGGAGGATGAACGGGAAGTAGTGGAGCGTCTGGACCACGATCACGCCCGTCAGACCTTCCATGAACGGGATGGTGAAGCCGAAGTGCTCGCGCAGGAGCAGATTGACCATGCCGTTCCGCCCCAGGATCTGCTGGAAGGCGACCGCGCCGACGAACGGGGGGATCACCAGCGGCAGCACGCCGAGCACGCCGAGGAGCCCGCGGCCCGGAAAGTCGTAGCGGACCGTCAACAGCGCGAGCGGCAGCGCCACCACACTGCCGAGAACGACGGCCAGCACTCCGGACAGCAGCGTGTTGACGAACGCCTCGCGGAAGAGTGGTCGCGCGAAGAACGCGACCAGCGGCCGGACGGTGGGCCAGCCGTCCTCGAACAGCGCCACCGCGAGCACCTGGAACAGCGGGTAGACGATCGCGGCGCTCAGGACCAGCAGCAGCGCCGTCACGAGCACGCCTTCCGGCCTCACCCAGGCCAGAGTCCCGCGGACCGGAGTCACGCGGGCCTTCGCGCTGGCGCTCACCGCGCGAGTATAGCACTGGGGCTCGAGGGCCCGTCAGTCGAGCGGCAGACGCCGAGCTGCAGATGGTATGAGGGAGGCGCGCAGAATACCGCTCAGACTGTCACCTTCGGCCCTGCTCAGGGCAACGCCGCGATGATCTTCCGGTACTCGTCTTCGGTGAAGGCCCGCAACGTCTCGGTGCGGACGTTGCCGAGCGCCCCGGTGCCGAGCGCCAGCCGCGCAACCGTCTCGTCATTGGGCGCCTCGGAGATCACGACCGCATCGTACTGGCCGGTGACCAGATAGAATGCCTTCACTTCGGCTCCGGCCGCGCGGAATAGCTGTTTCGCTCGATCAAGTCGAGCTGGGCCCTCTTTGATGGTCTCGATACCCTTCTGGGTGAAGCGAAGCAGCGAGATGTAGGTCGGCATAGTGCCTCCTTCCTGGTTGGGTTGGGCGCCTCCCTCACACGTTAGATCGCCGAGACCAGCAGAGCGGTCAGGTCGCGAATGTCCTTGAGCGTCTCCAACTCGCGGATCCCATCCGATGCCTGACCCGCGCGGTCCTCGCCGAGCACCGGGGACGCCAGCGCCTTGAACTTGGCCAGCACCTCGTCAGCGGGAATGGGATTCGCGGCGTCGCCACGGACGACGACCGTCGCCTCTTCGAGCACGCGGCCGTCACGTAACTCGATCCGGACCCGCGCGGTCGCGCGGTCTGTTCGCCGCGGTGACATCTCGGGATCGGCCGTCACTTCCACCCGTCGGGCGAGAGTCAGGATGCGCGGATCCGTCAACGCGGGGGGCTCGAAGGCGGCGACGTCGCTCCGGCCGAGCACGATCGCGGCGGCGACGGCGTACGGAATCGAGAAGCGGGCGCCGAGCGCGGTGCGGGGCTCCGGATCCATCATGCGCACGCCGAACGGAATCGTGGTGACGCTCACCCTCGACACGTCGTCGGCCGTGAAGTCGTGCGCGCCCCGGAGCGCCATGATCGCGTCGAGCGCGAAGTGATTGTAGCGGCAGCAGGCGTGGAGCTTGAAGTAGTTGAGCTCGATCCGGTAGCGCTCGCCGAGCGCCGCCACCGCGAGCGCGGGCTCGAAGCCGTCGGCGAGGATCGTGCCGTACACGTCGGACGGCGCGTCCGCGAGCCCGGTGAATCCGCAGCGGTCGAGCTCCACCGCGAGGATCCCCTGGAAGGCCGAGCGCCCGGGATAGAGGTTGCGGATCGTGGCGCCCGCGAGCGCCGGCGCCCAGCTGTTGGCGGGGCTCATGGAGCCGGCCAGGTTCATCACGGCGCGGATCGTCGCCGCGGGCGCATCGGCGAGCTTCGCCACCGCGACGGCCGTGCTGATCGTGCCCCACGTGCCGTGCGAGTGCACGTTCGGCCTCGGCGTGGTAGCGCCGCCGAGCCGGGAGCCGATCTCGTAGCCTGCCACGATGCTCGCCAGCAGCCGGCCGCCGTCGAGCCCCTGCTCCTCGGCGACGGCCAGGGCGCCGGGGATGACGTGGATGGCGGGGTGGCCTCCGCCCAGGCGGCTGCCCTCGTCCATCTCGAGCGCCACGCCGGCGGTCGCGTTGTAGAGCGCCGCCCAGAACGCGTCGGCGCGCGCCGCGTGTGCGATCAGCGTGGCTCGGCCCTGGGGCGAGCGGGCGGCGGCGAGCTCGGCCAGCCGCGCGTTCTCCGGCAGCGCGCTTCCGGCCGCGATCGCGCCCACCGTGTCGAGCAGCACGAGCTTGGCCGCGGCCACCGTTGGCGCGGGCAGTGTCTCGAGCCGGATACCGGCGGCGAATCGGGCGAGCTGGTCGAGGTAGTCCATCGCGCCGCGGTCAGCGGACCGGACCACCGATCGGAGCGCGGGGGCTCGTGCGCGACTGGTACCGGCCGTACCCGGGCTTCTGCTCGAGCACACCCTCGCTGTTGAGCACGACCTGCCCGCGCAGCAAGGTCATCCAGGGTCGGCCGCGCACCGGCCACCCCTCGTACGGGGTGAAGCCGGCGATCCCGAGATGCTGGGACGGGTGCACCGTCCACTCGGGCGCCTCGTCCCAGATCGTGAGGTCCGCATCCGCGCCGACGCGGATCACGCCCTTCTTCGGGAAGAGGCCGAAGATGCGCGCCGGGTTCTCGGCGAGCACGCGCGCGAGCCAGCTCATCGGCAGTCCGCGCCTGGCCACGCCCTCGCTGTACATGAGGGCGACCAGCGTCTCCAGCGATGGCGCCCCGAACGGAATGGGCTTGCCGTCGGGATCGACGAAGATGTTCCGGCGGCCGGGCTCCTTCGCCGCCGGCACGCGAGGCGAGTGATCGCTGGCCACGCAGGCGATGAAGCCCTGCTCGGTGCCCTGCCAGAGCGCCGCGCGATCGGGACCGTCGGCCGGACGCAGCGGCGGACCGATCTTCGCGAACGGCCCCCAGCGCTCCATTTCGCGATCACTCAGCAGCAGATACTGCGGACAGGTCTCCGTCCAGACGCGCTGCCCCTCGGCCTGCGCGCGCTTGATGCGCTCGAGTCCGAGGCGCGTCGACAGATGCACCACGTACACGGGACAGTCGGTCAGGCGCCCGATGAGAATGGCGCGATTGATCGCCTCTTCCTCGGTCCAGTCGGGGCAGGTCGGCGGAAAGTGCGCCGGCGCGGTGCGCCCCTCGGCGATCGCCTTGTCCTCCAGGTAGCACAGAACGTCGCCGTTCTCGCAGTGCAGCTGGCAGAGGCCGCCGAGCGCGCTCAGGCGCTCCATCGTCCGGGCGATGAACTCGTCGGAGACCATGCGCTTCGGCCGCTTCTTGTACGTCATGAAGAGCTTGAACGAGGTCACGCCCATTTGCACGGCCTCGGGGATCCCGTCCAGGATGTGAGGCTCGTGGTTCAGGATGAAATGAAAGCCGAAGTCGAGCACCGAGAGCGCGCTGGCTTCTTCCCGCAGGCGCGCGACCGCCGCCGGCAGCGTCTCGCCCTCGTCGTACCCGACGAAGGGCAGCAGCGTGGTGAGCCCGGTGCGGGCGGCAGCCAGCGGCGCCGTCTTCCAGTCGTCGTACTCGGGCCCGACGTGCAGATGGCAGTCGATCAGGCCGGGCAGGATGTACCGGCCGGCGGCGTCGATCACACGGTCGGCGGGCGGGAGCAGCGCCTCCGGTCCGATGGCGACGATCCGCTCGCCCGTGATCGCCACCGCCGCCTCGAAGACGTCCGAGGCGGTCACGATCCGGCCGCTGCGAACGACCGTATCGACCCGCCGCGTGGTGGTCATTGCGGGCTCATCGGTGCGGCTCCTTCTCCGTGACGGGCTGGAGCAGCACGTCGTAGTGCTGCGGCTGGCGCCGGCCGAGGAAGTTCCACCGCTTGCGCACGGGGATCGCCTGGTCGAGGTCGATCCGCGCCACGACCAGCTCGTCCCCCGTCGTCGCGGCGCGCGCGAGGACCTGCCCGAGCGGGTTGATGATCGCCGTGCCGCCGATCAGCTCGACCCCGTCCTCCACGCCGGCCTTGGCCACGCCGACCACGAAGCACAGGTTCGCGTAGGCGCCCGCCCGCATGCACAGCTCGTTCAGATCGAGCGCGAGCGGCGACAGCGGCGTGTTGTAGCCGATGAGAATGACCTCGGCGCCCTGCAGCGCCAGCGCCCGGTAGCTCTCGGGGTAGCGCCGGTCCTGGCAGATCGCGATCCCGACCTTCGCGCCGACGGCGTCGAAGACCTTGTACCCCGTGTCGCCGTGGGCGAAGTAGTAGGGCTCGTACACCTGGGCGAAGCCGTCCGGCGCCTTCGTCCCGGGCAGATGGATCTTCCGGAACGTGCCGCAGAGCCGGCCGTCGCGGTCGGTGAGGAGCGCGGTGTTGAAATACTTCCCGTCCGCCTTCTCGCAGAAGCCGACGTGCACCGCGATCCGCGCGTCGGCTGCGCGCCGCAGCAGCGGCTCGAGCGCTTTCGGTGGCACCTCGGTCTCGAAAAACTGGTCGTAGTCCGGGCGCACGCGCTTGGGAAAGTACGTGGTGAGCGCCATCTCGGGATACGCGATCAGTTCGACCTGATCGCCGCGGGCCTGGTCGAGCAGGGCGATCATGCGCTCGACGATCTCCTCGCGACTCGTGCCCTCGTTGTTGGGACCCATCTGGGCGGCAGCGACCTTGAGCGTGCGGGACATGGCGTGTCTCCTGTCAGCGGGGGTTCTCGGCGTCCGGTGATTCGGTGATAACGCATTCCGCGGCCGCGAGCAAGGCGCTTCGGCTACCATGCGGGCTGCGTGAGCGCGATGAGGCCGGACACGACTCCACCACCCCATGGCCGGGCCGCCGCCGAGCCCGATCTCCAGGCCGTCGACGGCTCGGAGATCCGCCTGCTGGCCGACCGCGCCCAGGGCGCCACGCGCGCGAGTCTCTGCGAGGTGCGGCTCGGTCCGGGCGCGGTCTCGCGGCCCATCACGCACCGCTCGGTCGAGGAGATCTGGTACGTGATCGCCGGGCGCGGCCAGGTGTGGCGCACTCCGCCCGGCGTCGACACCCGGCCCACGCCGCTCGCCGCCGGCGACGCGCTCGTGATCCCGCCCGGCTGGCGATTCCAGTTTCGCGCCGCGGCCGATTCGGAGCTGCGCTTCCTCTGCTTCACGACGCCGGCCTGGCCCGGCCCGGACGAGGCCGAGGCGGCCGAGCCCGGCCCGCTCGGCGAGCCGACCGTCTAGTTAACTACTTAAGGATGCAGAACCCCTGCGCCTCGACGCCGAGGGGTACGTTGAACTTGCTGCGGAAGTTCTCGAGTGCCACCGCGGCTGTCAGCTCGACCATCTGCGGCTCGCTGAAGTGCGCGCGGAGGCGCGCCCACAACTCGTCGCCGACCTTCTGGCCGGTGATGGTCATCTGCTCGGCGTACTCGAGCACGTCACGCTCGACCGGCGAGAACAGCCGGCTGTCGCGCCATGTCGGCACCTCCCGGATCTTGTCCTCGCTCGCTCCGGCCTGCATCCCACGGGATGCATTGATGTCGATTCAGAACGGGCATCCGTTGACGAGCGCCACCCGCAGGTAGATCAGCGGGAGCAGATCGGGCGGCAGCAGCCCGGACTTCTCGATCGAGGCCGAGAGCTGCTTGGCCGCCTTGAGGATCGGCGGGCAGTTGGCGAGCACCTTGGTCGTGTTGAACAGCGTGCCGAACAGCTCGCGCTCCTTGGCGAAGAGCTCCTTCAGGATCGGCTCGCCGCCATCGTCTTCGATCTCTCTCACCCTGGGCATGCCAGACCTCCTTCGGCGCCGGTCGGTGTTGGGCGTGTCAGCGGATCCGGCCGGGGGCCGATTCCGCGAGCTCGCGGGCCTTGGTGTAGTTGGCCTTGGCGACCGTGTCCCACTCCGTCTCCAGCCGCGACTTCACATCCGGCTTGTCCTTGAAGGCGACATTGACGCCCTTGTCGGCCGCCATCTTCGCGTCCACGGGAACGTGGGTGGCGAGGCGCCGCGCTTCAGCCAGGGCGCCGCTGGCCGCCTCGACGTTCTTGCCGGCAGCCTTCGCCTTCGCGACCTGCGCCTCGGCCGCATGGATGGCCCCCCACGCTGCCTTGAGCTCGGCATGCCGGAAGGTGATCAGGTGATCGAAGAGGGAGTTCACCACGTTGCGGCGCGCCGACGAGAGCTTGTCGTCGAAGTCCACGCCGCCGAGCTTCATGACGAAGGGGTTCGGGTAGCCTTTCGGGGCTTTCGTGTACAGCGCCGGCACGACCGGCAGGCGGCCGATCTCGGGCGAGAACAGCTTGAGCTGCCCCTCGTCGCCGAGCAGGAGCCGCACGAACGCGCGCGCGTTCTCCGCGTTGGGGGCGTTCTTCACGACCGCGACCGAGGCGGGCACCACCGAGGTCCGCGAGGGATAGACGAAGTCGACCGGCTGGCCGGACGCGAGCGCGGAGAGCCCGAAGAAGTCGATCACCACGCCGATGCCGGACTGCCCCGAGATCACCGCCTCGGGCACGCCGAAGCTCCGCTCGGTGATGGTGCCCATGTTGCCGCCGCTCTGCAGGAGCAGCGCCCAGCCTTTCTCCCAGCCGTACGCCTGCAGGATCACCTCGACCGTCAGATGCGTGGTGCCGCTGCGCGACGGCGCCGAGATGATCAGGTGCCCGTGATAGCGCGCGTCCGTGAGGTCCGTCCACTCCTTCGGCGCGGGCAGCTTGTGCAGGGTGAGATACCGCGTGTTCCACATGAGCCCGTACCCGGAGACAGCGAACCCCCAGTAGTAGCCGTCCGGATCGTGGAGCGGGAAGTTGCCGATCTTCCGCGGCATCCGCGCCGCCAGCTCCGGGGGGAACGTGATCTTGTCGAGCAGCCCGTCGCTCTTGAGGACCTGGAAGGCGTCCACCGCCGAGACCCAGAAGATGTCCGCCTCGGGCTTGCTTCGCGTCTCGCGCAGATACGTGACCCCCTGGTTGGTCTGCTGCTGCTTCACGATGACCTTGACGCCGGGGTGCTTCTGCTCGAACAGCTGCTTGTACGCCTCGAACAGCTCCTTGGGGAACGAGGTGAGGACCACGACTTCCTTGGTCGGGGCGGCGAGCGCGCCGGCGGGACCGAAGAGCGCAACACCGAGCATCGCGCCCAGAACGATCCCGGTCGTCCGCATCATGCGCTCCTCCTGGACCGACGGATGGGCCCGGGCCTGATCCCGGCCGCGCCGTAGAAGTTCAGCGTGAACACGAAGCGCCCCTCGGCGGCCAGCCGCTCGCTTTCCGCCAGCCACTTCTGCGCCGCGCGCCGGCTGACCAGCCCGAAGCGGACGGCGTTGTCCGCGCGCCCCTGCAGCAGCGAGCGCGTGAACGGCACGAGCGCGGTGTCCTGGTAGATGTCCGCGAGCAGCCGGACGCGCGTCAGCCCGAGCCCGACCAGCCGGTCCACCAGCGTGCGCCCGGACCAGGCATCGGCGAACATGCGCGCGGCGACGCCGTCGAAGATCCGCCGCGTGAGCGCGCGGTCGGGATGGTGGAGCGCCACCGTGCCGAAGTCCTGGTCCTGCACGCCCACCACGCCGCCGGGCCGCGTCACGCGCACCATCTCGCTCAGGATGGCGCCGGAATTCTGGACGTGGAGCAGCACCGTCACCGCGAGCGTGCAATCGAAGCGCGCGTCGGCGAAATTCATCGCGGCGCCGTCGCCGACCTGGAAGCTGACGCGACCGTCCAGTCCGTGCTCGCGTGCGAGCCGACGGGCCGCGGCGACGAAGCGGCGGCTCGGTTCGAGCCCGGTCACGCGCCCGCGCGGTCCCACCATCGCGGCGACGTCTCGGCAGAGCACGCCGCTGCCGGAGCCCACCTCCAGCACGCGCCAGCCCGGCCGCATCCCGCAAAAGCGGAGAAACCGGCGACGCAGGCGAGCGTGGCTCGGCGTGCGGCCGCGCGTCTCCAAGAGCGTGACGAAGTGCTGCGGGTCCGGCTGGCGATCGATGGCCCGGTAGGGGTCGGGATGGAGCGGCATGGGTGTGCGCCTCAGGCGGAGCGCTCGGCGAAGTGCTCGGGCAGGACCTCGCGGAAGAGCGCCAGGAGGCCGCCCTCCGCGGACGTGGGCGCGACGCGGCCGGCCGCGGCCTTGACGGCGGCGGGCGCATGCGGCATCGCGACCCCCAGGCCGGCGATGCGGATCATGTCGAGGTCGTTCTCCTGATCGCCAACGACGATCACCCGCTCGAGCGGAACGCCGAGCTCGGCGGCGAGCCGGCTCACCGCGGCGCCCTTGGAGGCGGCGGCGGGCACCAGCTCGAGGTACGTGCTCCGGGTGCGCAGCAGCCGGGTCCCCTCACCGACGAGCCCTTCGAGCCTCTGGCGCAGCGCGGGCAACACGTCCGGCTGTCCGATGAACAGGCTCTTGATGAAACCCCCCAGCTGGAAAAAGGCGTCCGGATCGGGTATCGATGCGGCCTGAAGACCTTCCTCCTCGCAGTAGCTCTTGATCGGCGGGGTCGTGGCCAGGCAATAGAGCAGGTCCTCACGGAAGAACAACGGATCCACCGGCGCCTGCGCGAAGACGCCGTGGGCCGCGCCCACGACGCCCCTGGGCAGCGTGAGGGACAGCAGATCGCGGCCGCTCGACGGATCCCGGATCAGCGCGCCGTTGTAGTAGATCACGGGCACCGAGATCCGGAGCTGGTCGCGGTAGCGGCGCGCGGCGGCCGGCATGCGCCCGGTCGCGAGCGAGATCCGCAGACCGCCGGCCGTCGCGCGGTGAAACGCGCGCACCAGCGCGGGCTCGAGGGTCATCGTGTCGTCGATCAGCGTGCCGTCGAGATCGCAGACCAGGAGGTCGTAGGACACGGGCTAGCGGAGCCTCACCCCCGTCGCTCTCCGCGCACGAAGCGGGCCGCGCACTCCGGGCTGCAGAAGTGGGTCGTCACCCCGCCGGCCTCGGTCTTCACCGCCCGCGACATGAGCACGTAGGTCTGGCAGACCGGATCCTTCACCAGCTCGTCTCGACGGCCGACCCCGGCCCCGGCGGGAACCCGCCGCGCCCAGGCTCGCAGGAACGTCCTGATCGCGATCACCGCGAGCACCAGGAGGCCGAAAAACAGCAACGCGCGCATCAATGACTCCGGAGCGGCACCAGAGCCTGCACCGCTAACGCTGGAGATCGGGCCGGATCGAGAGCGAGCGGAGGAAGTCACGGTCCTGCTCCGTCATGTCGAAGCCATCGGCCGGCGCCTCCCGCGCGCCGGCGAAGAAGATGCCGGTCTCGGCGCCGCGCTTGAGGATCTCCTGGACCGCGTCGCGCGAGGCCTCGGTCGCCTTCAACGAGAGCTCGATGGCCCGCAGAAGCTTCTCCATGAGTCGGTCCACGTGACGATCCACGGGCCTACCATATCACACGTATAATCGCGGCCAGGAGGCCGGCCATGCACGAATCGTGGCAGTTCCTCCGCTCCACCATCCTGCAGCACCTCGGCACGCTCACGCTGCGCGAGGACGTCTGGCAGCTCCCGACGGGTCGCGAGCGGACCTACCCCGTGTTGCACGTCGGACTGACGGTCGGCGTCGTGCCGTTCGTGGACCCGGAGCACGTGCTCCTGATCCGCCAGTTCCGGCATCTGAGCCGCGCGGATTCCTGGGAGCTCCCGGGCGGCGGCGGGCTGCCCGGCGAGACACCCGAGGCCGCCGCGCAACGCGAGCTGCGTGAGGAAGGCGGCTTTCGCGCCGGTCGGCTGACGTTCCTCACCCGCCTCCATCCATCGAACGCATATCTCGACGAGGTCGCGTACTGCTTCGTCGGCGAGGATCTCGTCCCCGACGCCCTCGCCTCCGATGACGACGAGTTCCTCGCCCGCCGAGTGCTCCCCTTCCGTGAAGCCCTGACCATGACCCTCGACGACGAGATCACCGAGTCCGTCTCCAAGGTCGCGCTCCTCGCCTGCGCCCTCCGCCGCGGCCTCGTCGCCTAGCGTGGACCACACCCTCACCCCAACCCTCTCCCCCGCCAAGGGGAGAGGGCCGGGTGAGGGGGACCCCACAGAGGAGCGCCGGCTACCCTCGGAGTCTGCTAGAGCTAGTCCGCGGCGGTAGTCACTCGGCCACCACGGGTTCGATGTTCCGCTTCGAGCGCCGGCTTCGCCGGCGCAACCCCTTTCTGGGGGAGGTCTCGGAGGGGGCCGTCGAGGCCCCCTCCGATTGTCTAGCTAGCTAGTACGTGGCGCGACCGCCCGAGAGGTCGTAGACCGCGCCGGTGCTGAACGAGCACTCGTCCGAGGCGAGCCAGGCCACCAGCGCGGCCACCTCCTCCGGCGTGCCCACGCGGCCCATCGGGATCTTGGAGATCAACAGGTCCACCGTGCTCTTCTCCATCTGCTTCAGCATCTCGGTGCCGATCACCGCGGGCGCCACCGCGTTCACCAGGATTCCCCGCGTCGCGACCTCCTTGGCCAGAGACTTGGTGAGCCCGATCACCCCGGCCTTGGCCGAGGAGTACGGCAGCAGCGTGGGATTGCCCTCCTTGCCCGCGATCGAGGCGATGTTGACGATCCGGCCGACACCCTGCTCGAGCATCACCTTGACCGCGGCGCGACACCCGTAGAAGACGCTGGTGAGGTCGACGTCCAGCACCGTCTGCCAGTCCTCGTCGGTGAGCTCCCAGACGGGGAACGAGCGTCCGGTGATCCCGGCGTTGTTCACCATGATGTCGAGCCGGCCCCACGTGTCGACGACCTGACGCACCGCCGCGTTCACCTGGGCGCTGCGGGTCACGTCCGCCACGATGCCGATCGCGCCGGCGCCGAGCTTCAGTGCCGCGGCCTCGGTGGCCGCCTTGTCGAGGTCGAGCAGCGCGACGCGCGCCCCGTCGGCCACGAAGCGCGACGCGATGGCGAGTCCGATGCCGCGGGCGGCGCCCGTGACGAGCGCGGTCTTTCCGGCGAGGGTCATGGCCCGCTCTTTCCGCCGTCAGTACGCCGGCGGCGCGTAGATGGTGAGGAAGAAGAGCGCGCCGGGGCCCGGATTGGTCACGTGGTGCCGGGCGCCGGCCGGGATCAGCACGCAGGCGCCCGGTCCCACGTCGTGCTCGACGCCGTCGACGCGCACGGTGGCCCGGCCGTCGACGATGTAGATGATCTGGTCGGCGGCGTGCGTCTCCTCCGGCCCGGCATCCTGGCCGGGGCGGATCGTCATGACCGCGGTCTGGCTCCGCTCGGTCTGCTGGAGCACCTCGAAGAACGTTCCGCGATGTCGGGTGATGTCCACGATGCTGGCCGTCATCCCTTCCCTCCTTGCTGTCATGTTACCGGGTCTCCGCGGCCTCGGCGCTGCGGAGCCAGGCCTGGGTGCGCCGGTTCACCCGCCGCATGACGGCCCAGTACACGAGCCGAACGGCCAGACCGAACGAGATGATCATCACCGACATGGCCGCCGCCTGCGCGGTGTCGCCGGCGTCGTCCATCAGGAGCACCGCCACCGCGGCCAGCTCGGTGCCGGGCGCCACCAGGAACACCACCGCCGAGAGCGTGACCATCGCGTTCAGGAAGAAATACATGCTGATGCCGATGATCGCCGGCAGCCCGATCGGCACCGTCACCCGCCAGAACGTGCGGTAGAACGGCACGCCGAGCGAGGCCGAGACGTTCTCGAACTCGCCGTCCATCTGCTTCAGCGCGGTGGTGGCCGTGAGGAACGCCACCGTGAAGTAGTGGATCACGTTCGAGATCACCAGGATCGCGAGCGTGCCGTACAGGGGATTGAGGACGCTGCCCGGCGCGTTGAACGTGAAGATGTAGGCCAGGCCCAGCACCATGCCGGGGATCGAGACCGGCAGGATCGAGAGCAGATAGAGCGGGCCGCTGGCGAGCGTCCGGCACTTCTCGACCACGTAGGCGCCGACGAACGTGAGGACGGTGCCGACCACGGCCGACAGCGACGCCACGTACAGGCTGTTGAGCAGCGGCGTGTAGCCGCCCACCGTGTCGAACCGATAGTGCTTGAGCGTCGGCGTGAAGTTGTAGGGCCAGCGGATCACCAGCGAGTAGACGGCGATGGCGAGATAGATCCCGATGATGGAGCCGGCGATGAGCGCGCAATAGCCGAACAGGCCCCAGTCGGCCAGGGGACGGCGCCCCGGGACCAGCGGCTTCGACGACGAGGTGACCAGCGCGTACTGCCGCCGCTGGGTCACGCGGTCCACCAGGAAGGCCAGCACGGCCGGGATCAGCAGCACCACGGACACCGTCGCCCCCATCGTGAAGTTCTGCTGGCCGGAGACCTGGTTGTAGATCTCCGTGGCCATGACGGAGAACTTCCCGCCGATGGCCTTGGGGGCGCCGAAGTCGGTGATCACGAGCGTGAACACCACGAAGCACGCGCTGGCGAGCCCGAACTTGATGCCGGGCAGCGTCACGGTGACGAACGTCTTGAGCGGCGACGCCCCGAGCGTCCGCGCGGCATCGTAGAGCCGCGCGTCCGTCGCGGAGAGCGCCGCCACCAGGATCAGGAGCGCGTGGGGGAAGCAGTAGAACACCTCGGCCGTGATGATGCCCTTGGCGCCGTAGATCCCCACGTTGATCCCGGTGAGGCGGGTGAAGATGCCGTTGTTCCCGAACACGTAGATGAACGCGAGGGCCTGCACGAGGGACGGCGCGAAGAGCGGCAGCATCGCCACGATCCGGAAGAGCCCGCGCCCGGGCATCAGCGTCCGCGTCAGGCCGTACGCGTAGACGAGCGCCAGCGCCACCGTGATGACCATCGACACGGCCGACACGTACAGGCTGTTGGTGATCGAGGCCGCGATCGCGGGCGTCCGGAAGTACCGCGCGTAGTTGGCCACGCCCACGAACCGGCCGTCGTTGTCGAGCAGGCTGCGCCAGGTGAGCTGGAGCATGGGGTAGAGCACGAACAGGTACAGGACCACGGCGAAGAGCGCGATCAGCGCGTGGCGCACCAGGTCCTCGCGGCCGAGACGGTGGCGGACGGTGCGGGCCGGGATCGCGAGGGCCGCGTCGCCCGAGATGTCCAACCGACTCACGGGCCAGAAACGAAGACGCGGAGCGCCTCGGCGCGCAGCAGCAGCGGCAGCTCGGCGCCCTCGGCGGCGCCCAGCTCGGCGAACGCCGTCGCCGCCACATCGCACTCGATCCGGGTCTCGGGCTCGCCCGGCAGCACCAGGCCGAGCCGCGTGAAGGAGCCGAGGAACTGGACCGTCTCGATGCGCGTCGCCAGCCGGTTCTCGCCGTCGAGGGCCCGCGGTCCGATCACGATCTCCTCCGGGCGGATGGCCAGCGTGAGGGCGGTGCCGTCCGCCACCGCGTCGCGTCCCAGGTGCCTGAGCTCCGCGCCACCCGAGATCCGGGCCCAGCCCGCCCGCTCGCACGCGGTGGCCGGGATGAAGTTCATCTGTCCCACAAACCGCGCCACGAACGGAGAGCGCGGGCGCATGTACACGTCGACCGGGGAGCCCACCTGCTCGACCATTCCGTGGTTCATCACCACGATGCGGTCCGCCATGGCGAGCGCCTCCTCCTGGTCGTGCGTCACCATGATCGTGGTGACGCCGAGCCGCCGCTGCAGCGCCCGGATCTCGTGCCTCAGCGACTGCCGCACGCGCGCGTCCAGCGCCGACAGCGGCTCGTCGAGCAAGAGGAGCGCCGGCGCCGGCGCGAGCGCCCGCGCCAGCGCGACGCGCTGCTGCTCCCCGCCGGAGAGCTGGGCCGGGTACTTGTGCTTGTGACGCGCCAGGCCGACCAGCTCCAGCAGCTCATCGATGCGGCGGTTGATCTCACCCCGACTGGCCTGGCGCGTCTCGAGCCCATAGGCGATGTTCCGCGCCACCGAGAGGTTCGGGAACAGCGCGTAGGACTGGAACACGATCCCGTAGTTCCTCAGCTTGGGTGGGAGGCCGGACACGTCGCGCCCCGCCATCCTGACGACGCCGGTGTTCTGGCGCTCGAGCCCCGCGATGATCCGAAGGAGCGTGGTCTTGCCGCAGCCGCTCGGCCCGAGGAAGCAGACGAATTCCCCGGGCGCCACGGACAGCGAGACCTTCCGCAGGGCGACGAACTCTCCGAACCTCTTGGCGATGCCTTCGAGCGCGACGGCAGGCGGGCGGGACTCGACGCCCGTCATGCGCGGCGAGCGGGCGGGGCCGCCCGGCCGTTCCCCGCGTCAGCGGAGGAGGGCCGGGCGCGAGCCGCGATGTCTACTTGGCGTAACGCTTCTGCCACTCGGCGAGGATCCGATCCCGGTTCTTGGCCGACCATTCGAAGTCGTTCGGATAGACCACCTTGCTGAAGTCCTTCGGCAGGCCCTCCGGCACCGGGAAGCCCGGCACGCTGACCCCGCCGAAGAACTTGGCGACCAGCGTCAGCGACTCGTCGCTGATCGCCCAATCCAGGAACTGCTTGGCGGCCGGGTTCCTGGCTCCCTTCTTGGTGAGCGCGTTGGCCTCGATCTCGTACCCCGAGCCTTCCTTCGGCAGCACCATCTCCACCGGCGCGCCCTTCTTCTTCATCTCGAGGGCCACGTACTCGAACGACACGCCGATGCCGCGCTCCCCCGCCGCCGCGTCCTTGCACGGCTTCGATCCCGACTTCGTGTACTCGGCGATGTTCTGATGGAGCGCATCCAGGTATTTCCAGCCTTCCGCTTCGCCCATGCGCTGCAGGATGGACGCGACCGAGAGGTAGCCGGTGCCGGACGACGCCGGGTTCGGCATCACCACCTGGCTCTTGTAGACGGGCTTCGTCAAGTCGGCCCAGGAGGTGGGCATCGGCAGGTTGTGCTTCTTGGCCACCTCGGTGTTGAAACAGAACGCCGACATGTAGATGTCGATGCCGACCCAGGATGGCGGATTGGCCTTGTCGCGGAAGAGCGGCTGCACCCGCTCGAGCCCCCTCGGAGCGTAGGCCTCGAGCAGCCCCGCTTGCTTGAAGACGAGCATGTTGGTGGCCGCCACACCCCAGATGACGTCCGCCTGCATGTTGTCCTTCTCGGCCATGAACCGGGCCGAGATGTCGCCAGTCGAGAAGCGCAGCATCTTCACGTCGATGTTCGGCAGCGTCTTCTCGTACGCCTTCTTGTACTCCGTGATCTGCTCGTTCTCGATCGCGGTGTAGATGACGACCGTCTGCTTCTGGGCGAGCGCGGGCCCGGCCGCGAGGGCCGCCAGCAGCACGGCGGTCAGGACCAGGCCGGCAACGCGGACCATCGGTCTCGTCATGGAAGCCTCCTTTGCGAGCACTGCCGTATGGGTCATGGGGCGGTCTGAGCCTACCACGTCGCCGGCGGGTGGTGTGTTACGCACGCGCTACTGAGCCATGAAGCCGCCGTCGACGATCATCTCGGCGCCGGTCATGAACGAGGACTCGTCGGAGGCCAGGAACAGGGCCGCATACGCGATCTCCCGCGGCTGACCGATGCGGCCCAGCGGAATCCCGGTCTTGAACTCGGCCCGGAGCTCGTCGCTGAGATAGGGCGCCTGCAGCGGCGTGTCGACGATGCCGGGATGGATGATGTTGGAGCGGATGTTGTCCTTCGCGAACTGGATGGCCAGCGACTTGTTCAGCGCGATCAGGGCGCCCTTGGCCGCGGTGTAGGCGTCCTGCGCCCGCGTGAAACCGGCGAGCGCCGACACGGATCCGACGAGCACGATCGAGCCGCCGCCGGCCGCGCGGAGATGCGGGATCCCGTGCTTGGTCACCCAGAACACCGACTTGAGGTTGATGGCCATGACGCGGTCCCACTGCGCGCCATCGGTCTCGAGCACCGAGCGGTCGCGGTCCTTCCAGAGCACGCCCGCGTTGTTGTACAGCACGTGGAGCGCGCCGAAGCGCCGCCGGCCCGCCTCGACCATGCGCTCGACGTCGTCCTCCACCGCCACGTCGCCCACCGCGGCCAGCGCCTGGCCGCCGGCCTTGCCCACCAGCGCCACCGTCTCCTCCGCCGCGGCGGCATCGATGTCGCAGACGACGACGCGCGCCCCCTCCTCCGCAAAGAGCACGGAGGCCTCCCGCCCCATCCCCATCCCCGCGCCCGTGATCAGCGCGACCTTGTTCTTCAGCCGTCCTGGCATCTCGCTCTCCCGCCCCCCTCACCCTGCCCTCTCCCCCCTCACCCTGCCCTCTCCCCCCTCCGGGGGGGCGAGGGACCAGAATCCGTCTCTCGCCGCAACCTCAAGCCTCCTCAGATCCGCTCGAAATGGCGGATCAGCTCCCAGTCGGTCACCGCCTGGTCGAACGCCTGCTGCTCGAGACGCCCGTGATGGAGATAGTGCTCCAGCACCTTCGAGCCGAACGCCTCGCGCGCGACGCGCGAGCGCTCCAGCTCGTCCAGCGCCTCGCGCAGGGACTTCGGCACCTGCGGCAGGGTCGCGTCCTGGTAGGCGTTGCCCTCGTACATCTTCGGCCCCTTGAGCTTCTTCTGCACGCCGTGCAGGCCGGCCGCGATCGTGGCCGCGAACGCCAGATAGGGGTTGGCGTCCGCGCCGGGGATGCGGTTCTCGATCCGGAACCCGCCGCCCTCGCCGCACACGCGGAAGCCGCAGGTGCGATTGTCCCAGCCGCAGGCGATGCGGGTCGGCGCGAAGGAGCCGGCCTGATACCGCTTGTACGCGTTGATCGTCGGCGCGTAGAAGTAGGCGAGCTCGCGCGCCATCGCCATCTGCCCGCCGACCCACTGCTGGAACAGCGGCGTGCCCTGCCGCGATCCCTCGGCCGCGAACAGGTTCTTCCGGCCGCGCGGGTCCCATACCGAGGAGTGCAGATGGCACGACGAGCCGGCCGCGCCCATGTCGTACTTGGCCATGAAGGTGACCGAGCAGCCTTGGGCCCAGGCCATCTCCTTCACGCCGTGCTTGTAGAGGACGTGGCGGTCGGCCATCTCCAGCGCCTCGGTGTAGCGCAGGTTGATCTCCTCCTGCCCGCGGCCCCACTCCCCCTTCGAGAACTCCACCGGGACCCGCGCGCCCTCCATGTGATTCCGGATCGCGCGCACCAGCGGCTCCTCCTTGGACGTCTGCAGGATGTGATAGTCCTCGAGGTAGTTGGAGACCGGCGTCAGCCGCTGGTAACGCTTCTCGCGGGCTTCGTCGAAGGATTCGCGGAACAGGTACAGCTCGAGCTCGGAGGCCACCTTCACGAGGTAGCCCTGCTTGCGGGCGCGCTCGATCTGCCGGCGCAGCACCCAGCGGGGCGCCTGCTCGATGGGCTCGCCCTCCTCCGTGAACACGTCGCAGAAGACCAGCGCCGTCCTGGGCAGCCACGGCAGCACGCGCCAGGTGGACAGATCGGGGACCAGCTTCATGTCGCCGTACCCGCGCTCCCACGAGGTCAGCTTGAAGCCGGGGAGCGGCTCCATCTCCATGTCCACGGTGAACAGGTAGATGCAGGCGTGGACGCCGTGCTCGAGCACGTGATCCAGGAAATAGCGGCCGACGACGCGCTTGCCCATGAGCCGGCCGAGCCCGTCGGCGAAGACGGTCAGGACCGTATCCACCTCGCCCCGGCGGATCAGCGCCTCGAGGCCCTTGGGATCCGCACGCTCATCCGGCACTGTGGTGACCTCCTGCGCGTGGTCGCAGCATCGTTACACCCGAGTCGAGAAGCGCGGCAATCTTATCGGGGAAGGCGGAGCAGGGCAAGCGCCCGCATCATATCAAAAGCGCCGCCGTGCGCTCGGTGATCCTATTTTGATTTGACGATCACCCCGGAGGCTAACCCCGCCTTATGAGCAGTCATGTGTGCGGCCAATCAGTGGCCAGATCCTGGCGGCGCTCGTCCAGCAGGGCTTTCGCACGGGATACTCCAGGCGGACACATCCCGCGTTTTTTCGCTTGACAGGCTCGGCGGCATGGGTTGCGCACGCGCCGGCAGCACTCAGCAACTGCCCGCCTGGCGGCCTGCACAGGCCCGCCAGTGCGTCACCGGGCGGGGGCGGATCAAAAACCATTCCTCGGCCCACGATCGCTCGTCCTGGACGCTCCCCGGGAGCTCGAAAAGCAGGGTGTAGAGTCGCGGAAGGAGGGCTTGCCATGCAGATCCAGTCGTCAAACGTGCTCCCCATTCACGATCCCGCCGCGGAGCTGGACCAGCTCGGCGACGAAATCGCCGAGCTGTCTGCGCACCTGGATGCCGCCACCGCGCGCCTCCTCGCCCTGATCCGCGAGTTCGATGCCCGGGGCGGCTGGAACACGGGCTTCCGCTCCTGCGCCGCCTGGCTCAGCTGGCGGGTGGGGCTCGACCTGGGCGCCGCCCGGGAACGGGTCCGCGTCGCGCGCGCCCTCGGCACGCTGCCCCTCCTCGCCGAAGCCCTGGCCTGCGGGGCGCTGTCGTACGCGAAAGTGCGCGCCCTCACCCGCGTGGCCACGCCGGAGACCGAGGCGCGGCTGCTGGGCGTCGGGCGCGCGGGCACGGCCGCCCACGTCGAGCGGATCGTGCGCGGCTGGCGACGCGTGGATCGCCACGCCGAGGCGCGCGAGAGCAAGCGCCGGCATGCCAGCCGCGCCCTTCACCTCTATCAGGACGAGGACGGCATGGTGGTCCTCCGGGGGCGGCTCGAGCCGGAAGTAGGCGCGCTGCTCAGGCAAGCGCTCGCCGCCGCGCGCGAGATGCTGTACCAGCGGGCCCGCGCCGAGTCGGCGGCCCCGCGCCCGGCTGACCCGTCTGGGGACCCGCCGACCACGGCCCAGCAGCAGGCGGATGCGCTCGGCCTGCTGGCGGAGACGGCGCTGCATCATGGGCTCGATCCCGGCGCCCCGGGCGAGCGCTACCAGGTGGTGGTCCACGTCGACGCCCCGGTGCTGGCCGATCCGGATCAGCCGGGGCAGTCGGTCCTCGAGGACGGCCCGCGCGTTCCCGCGGAAACGTCCCGCCGCCTGGCCTGCGATGCCAGCCGGGTGGTGATGCGTCACGACGATGAAGGGCGGCTGCTGGAGATCGGGGCCCGGACCCGGACGATTCCCCCCGCCTTGCGGCGAGCGCTCCAGCATCGGGACCGGGGCTGTCGCTTCCCGGGCTGCGGCGTCCGCGTCGGCCAGGGGCATCATCTCCGCCACTGGGCGCACGGGGGCCCGACCAC
>Ga0187892_10003854_pt1 | contig 26493 bp, 20 predicted proteins | sample MA1701073metaG_FD_139345 | JGI IMG/M metagenome (GOLD analysis project Ga0187892, IMG submission 139345) | Bio-ooze microbial communities from a basaltic lava cave in the Kipuka Kanohina Cave System on the Island of Hawaii, USA - MA170107-3 metaG ... | reverse complement strand
AGGCATTCTTTCGATTCCTCCACTGTCAGTATGCGAGAACGGAACGTTATGTTGAAGAATACGCTCACCATCGACCGGTAAGGGGAAGCTCGTAATTAGCGCTTCCGGGATCTTTCCGCGGCGAGCCGCTTTGCTGTTTACAACACGATTTGCGAAAACCTGATATACAAAATAGCTCTTGTTGTATAGCTCGACGGTGAAATCGGTCATTGAATTGGAGAGGATGACTTTAACTCCCCGGTTTGCAAGCCGAGCGAACACGTCTGCTAATTCTTTTTGTGCGGTCTGCGAAAAGCCTTGCTTCGAGTACGAGGTGAAAAAGGCCGTCTCGGAAATCGGTTGGTATGGAGGATCGAAATAAACAAGATCCCCACGTTTTGCAAACCTTAGGACAGAAGCGAAACTGCATGCCTCGATGCTTACCCCGGCCAGGGTTTTCGAGACCGCTCTTAAATTCTCTTCGTCACAGATCGTCGGGTTTTCATAACGTCCCAAGGGAGCATTGAACTTGCCTTTACTGTTCTCTCTATAGAGTCCGTTGAAACACGTCCTGTTGAGGTAGATTAATCGCGCAGCTCTGTTGGTTAAAGCGCGGGGAACATTGCTTCGCACCTCGTAGTAATAGCTTTCGCAGTGCCTCGCTTTGTGTCCCCTAAGAAGCTTAACGACCGTTTCAACGTCGTCGCGAACACCCAGATATGCTTCGATCAGATTCTTGTTCACATCGGAAACATGGGGTTTCCCTGTCAGTTGCCCGGTTCTCGCCAAAGCGAAAAATAAGGCGCCCCCGCCAAAGAAAGGTTCGTGATAACGGCGATACGGCTTCGCCGCTTCGACCGCTTTGAGCAATTCGGGCAGGAGTTGCCTTTTCCCGCCGACCCATTTCAAAAACGGTCGAGGAGGCGGCTCCCTGAAAGAGCTCATTGGCTACAACCCGAAGTCGAGCTCAAGCCACTTCTTCGTATCTTCGAATTCAACAGCCCGGCCTGTCGATAGCAGATAAGCTTTCATAATTCGAGGTGCCCCTAGTTTAATCTTCGCCTCAACGCTCGCTCAATAGGCGCGGCCAAGCCAGCCACAGATACCGACACATAGACCAGAAAGTAAGGACCGCGGCCAGGTAGAGCAAGACGAATCCGACAGGGTACACGGGAACAAACCCGATCGGCTCCCTGTATATCAGCAGGATCAGGGCGAGCATCTGGGCGGTCGTTTTGATCTTGCCCAGGGAAGAGACCGCTACTTTGGATCGCGCGCCCAGCTCCGCCATCCATTCGCGCAGCGCCGAAACGGCGACTTCGCGCCCGATGATGACCGCCGCAGGCAAGGCCAGCCACACGCTAGGGTCGGCCTGCACCAGCAATACGAGCGCCACCGCAACCATCAGCTTGTCGGCCACCGGATCCAAGAACGCCCCCAATTCGGAGGTTTGGTCGAGCCGGCGCGCTAAAAAACCGTCTAGCAAATCCGACAGTGCTGCCACGCTAAATAGCAAAGCGGCGAGCAAATGTGCCGACTGGATGGGCAAGTAAAACACCACTACGAATAAAGGGATCATGGCGATGCGAAACAGCGTGAGCGCGTTTGGGATATTCATGGCGATCCGTGATGCAGGCGTTCATAGATCTTTACAGCCAGTTGCCGGCTGATGCCAGACGCCCTGCTGAGATCTTCTACGCCCGCCCGCTCCACCCCTTGCAAGCCGCCAAAGTGTTGGATCAACGAGCGACGCCGTTTACTGCCGATGCCCTCGATTCCCTCCAATACCGACGTATTCCGCTTACTAGAACGCCGCTGTCTGTGCCCGCTAAGGGCGAAGCGGTGCGCTTCGTCTCGGATCTGCTGGATGAGATGCAAGGCGGTGGAATCTCGCAACAACCTCGGACCCGCGCGCCCGTCAGAAAGCACCAAGGTCTCTAAACCCGCTTTGCGGGAAGGGCCTTTGGCAACGCCCAGCACACACACGGACTCGATTTGCAACGCATCGAGCACATCCCGCGCTTGCCTCACCTGTCCCCTGCCGCCATCGATCAACAAGAGATCTGGCCGCTTGTCCCCCTCTCGCTTCAGGCGTACGTAGCGTCTTTGTAAGACCTGATGCATGGCGGCGTAGTCATCCCCAGGCTCTATGCCCGCGATGTTGAATCGCCGATAATCCGATTTCACCGGCCCCTCGAGGTCGAATACCACGCAGGCACCCACGGTCGCTTCACCTCGGGTATGGCTGATATCAAAACATTCCATACGCTCGATGGGATGGTCCAAGTTCAACGCCAGGCGCAAGGCATTCATTCGCCGGTGCTGGCCTACCCGCCCGGCAAGACGTTGGGATAAAGCAACCCTGGCATTTTCCTGTGCCATTTCGATCCAACGCAGGTGTTTGCCCCGGCTTGCAGGCTGAATTTGCACGGCACGCCCGGCGCGCTCGGAAAGAACACGGGCCAACAGCCTCAAGTCGCCGGTTTTCTCACTGATCAGGATCTGCGGCGGGATAATGCGGTCCGAGCGCTGCGCGAGATAGTACTGCGGTAAAAACGCCGACAGGATCTCGGCCGCATTCGCCTCACGCGTATGCGCTGGAAAAAATGATTTGTTACCCAGATTACGACCCCCGCGCACGAAGAACACCTGAACGCACCCAAGACCATCCTCCTCAACACAAGCGATGATATCGATGTCACCCCCGGTGGAGCTGAAATATTGTTTTTGGTTAACCCGTTGCAACGCGCTTATCTGATCCCTGCAACGCGCGGCCTGCTCGAAATTAAGCCGTAGGGCGGCCTGCTCCATGCGCTCGATCAGCAGGTCGATGACTTCCTGGCTCCTGCCCTCAAGAAACATCACCGCATGCTGGACGTCTTCTCGATACGCGGTGGTCTCGACAAAACCCACGCACGGCGCCGTGCAACGTTTGATCTGGTATTGCAAGCAGGGACGGCTGCGGCTCTGAAAATAACTGTCTTCACAATCCCGGATCAGGAACAGCTTCTGCAGCAGATTGAGGCTCGCCCGCACGGCTCCCGCATTGGGGTAGGGTCCAAAGTAGCGGCCTTGGCCCGTTCTGGCTCCACGGTGAAAGCTAAGGCGCGGGAACTCCTTCTCTGAGGATAGATAGACATAAGGGTAGCTTTTATCGTCGCGCAGCACCACATTGTAGCGCGGTTTCAATTCCTTGATGAGATTGTTCTCGAGAATCAAGGCCTCATTTTCCGTAGGGGTGACCGTGACCTCAATGGCCTTAAGCTGGGACACCACGCACCGAGTCTTAGGGCTTAACTGGCGCCGTGATTGAAAGTAACTCGCCACCCGTTTGCGCAAGTTGCGCGCCTTTCCAACGTAAATCACGGCATTGTCGGGTCCTATCATGCGATAGACTCCCGGTTTTGCGGTCAACGTTTTGGCGAACTCCTGTCCGTCGAAATTCGGCTCGTCCAGCGCGACCTTATTCGCTAAGCGATACACGAGCTGAGGAGAGAACGGCGTTAAACATAGGTTGACAAGCGGCTCGTGTTCAAATTATATCGGCTGCAATGGTAGGAATCGACGAGCCAGCGGCCACTCTGCAGCCGGTGGCACTTGCGATAGAGGGGCATTTTCGGCAGCAACGATCAAACAGCACCGCATCTGCCATATCTGCAGATGCTATCACAGTACTGGCCTGTCGGCTTCATCCAGAATCAGGCGCAACGCGCCTTGGGAGGAGGCTTCTGCTAGCAGCGGGTGCTGACTGATGACGCCCAGCTGGGCCGCACGTCGCAGCAGCTGTACCTCGTTATTGACCCCTAATTTATTGAACAAGCGGCGTCGATGCCATCTGACCGTCGCTGGCGCGAGGTGGATCTTGCCGGCGATATCCCGCACGCGCCAGCCCGTGCACAGCAACCGCATCAATTGCAGTTCGCGCAGACTCAGCAAACGGCGGACGTCGGGCGAGGCGCTACCGAGAGTCCGCTCGACCAACTCCTGCGGCAGATAGCGCTCGCCTGCTGCAATCTTGCGCAACGCGGCGACGACCTCGATCAGCGGCGCTGTATTCTCCAGTGCCCCGCGTACGCCCAGGGTAAAAAGAAACTGGGCGTCTGTCAGATCCCCATCGGTGGTGTAAGCGATGAACCTTATGCGGGGATGCGACCTGATCAGCTGCCGCAGTCGTAATAATTCCGCCCCCAGGAAGAAGGAGGAACCGATAAGCACCAGGTCCGCCTGCGTGTGTAGCACATCGCCGCTGTCGCGAGATCCGCGGCCTCCGACACCGCGATGTCGTTACAGGGCTGCAATAGCACGCGCAACCCCGCGCGAATGATCTCCGCTTCATGGATGACAAAAACTTTCATTACCGGGCACTGACCATTCGCACAATCGATCGGGCTAGTTGTATTAGCGTCGGACCCGCTGCTTTCTTTAGCCGCTAGCAGCCAACACCGCGAGCACGCCTGATTTGCGCTAGACTATCAGCGGTAGCACATCGTTTTACGGCGAGAGTAAAGCGCCCGTTCGCACGTAAAAAAGAACACCAACGCATTAAACAACCCACTGATGAGCAAGCGCCACCTGTACGCTCTCGCTTTCTTTTTGACTGCTCTCGGATTATCGGCTTTCATATACAAGGCCAAAGTACTCGGGCTTCCACTGCAACCAGATGCCCAGACCCCCGTCTGGACGGTAGAGGCACGGCTCAGCTTTATGCCGGGCGCCGGCTCCATCAAAGTGAACTTCGAGATCCCAAACTCACCGCCTGGTTTTTCCCTACTCGAGGAAAATTTCGTCTCTCGGGGTTACGGACTCACCACCCAAGAGCGTGAGGGAAGCCGTTCTGCGCAATGGGCCATTCGACATGCCAGCGGGGTGCAGACGCTTTATTACCGAGCGCTCGTGTATCGGGACCCGACTCGGACATTCAGCGAACCAGCGCCGCCTTATCCGCCCGTACCTGAGCTCGGAGAACCTTACGATACCGCCATGCAGGCCGTGATCGCCGAGGTTCGCCGCCATTCCGCCGATATTGCAACGTTTACCGCACAGCTCCTGAAGCGGCTCAACGCGCCAAATCCCGATGAAGATATCGCGCTGTTTTTGACCAAGGTGGCAACCCCAGCGGGGCGGGCCGCGACGGCAACCACGCTGCTTGCCGGTGCCCGCATTCCGACGCAAGTCGTTCAGGGGATCTTGCTCGAAGACCAACAGAGGCGGGCACAGATCACCCCCTGGTTAGCCGTGCACACCGGGGAAGAGTGGCTGTTTTTTGATCCGGCAAGCGGGCGCCAAGGCTTACCCACGAATTTTCTCATCTGGGGGCGGGGCGCCGAATCGCTGGCGCGGATTAAGAAGGCTGAGACCTTTGATCTGGAGATCGCGGTCAAGCAGAGTTTCGCGGAAGCCATCGTGGTGGCGGAACGCCGCGCGGAGTTGGCACACTCGCGCTTGATAGAGTTTTCCCTCTTGAGCCTTCCGATCGGCACCCAGGCTGTGTATACCGTGCTCATGCTGATCCCGCTCGGTGCCTTTATCGTTCTGCTTTTGCGCAACGTCATCGGGGTCAAGACCTTTGGAACCTTCATGCCGGTGCTGGTAGCGATCGCGTTTCGGGAGACACAGCTCTGGGCTGGAATTCTGCTCTTCAGCGTGATCGTGGCCTTGGGACTCACGATCCGCTTTTACCTCGAAAAGCTGCGCTTGCTGCTGGTGCCCCGGCTATGCGCCGTGCTCACCGTGGTGGTCTTGCTCATGGCCGTGGTCAGCATCCTTAGCCACCGCATCGGGATCGAGACCGGTCTGTCGGTGGCCCTGTTCCCGATCGTCATTATGACCATGGTCATCGAACGCATGTCCATCGTATGGGAAGAGCGAGGACCTGCGGAAGCCATACGCGAAGGCATCGGCAGCTTGACCGTCGCCGCCCTGGCTTATCTGGTCATGAGCATCCCCTATCTCGGGCACTTGGTGTTCGTTTTTCCTGAGTTACTGCTGGTGTCATTAGCCGCCAGCCTGTTGCTCGGGCGGTACACCGGTTACCGGCTCCTCGAGCTGTTTCGTTTCAAGGCCTTAGCGGGCGGCTAGCGCAGCATCGTGTTTTCCCTTTGGCGCAAGCTGCGGGCGCAGGGCGTTCTCGGAATGAACAGCCGCAACGGCGACTTTATCATGCGTTACAACCAACGCAGCCTCTATCCCCTCGTTGACGACAAACTGCGCACGAAAAAGTTGGCCGTAGACGCCGGAATGGCAGTGCCTGCGCTCTATGGCGTCATTTCTTCGCCGCACGACATCAGGCGCTTACCGGAAATCCTACAGGAGCGCACGCGCTTTGTGATCAAACCGGCTAATGGAAGCGGTGGGGACGGGATCATCGTGATCAAAGGAGTGCAGAATGGCCGCTACCAAAAATACTCGGGCCAACTACTCGATCAAGAAGAGATCGATTACCACATGTCGAGCACGCTCAGCGGACTCTATAGCTTAGGCGGACAAATGGATCGGGTGATCATCGAATATTGCGTGCGTCCAGATCCGCTTTTTCGTGCGGTGAGCTATCAGGGCGTTCCCGATATTCGCATCATCGTTTTTCTCGGCCACCCCGTGATGGCCATGGCCCGGTTACCGACGCGGGCTTCCTCCGGCAAGGCCAATCTGCATCAGGGCGCCATTGGCGCAGGGATCGATCTCGCCACCGGCATGACCCTCGAAGGCGTTTGGAAAAACCAGGAGATCAAAGAGCATCCGGACACCGGCAAACCCGTGGCCGGGATCACCATTCCCTATTGGACCGAGATCTTGCTGCTCGCGGCCCGCTGTTACGAGCTTTCCCAGTTGGGTTATGTGGGTGTGGATGTGGTTATCGATCGCAAGTTAGGGCCGCTCATTCTCGAGCTGAACGCCCGCCCCGGCCTTAACATACAGATCGCCAATCACAGGGGCCTCGTCAATCGGCTGCGATTGGTCGAGCAAACGGGTGATCCCAACGCCAGCGTGGATCATCGAGTGTTGTTCTCGCGCAAACACTTCAAGGTCTCGGACTGCCATCGCGCAAGCGAGGTGGTCGCAACACATCCGGTGACTCCATCCGTACCATTGCTGAAAATCGAGGCTAAGAAAAATAGTGCCCCTTACGCCCCATAGAACCTACGGTTCGCGCACGACTCGAAAGCCGACGTCTTCGTACGCTTTGGACGGGGAGAGCTTTTCCCGCTTTTGGCTGCGTATCGCTTTCGGCGGGCTGCGAAACGAACCACCCCGAGCTATCCGGTCTTTGCACCCTTTCTTGTTCCGTGCGCTCCCGTCCGTCGGGGCTCCCTGGTAATTTTCGCGATAACAATCTTGCACCCACTCCCAAACATTACCCGCGGTGTCATACAGACCGAAGGGATTGGCTCTAAATGTCCCCACGGCAATCGGAGAGCTGGGGTCCACGACACTCCCGCAGCCGAAACAATGTGCGTGGTCCTTGGCTGTGGTCGATCCCCACCAATAGGGCGTGGTCAGACCGCTGGAAGCGGCGTATTCCCATTCCGCCTCGCTGGGCAGGCGATACTTGCTGCCCGTCTGTTGAGATAACCATTGAGCATACTGATCTGCGTCGTCCCAGTTCACGTTAACGACGGGGTAGTTGCCGCGTTTCTCCGTCACACTGCGGAATCTGCGATAATCTTGAACCGTGATCTCGCGCGCGCTTATGGCAAAACGTCCAATAGTGACTTTGTGCGCGGGCCGCTCATCGAAGTATAGAGTGGACGGTGGGCTTCCCATGGTAAACGTTCCCCCGGGGATCCAGACCATCTCAGGCGCTTTGCCTCCGACTGCTAGCGAGTCAGCAAAGCGCACGACCTCATGCCGCGGACGGATCACTTGGGATGGGGTCGGGGTCTCTCGCAGCGAGGACGTCGCGGGCACTGTTGCTTGTGAGGAAGTGGTCTCGGGCAATTCCGCCCCAGCAGGCTCGGATGGTGTTACCAACTTTGTCCCTGATTCTAATTCCTGCCGCGATCCCATCCACCAAACGCCGGCTGCCAACAACAAAACGACCGGGATCGCCACTCGAAGCCATTTTGGCAGCGAAAACCGTCGTCGATCGGGTTCCTCAGAACGGAAGGCTGCAGTAGGGACCGCTTCCGTCGACGGGAGATGATTCGAAATGTCCGAGTCTAGCCGCTCCTCGGTCACCTCGAGCGCATTGACAGGAGCTCGTGCGAGAGCCTCGATGACAACCACCGTGGTATTGTCTTGGCGCGGCGCGCCCACCTCTTCGACTGCTTTGAGCAAGGCTTCGGCGCATTCCTTGGCTTTGCCCTGTGTTCCCAAGCAATCCTGAATTTGCTGCACACTCAAGGTATCCAGTCCGTCGCTGGAGACGACAAGGCGATCGCCCTGCTTTAATTCGAAAGGCGCCTGCGAAAAATCGATCTCTGGGATCTCCTCCCCCATCAACGCACTCATGAGCATGGTCTTGCCGAAGCTGGGGTCCGCCTCAACTTCTTTCCCTTTCTGAGCCATGCGGTTCAGGAAACCACCGTAGCTATGGTCCGCATTTTTCTTTTCGAGCTTCCCATCGCGGAGCAGGTACAGGTGGCTGTCACCCACGCTGACCCAGAACAGGCCGTTCTTTTCCAGCAAAACAGCCACCAAGGTACATCCCATGCCCTGAAGTGCCGTGGTTTCTTTTATCGTCTCCGTGATCGCCTCATTGGCCCGCAACGCAGATTCCCGCAGCACCCCAACCACATCGTCGCATGGATAACGGCTGGCGATGAATTTATTGCAGGCTTGCACCGCCATATTGCTCGCAACATGTCCGGCGGCATGTCCACCCATGCCGTCAGCCAGGATCACCACGGAACCGAAGTCGCCCGTTTCGTGATCGCCCAGACGGGTGACCAAGAAGGCATCTTCTTGGTATTCTCGTGCCCCGTTGATCTGGTCGCCTGCGATATCGAACGTGAGGTTCATGGGCGCAAGGGCCAAGATGGCGCGATTAGAGGATCCCTCGGTCACCGTTATTTCTTTAACCCATTAGCTTCGACAGGAAATTATGTTGTTCGCCCGATTGGATACAGACGCGCGATTTCCCTCCAAGAACTATATGACAAAACCAACAAAGATAAAAACGACGAAGCGCAAGCTCATCACGTGAGCCGCCGTCTTAGGTACGCGCGCCCAGGCGCTAACGCGACAAAGGGCCTCTCACCTTCGCGCTGGCGTCGTCCATTCTCCCTCGCCTAAATTGGACCAGCCGCTTCCCCCAACTCTCGCCAACGCTTTTCGCGTCTTGAGGCGTCAGACGAAAAGCTCCATGCTGAGCGATCGCCGCCGCTTGCTCCGACACCTAAATGCGATGCGACAACAACGCCTAAACCCCGAGGAGCTACGCGAACTAGAACAGGCGATGCGACGCTCTTGCGAGACCGCCCGACGCCGTGCGGCTCTAACCCCCAAGCCCTTGTTTCGCGATTCTTTCCCTATCCTGGAGCAGCGCGAGGCTATCCTCTGTGCGCTGAGGGCGGAACAAGTTCTCGTGGTGTGCGGCGAGACCGGTTCGGGAAAATCGACCCAACTGCCGCAGATCTGCCTGGCGGCTGGGAGAGGGGTATACGGTATGATAGGCCATACTCAACCCCGCCGCATCGCCGCGCGCAGCCTCTGCGCTCGCATCGCGAATGAGCTAAACACCGAGGTGGGGGAGATCGTCGGTTACCAGGTCCGCTTCAACGAGCGCGTCGGCCCAGACACTCTGATTAAGCTGATGACCGACGGGATCGCTTTGATGGAAACCCAGAAGGATCGCTGGCTCGTAGCCTATGACACCCTGATCATCGACGAAGCGCATGAGCGTACTCTGAACATCGACTTCCTCCTGGGTTATCTGAAGATATTGCTGCCTCGGCGCCCAGAGCTCAGAGTGATCATCACCTCGGCGACTATAGACCCGGAGCGCCTCTCCCAGCATTTCAATAGCGCCCCTATTATCGAAGTTTCAGGCCGAACTTACCCGGTAGAGTTGCGCTACCGTCCGCGGGTGAGCGAGGACCAAGGTGAAGGCGACCTGCAGCAAGCCATCGCGGCGGCGGTGGACGAGGTGGCGCAAGAGTCAAGCGGGGATATGTTGATCTTCCTGCCGGGCGAACGCGAGATCCGGGAATCGGCGGAGACCTTGCGCAAACACCACCCGCCCGACACCGATATCCTGCCTCTGTTCGCGCGTTTGAGCGGCGCCGACCAAGATCGCGTGTTCCAGCCCCATGTGCGCCGGCGCATCATTTTGGCCACCAACATCGCTGAGACTTCACTCACCGTGCCGGGGATCCGGTTCGTCATCGACACCGGGCTGGCCCGCCTCAAGCGCTACAATCCGCGCCGCAAAGTGCAACGGCTTCCGGTGGAACCGATCTCGCAGGCTTCCGCCGAGCAGCGCAAGGGACGATGTGGCCGGGTGGCGGCTGGGGTCTGCATACGCTTGTACTCAGAAGAGGACTTCGCTCAGCGCCCGCCTTTTACCGATCCCGAGATCCAGCGGGCCAGCTTGGCTAGCGTGATCCTGCGACTCAAGTACCTAAAGTTTCAAGATATTGAAGCGTTTCCGTTCATAGACCCGCCCGACGCTCGATATATAAAAGACGGCTATCAACTGCTGCAGGAGTTAATGGCCTTGACCGAGGTGCGGAAGCTCACGCCGATAGGCTCCTTGCTCGCCCGTCTACCCATCGATCCGCGCATCGCGCGCATGCTGGTTGCGGCCAACGCGGAACGCTGCCTGGCGGAGGTATTGATCATCGCCTCGGCGCTCAGCGTGCAAGATCCCAGAGAACGCCCCACGGAGAGCCAAGCGGCCGCAGATGAAGCGCATGAGCGCTTTCGCGATCCGCGCTCCGATTTCCTTTGGTATCTCAATCTTTGGCGCTTCTACCAAGAGCAGTCCCGCCATCTGTCCAAGAATAAGCTCCGCAAGCTGTGTCGGTCACAATTTCTATCTTACCCGCGCATGCACGAATGGGCGGACGTACACAGCCAGTTGCGTGCGCTGATGCATGATTTCGGATATAAAACCCATGAAAGCCCAGCGCCCTACCCCGCGGTGCATCGCGCCTTGTTGACGGGCCTCCTCGGGAATATTGGATTTCAGTCAGACAAGGGCGTGTTTGAAGGACCTCGCGGCGTTAAGTTTAGCGTCTTCCCAGCGTCCGCACTGGCCAAGAAACCGCCAAAATGGCTAGTGGCGGCAGAGCTTTTGGAGACCTCGCGTTTATACGCCCGAATCGTGGCTGGGATCGAACCGTCTTGGATCGAAGAGGTCGCCGCACTCTTGGTGAAGCGACATTGCTTTGAACCGCATTGGGAAAAGCGGCGCGCAAGCGTAGTGGCCTATGAACGGGTGAGCTTATACGGGCTGACCTTGGCGGCAAAACGCAAGATCGACTACGCCAAGATCGACCCGCGGGAAGCGAGAAGGATCTTTATCCAATCCGCCTTAGTCGAAGGAGACTTCGACTGCAAAGCTTCGTTCTTTGCCCATAATCGGGCGCTCCTGGACTCGGTAGTGGACCTGGAAAATCGCAGCCGGCGACGCGACATCCTGGTGAATGAGGAAACCATCTTTGACTTCTATCAGCAGCGGATCCCATCCCACGTCTGTTGCGCCAAGACGTTTGAAGCCTGGCGTACGCAGATGGAAGCAGAGGACCCACGGCTGTTGTTTTTTGGTCAGGACACGCTTATGCGGAACGGCACTCAGTCCGTGTCCGAGCAAGAGTTTCCCTCAAAAGTACAGGTCAACGGCGCCGCTATTACCCTTCGATACCGCTTCGAACCCGGTCATCCTCGCGATGGCGTCAGCGCCCACCTACCGCTCGCCCTACTCGGCCAGATCTCGAGCGAGCGTTGGCAGTGGCTGGTACCCGGGCTTTTGCATGAAAAGATAACGGCGCTGATCCGAGCCCTGCCAAAAAATCTGCGCCGTAGTTTCGTCCCCGCCCCGGAGTTTGCCAAGGCCTGTGCCGAGGCACTGCCCTTCGGGCAAGGCGACTTGTTATCCGCCATCGGCAAGCAGTTAAGGCGCATGACCGGAGTGGACGTTCCAGCGGACAGTTGGCGGCTCGACCGGCTACCCCCGCATCTACACATGTTGTATCAAGTCGTGGCCCCAGACGGTCGAGTAGTCGCCGAAAGCCGAGATCTCAAGGCCTTGCAAGCCGAGCTGATGACCGAAACCCAGGCGATATTCAGCGAGGCGCTGCATTGGGGTATCGAGCGCGATGAGATCGTGCGCTGGGATTTTGGGACCTTGCCGGAGCACATCACCTCGGTACAACAAGGTATTACGCTTACCGGTTTTCCGGGCCTGCAAGACAATGGCCGTTCCGTTTCCATCCGCGTGTTCGATACCTCCGAGCGCGCCACGAGTTCCCAGCGCCGCGGCTTACGCCGGTTATTCATGCTCGTGCTCGCCAAAGAAATGGCTTATCTCAGCAAACACCTGCCGAGCTTCGATACGATGTGCGTGTACTATGCCTCGGTAGGCAGCCCGAGCGAGCTGCGTGACGATCTGCTCAAGGCCACCGTGGACCGATGTTTTCTGGTAGACATAGTGGATCTGAGGTCTCAGCAGGACTTCGAGGCCTTGCTTGAGCGCAGGAAACCTCACTTGATAACGACGGCCAATGACTTATGTCAGCTTGTCGGCGCGATATTGCAACGCTATCAAAAACTACGGCGACGGATCACTCAGAAAGGAGGCCCTGCCTCATTGCAGGCCATAGCGGATATCCGCCAGCAATTATCGACCCTGATCCACAAGGGATTCATTTCCGACACCCCGCCCGAATGGCTGCAACACCTGCCCCGTTACCTCCAGGCTATCGACAGGCGTTTGGACAAACTCGAACAGGAGCCAGCAAAAGACCGCGAGCGCTACGCGCAGATCGCACCTCTGTGGCAAGCATGGGAAGCCGCCTCGAAAAGCAAGCCCGAACAGGCCTCCGCCCAGCGGTTTCGCTGGCTATTGGAAGAATTGCGAGTATCCCTGTTTGCCCAAGACTTAGGCACGGCGGAGACGGTGTCCGCAACACGCTTGAAACGGGAATGGGATAAGTTGTCTGGTGGGATGCGCCTTACCTAACGACCGCAGCGAACCACCCTGATGTACTCTCCCGGCGCCTCGCGGCTTGAGCCAACCACGATGCGCTTGTTGCCATCGGGGGATTGCTCTAGCGTGCCGCAGACTTCTATCGACTCACCCTTTCGTGCCTGGCCGGCGTAAGTCGGTGTAAAACTCACCGCCTCGATCACTAACGGGTCGTCGAGCGCAAATCGCGCGGGATCATCAAAAGCATAAAAATCGCAACAGACCGACGCATGGATCTTCGAAAAATCCAGCTTTCGAAAGCGAGTCCTTTCGTGGTCCTCCTCTTGCACTAGGCTCAGGTCAAACTTGACCCCGTCTATGGCTGCCTTGGTCCCTTTGCGCTTTTCATGCCACAGAAACTCTTCATAGCTAAGGCTGCACCCACGCCGCGCATAAGCGTCCCGCCACAATGTCTCGGTCAAGGCTTGCAAACGGCCTTCATCGATCAGCGTTCGGATAGCAGCGCGCGCGGTGGAATGACTCTCGCTGGTACGCGACGAGATCGATATCGGATCCTGGCCCCTGCGCCCGTAGCAACAGGGAACCGGTAATACCCAAAGTGTCGAGATCGACCCCTTGGAGCGCCAGCAGGCGGCCCAAGCGGGCGGTTTTCGCTTCCAGCACATCTGGATCGCTAGCCGCGAGGATGGCTGTTAGGCGCTCGCGCGGCCGGTAAACCACTGACACCGACTCTCGCGGCACGCCGTGCACCGTTACCGCACGCTGACAGGAGTAAAACAGGTAATGAGGAAAATGCGTGCGCAACAGGCCGTTTGCCTGAGCAGTGGTGAGCTTTTGCCAAACGCCTCGCCGCCGAAAATAGCGCAAGAAACACAGTGCGCGGCCCTGCTCCAATCCTCTGGCGACGACAGCAAACGCCAGACTTTCCCGGGTTTCTAGAAAATCTTTCGGCCAAAAGCTCATCAGCGGGGACATTATCGTTTCCCGAACCGCTAGACAATGCATCTACAACCCGTTTGGGGTTGGTTCGTGGGATTGCCGTGAGGCGCACAAGCGTCTTTTGTGGTGTCTCGGGGCCTGGCCGAGGCAGCAAGTGCGCGCAAGCTCTCGACCGTGGGAAGGTCAATTTTTCGCGTGCAAGTCTCTCCTTGCCCGTAGTGTTCGCCCACCCATGAGACCCAACAGAGTCGCTATCGCAAGTGAAATTACCCCCGCAAGCAGAGAAAAGAGAAACGCTCCCAGGCTGACGACGCGGTCGAATTCGTTAGCTAGAGCAAAATAGACCACGATCCATGCGAAAAATGAAGCGATACATAAAATCCCAAATGTTACTAGGACAACGATGAGACGCGATTTCTGAGGTCTAAATAACACGTTTGCAAGCCTAAGGTTTAACTTAAGTTCAGACGGCAATTGCAGTGCCACAACATAATGTCATTAGATTTCAGTATGTTTTTAATCATATTCCGCACTCCTACGTCGCTTGCGAAAGACGACAAACGGTCCGCACATGTCCCATAGCCAACTTTGTCGCTATAATTTATGCGACTGCGCGGTGAAGGGGCTGCCGGCGTCACTTTGGAGTTAGGCGGGACGGAGAGAACCTATCAGGTTGCACGTTATGGGTTTAAGCGAACCGGCCTTTGCATTGGTTCTAGCTGGTTTTTTTTTCTTGCTCATCTCCTTTTTTCTGCTGCTTATGTATATAGACGGTAAACGTAACGCACGCAAAGCGCGTGAAAGAGAGCGGCTACAGCGTGCTTTCCGGGCAGACGCGAAAGCCGACGCCCGCCCGCAAAGCACAAAAGACAAATCGTTTACCTTTGATGCCTAAATAGCACCGGGTCTCGTCGCTTAGCCCCCTGTTTCGAGCTGGCTTGACCAGCGGGCGTCGTGCTCGTACCTCCAGAAGCGATAGCCCCGATTGCATCCCATGGGAAGCGACAACAAGGCATGTACAAACGAAAACGCCACCGTAAAGGTGGCGTTTTCCATCATCGGTGACACAAGCGCTATCCGCAGATCAGCGAGCGCCTCCTTGCCGCGATTAGGGTGACTAGGCCCACGCCCATGAGTGCAAGAGTAGCGGGCTCCGGTATGGGGCGTATGGGGCGTACATCCGTGATTCCGACCACCATGTCGTTGTAGTCTCTATCTCCTCCTTCGAACGAGTGCTCCCAACCGAGAACCAAATCCGAACCTAGCAGAGCGCCCACCGAGTTGTCGCTCGTGTCGAACATCAGGAGGTGGTCGAATCCATCCAGGTTCAACAGGCTGTGGGAAAAATACGTGCTCTGAGGTGTGGTCAGGTAAAAGCCGAAGGTATCGCCGATGTTCCGTGTGGTATTGGTGCCCTTGTGCTTTACCGTACCGGCTGAGAGATCGAAGGCCAGCGTCGCCGAGGTTATGGGGGAGGCCTTGCCGTTGAACACTTCCAATGTCTCTCCGAGCAGAATATCGCCTGCAGAGTCGACGGTGTAGTCGTAGATGCCAAAACTATTCGAGTCCCTGAATCCCGCCAGCTCAAAGAACAAGAACGCCGTTGCATCATCATAGCTGCCGTCTGTGTCGGACAAACGCGCAGCGCTATAACCAGAATCCTGGTAAGCACCCGTCCCCTGGAGCCCCGTGATGTCATACAGACTGGGAACGGCTTGCGCCGACACCCCAACCAGCATGAGCAATAGCAAGACCAAGCGTGCCGCGGTGGGCTTAACTTTGGAGGCAGCCCGGTTCTGGGGGGTGTGCCGGATGCTCGCTAGCGGTTCATCGTACCTGACAGCGTTGTTGGGGGTTACGGTCCTGAATGCCATAGACAATCTCCAATTTAAGCAAGTCCCCTCCGCTCAAACCTGTTTTCTTCAGATAGGCAATCATCGGGCCAAATTTGCTCACCTTTTGAGTAGATACGCAGATATCGATTCTAAACAGTTGGTTAGCAGTAACGCGCGGGCCGAGTACCGAAACGGGGTGTCGCCAGACCGCAACGCTTGATTGTCCACCGAGCGTCGAACCACCTGCTATCCTTGTTTGAAAGCGCTTAGCACTCGCATAGCACGCCAATGGCACCGCGATTCAGACAAACTGCAGTTATCGCTTTCGGGCTCTTTCTGATATCTGACTGTGATCTCGGCCCCCGAATAACTCCACAGGAGCACCTTCAAAAGGCAAAGGATTTTCATTCCAAAGGAAAGATCAATGCCAGCATCATCGAGCTTAAAAACGCCCTGCGACAAGATCCTAAGCTCGCAGAAGCCCGCTGGCTCTTGGGAAAAGCGTACCTCGATCTAGGCGATGGTGCGGCCGCTGGCGAGGAGATCGACCGCGCCCGTCAACTCGGTTACCCCCAGGCTCAAGACCGTAGCGCAGTCTTGCGGGCATTATTGTTACAACAAAAATATCGAGAGGTGTTGGATCAGACCCCCACGAACAAGGGTGAAACGCTGGCGAGCGAAGTTTGGCAGCTTCGAGGCGAAGCTTTGTTGGGACTTAAGCGGCCGCAGGAAGCCCAAAAGGCATTTAATAGCGTACTTGCCAGCCGACCGGAGTCATTGGATGCCAAGATCGGGCTCGCCCGCGTCGCGCTTGTCGGTGGCCAGTATAAGGAAGCAGAACGCTTGCTTGCGGCGGTATTGAATAGCGCGCCCGATGACGCGCAAGCCTTGGTACTCAACGGTGAAATGTTGCTAGGAAAAAACGAATCGAAGACTGCGCAAGAAGTGTTCCGAAAAGCCGTGCAAGACATCCGTTACGGGACGCTGGCGAAGATCGGGCTCGCCCACGCTTTGATCGCGCAAGAAAAACCCGATCAAGCAAGTGAGATCCTGGATTCGCTGGACGAACGTGTTAAAGGTTCCCCTTTGGTCCACCACCTGCGTGCTTTCATAGCGCACAAGAATAACGACCCAAAAAAAGCCAAGGAAGAGCTGAGGGAAGCGCTAAGGCTGGCGCCGGATCACTCCCAGAGCTTGCTGTTACTCGCGAACCTTCACTTCAATGAAGGCAATCTGGCACAAGCGGAGCAACTGCTGCTTCGCTTCACCAAGAACGCGCCCGACTACCGGCCCGCGGTTAAATTTTTGGCAGCTATTCAAATGCAGCAGAATCGCCTCCAGGCCGCTATCGATGCGCTAAACATCGCCGTCCAGCGAGAGCAAAACGACCCGCAGCTACTCGCCTTGCTCGGCAGCGCTTACCTCAAACAAGGCGATTTGACTAGAGGAACCCAGTGGCTTGAGCAGGCCGCGCAACTGGCGCCCAAGACCACGGCCATACGCACCGAACTGGCGCTCACCCGTCTCGCTAGCGGTGCCACTGAACAGGCGATCAGCGAGCTCGAGTCGGTAGTTAAGCTAGATAAAAAAATCATCCGAGCTGATGTGCTGTTGGTGCTCGCTCACTTGCAGCGCAAAGACTATGACAAGGCAATCGCGGCGGCCCAACAGATCGCGCAAAAAGAACCGGAAAATCCCATCGCCGACAACATCATAGGCGTCGCGCTGCTGGGAAAGAGTGATACCGAATCGGCACGCAAACATTGGCAACAGGCGGTTAAGAAAGATGCGATGTTCGTCCCGGCGATGCTTAATCTGGCAAATCTTGACCTGAAAGAGGGGCATTCCGATACCGCACGAACGCGATACCGGCAGGTGCTGGAATACGATCCGCATAACGCCGGGGCGCTGGTGGCCCTGGCGAAACTGGCTGCTGATCGCGGGGATGCCAAAGAGACTGTGAATCGCCTAGAGGAAGCTCGCCAGCACAATCCTTCGGCTTTGTCACCGCGGCTCATCCTCGCTCGCCACTACCTGCAGCAGAGAATGTTCCAGCCCGCGCTAAGAATAACTGAAGAAGCACACGGGCTAGCCCCTGAAAACCCCGAGGCGTTGCTGTTGTTGGGCCGCTCTCGGCTTGGCGCCGGTGATGCGGGCGCCGCTAAAGAGAGTTTAAAGCGGCTGGTTCAACTTCGGCCCGAGTTGCCGCAGGCGCATTTTGAGCTTGCTTTAGCCTATGGGCGCTTAGCCGAGGACGATTTGGCAAGGGCGGCGCTCGAGCGCAGCCTTAAGCTCAAGGCTGATTTTCTTGGCGCAGAAATCGCTCTCGCTTGGCTCGAGCTGCGCGGAGGCCATAACGATAAAGCCATGGCGATCGCAGACAGCTTGGTCAAAAAACACCCCGAATCGTCCCAGGTGCACGCCTTACGCGGACAAGCGCTGGCGGTGCAGGGCAAGTTTAAAGAGGCTGTCGCGAGTTACGAGGCGGCTTTTGCTCGCGAGAAGAGTAGCACTCTTCTGGCCATCAACCTGCATGCGGTTAAATTGCAAAGTGGGGATCGGGCAGGCGCTTATGCGGTGCTTCAGCAGTGGCTGAAAGAGCACCCCAATGACACCGGCGTACGGCTGCAGCTCGCGGGGACCCACCAGCACCACGGGGAAGCCGCGCTCGCGATCGCAGAGTACGAGCGCGTACTGCTCACCCGGCCCCAGAATGTGCTCGCCCTCAATAATTTGGCTTGGCTCTACCATGAATCCGGTGATAATAAAGCCTTAGACCTCGCCCAGCAGGCTTATGAGCAAGCTCCCGAGAGCCCCGCGGTGATGGACACGCTAGGCTGGATCTTGGTGCAACAGGGCAAGCTGGAGAGGGGTCTTAAGCTGCTCGAAAAAGCAGCGCACAGGGCCCCGAAGGCTGGCGATATCCGCTATCACTTAGCGGCCGCCCTAGCTCAAGGGGGCAACGAAGCGCGCGCACGCAATGAGCTGGCCGGTCTGCTCGATTCCGCAGACGCGTTTTCTGCGCGCGCGCAGGCAAAGAAGCTATACGAACAATTGAAATAGAATGCGCTAAAAAAACGGCGATCTCCTATATCGCCATCAGTCCAGCCATTGTCTTCCGTGGCTCCGACGAACATCGCTATCGTGAAACAAGAATTAGTCGGTAGCGGGCTTAGGCGTGCCTGCCGTGGCGTCTGTCTTCTCCGGCAACGTGACTGTCTTTACATCGACGGTGATCTCTTTCAGTCGCTGTGCCACCTCTGGTGTCATCGCTTTCTGATAACGTCCACCGAGGTACTTGGCCAGAAACTTCTCGGCCGCCGCGCGCCACATGCTCTCGTTGCGGACTCGGTACGGTGATACCGTCGAATACGAAGTCGATCTCCGGGGAAGCATGAAATCACTGCCTGTCGGCAGATCCTATCTGGCATCGTTTCGGGAAGCGTTGCAATCTCAGGTGGCAGAATGAAGCCCGCTTCTCGGAATAGGCCCGGGTAGATGGGCGGCCACTGCATCGAGAGTTGGAGCGCTTGAAGAGGGATCGGACGCTACACGAGGTTCATTCCCACTCTATGGTTGCCGGCGGCTTGCCCGAGATGTCGTAGGTCACCCGCGAGACTCCCGGCACTTCATTGATGATCCGGCGCGATAGGGTGTCCAGCAATTCATAGGGCAAGCGCGCCCAGTTTGCAGTCATGAAGTCCACCGTCTCCACCGCTCGCAAGGCGATCACGTGATCATAGTGGCGCGCGTCTCCCTTCACAGCCACGGATTTCACCGGCAAAAACACGGCAAAGGCTTGGCTTACCTGCTCATAAAGCCCTGCTTTCCTCAGCTCCTCGAGGTAGATGGCATCCGCTCGGCGCAGCGTATCGGCGGAGGCTTTCGTCACTTCACCCAGGATCCGTACCGCCAAGCCCGGTCCTGGGAAGGGATGCCGGTAGACTTGCTCATAAGTCAGGCCCAGCTCCAGCCCCAGTCTGCGCACCTCGTCTTTGAACAGCTCACGCAAGGGTTCGATGAGCTTGAGCGACATCCGCTCCGGCAATCCGCCGACGTTGTGATGGGACTTTATGATCTCAGCCTTTCCCGTTCTAGCGGCCGCGGATTCGATCACATCGGGGTAGATCGTGCCTTGCGCCAACCATTTCACCGCCCCCATTTTTTGCGCCTCTTGTTCAAAGACCTCGATGAATAGCCGGCCGATGAACCTGCGCTTCTGTTCTGGGTCGCTCACGTGCGCGAGCGCCCTAAGGAAGCGCTCTTGGGCATCGACGTGAATGACCTTCATGCCCAGATGTCGGGCAAAGGTGTTCATCACTTGTCCGGCTTCTTGGAGTCGCAACAGACCGTTGTCCACGAAAACACAGGTGAGCTGATCGTCTATGGCCCTGTGCACTAGAGTTGCCACCACGGAAGAGTCCACTCCCCCGGAAAGCGCGGCGATCACCGGTTCACCGCCCACCCGTTCCCGGATCTCCGCCACGGCGGCCTCGATGATGTTGTGTGTGGTCCAATCCTGGGCACAACCGCAGATCTCATGCGTGAAGCGCTGCAGAATGCGCGCGCCTTGCCGCGTGTGCGTGACCTCGGGATGGAACTGCAATCCATACAGCCTCCGCCCTTCGTCGGCCATGCCGGCGATGGGAGATCCTTTACTAGAGGCGATTATCTTGAAACCGGGCGGTAGGTATATAACCCTGTCACCGTGGCTCATCCAGACATCCAGCAGGGCCTCGCCCCGTCTGTCGGCGTGGTCTTCGATAGCCGTCAATAAGCGGGAATGGCCGTGCACCTGGACCTGGGCATAGCCGAACTCGCGCACCGGGGCACTCTCCACTTCCCCTCCAAGCTGAGCGGCCATGGTCTGCATCCCATAGCAGATCCCGAGTACCGGAACGCCCAGATCGAACACCAATGGAGGCGCTTGAACCTCCTTAGCCACGGTAACGGAATCGGGGCCGCCGGAGAGGATGATCCCTCGCGCGCCAAAACGGTGCAGCGCCTCGGCTTCTGTATCGAAAGGGTGGATCTCGCAATACACGCCCGCCTCGCGCACCCGCCGGGCGATGAGGTGGGTGTATTGGGAACCGAAGTCTAGGATCAGGATGCGGTGGCCGTGTATGTCCCGCATGCTCGCCAGCGATGGGCTCAGAGCTTGTTAAAAAATCTGTTGCGCTCGGGATCTCGCGTTCCGGCGGTGCTCGGAATCCTCATGGATCTCAGTATACACTTCGGCTGCTCGTCCCATCCTTGGGACTCGCCCCTTCGAGGCTTGCGCTCCGTTTCGCTCCTGGCGAAACGGTCCTGTGCTCCGGCGGAACGTGACCTCCCTTCGCTCACGACGATTTTGTCACAAGCTCTCACGACGCTGAATTAGCCGCCCAACTCCCTAATCCACGCGGTAGTTCGGGGCCTCTTTGGTGATCGCCACGTCGTGCACATGGCTCTCGCGCATGCCGGCGTACGACACGCGCACGAACTGAGGCTTTGTTCGCAGTTCTTGCAAGGTGGCACAGCCGGTATAGCCCATAGCGGCGCGGATCCCGCCGAGGAGTTGATGGATCACCGCCGCGAGAGTTCCTTTGTACGGCACCCGGCCCTCTATGCCCTCCGGCACCAGCTTCTCGATCTCATCGCTTTCCTGGAAATAGCGATCGGAGGAACCGTGGCCTTTGGACATGGCGCCCAAGGAGCCCATTCCCCGGTAAGTCTTGTACGAGCGCCCCTGGTATAGCTCGACCTCACCCGGGGCTTCTTCGGTGCCGGCGAACAGGCTACCGATCATCGCTACGTGCGCGCCGGCGGCGATGATCTTGGCGACATCGCCGGAATAACGCACCCCACCGTCGGAGATGAGTGGTATATCGCTATCCTTAACCGCCTCTACCACGCTGGCAACGGCGGTGATCTGCGGGACCACAATGCCGGTGACGATGCGTGTGGTGCAGATGGAGCCCGGACCCATACCCACCTTGACGGCATCGGCTCCGACGTCAACCAGGGCCTGAGCGGCTTCGGGAGTAGCGATGTTGCCCGCGATGACTTGGGCATGCGGATAATGTCTTTTGATCCAGCGCACCGTATCCAGTACGCCTTTGGAATGTCCGTGGGCGGTGTCGACTACGATCACATCCGCCCCTGCGTCTAAAAGCGCCTCCACACGCCCCGGGCTGTCCACCCCCGTTCCCACAGCGGCACCCACGCGCAGCCGCTCGTGCTCGTCCTTGCAGGCATGGGGGAATTGGTTGGCCTTCTGGATATCCTTCACCGTGATCAGGCCACGCAGCTGAAATCGGTCATTGACCACCAGCACCTTTTCGATGCGGTGCTTGTGCAGCAGCGAGATGGCTTCCTGCTGATCCGCCCCTTCCCGAAGAGTAACCAGTTTCTCCTTGGGTGTCATGATGCTGCGCACCGGGTTGTCGAAACGGGTCTCGAAACGCAGATCGCGGCGGGTCACGATGCCTAGCAACTCCTGGCCTTCGACCACAGGTAAGCCAGAGATATTATGCGAATGCGTGAGCTCCAGCACCTCGCCGATACTGGTGTCCGGGGATACGGTGATCGGATCCTGGACCACGCCGCTTTCGAATTTTTTTACCCGGCGTACCTCTGAGGCCTGTTGCTGTGGGCTCATATTTTTATGGATGACGCCCATGCCTCCTTGCTGTGCGATCGCGATCGCCAATCTCGCCTCGGTGACCGTGTCCATGGCGGCGGAAACCAGCGGAATATTGAGGCGAATGGCTCGCGTAAGCCGCGTTTCCAGCCGCGCCTCGCGCGGCAGCACCTCGGAGTAGGCGGGAACCAGCAGCACATCGTCAAAGGTTAAAGCATCGCCGGATATACGCATGGCAGGAGTCCTGGAAGTCGCTTAACATATGAGTATACCGTCAATTGGCTTTTGCCGTGTAAACAAGGCTGCGAAGGCCTGCGAAGACGCCGCACGTGCGGGGGCAATAGCAGCGAATAACCCCATGAGCTTCAGGATCCACGAACCCACCCTAGCGCTGACTCGCGAAATCTACTCCGTGACCCGGTTGGTAAGAGAGGCACGGGGCGTCTTGGAGACCCGCTTTCCATCGCTATGGGTGGAAGGGGAGTTGTCGAATGTGGCCCGTCCGGCGTCGGGGCACTTGTATTTTTCCCTTAAAGATCAAGAGTGCCAGGTGCGTTGTGCGATGTTCCGTTCGCGCAGTCTGGCGCTCGGATTTCAACCCCAGAACGGGATGCATGTCTTAGTGCGCGCTAAGGTGAGCCTTTATGAGGGACGCGGGGAGTTTCAGCTCATCGTAGAGTACCTGGAACCCGCCGGGGAAGGGGCCTTACGGCTCGCCTTCGAGCAGCTCAAGCGGCGGCTTGCAGCGGAAGGCTTGTTCGCAGAGGAACACAAGCGCCCACTGCCCGCATTCCCGAGCTGTGTGGGGGTCGTGACCTCGCCTACGGGAGCCGCCATTCGAGACATCCTGAGCGTGATGCGGCGCCGTTTCCCGGCGATCCCGATCATCGTATACCCGGTGCCGGTCCAGGGCGAAGCGGCGGCGGGGCGTATCGCTGAGATGCTCGCGCTCGTCGAGCAACGCGGGGAATGCGATGTACTGATCCTCGCCCGAGGCGGCGGGAGCTTGGAGGACCTCTGGCCTTTTAACGAAGAGCGGGTGGCCCGCGCGATCTTTGCCTGCCGTATCCCCATCGTGAGTGCCGTGGGGCACGAAATCGACTATACCATCGCCGATTTTGTCGCCGATCAGCGGGCCGCTACCCCTTCGACAGCTGCCGAGATGGTGAGCCCCGACCAGGGGTCGTTGATACGCCAGTTTAAGGGCAAACAAGCCGAGCTCTTAACCCGCATGCGCCACCTGCTGTCGCTCGCCCGGCATCGCGCCGAAGCCACGATAGCGCGCTTGATTCACCCCGGACAGCGACTTCAGGAACTCTTCCAGCGCGCAGACGATCTGACGCTGAGGCTTCAGACCGCGATGATTTCGCTATTGAGCCTCAAGGCGATGCGTTTCCAAGGCGTCGCGTCCCTCCTGCGGCAGCTCAGCCCCGCGCAGCGCTTTGCCACTCAAGCAGGGCAAGTGGGCTTTCTTGAGCAGCGCCTGCTCGCGGCCGTGGAGCGTAAGCGGATGGTTTCCCTTGGCCAGCTCGACGCCTTAGGCCGCGCTTTGCATGCGGTGAGTCCTCTCGGCACGCTCGCGCGCGGTTATGCCATCGTCTCGCGCTTGCCGGAGCGGATCTTGGTGCGTTCCGCAAACCAGGTGCACTCTGGCGAACAAATCGAAGCGCGTTTGGCTTGCGGATATTTGTGTTGCCGTGTCGAGGCTAGCGAGGAAATAGAGCCAGATGCAGTCGTTGATGAGGCGCCGATCGCCCCATGATGACTTACTCGCCGTTGACTATCGAGAGGGTTAACAGAAACCTCGTGACACCCATTCCCGTCGGTTCCATCCTGTCACCGATCCAGGCCGGTTCCCCGGTGCATCGGTTGCATTGGAGGGAAGCATTTCAAGCAGACGCAGGATGCAGGGGATTTAGGCAGATTAGGCCGGCATCCGGGAACGAGCGCATTCGGCGCATCGTGGATTTCAAGCGTCCTCGTCATTGCCCAAGTAAGTAAATGCTTGGGTCGTGATCAGACAATGGCGCCTCCCTCACCGGCGTGTGAGTGGCACCGTAGATCCCCAAGGGCAAGGTGCGGGTCTCGCCGGCGATGTTACCGACGAAGGTGATGGTGGCGCCAAACTCTCCCAGGCTGCGGCTGAAGGTCAGATCATGCCAAGCGATTGGATATACTACCCTGCGAGAACGAAACTCGAGCTTAAAGACCGTCGGATCGAGCATCAGCGCCCGGGTGGCGGAATAGGTAGACGCAAGGGACTTAAAATCCCTCGGGGGCAACCCCGTGCCGGTTCGAGTCCGGCCCCGGGCACCAATAAAATCAACAACTAATAATAAGATAGTCTTTCTACTTTCCTGACGATATAGGCTCATGGTACAGTAATGGTACAGTTGTGATCCGGACGGGAGGGGTACCATGGCCACTATCACGAGGAATCCGATGGGTCATTGGAAGGCCATTATCCGGAAAACCGGATGGCCGATCTCGGTTAAAACTTTTCGCACTAAACGAGACGCCCAGGACTGGGCGCGTCGGATCGAAGACGAGATGGTGCGGGGGGTATATATCCATCGAGCACCTGCCGAGCGGTTAACCTTAAAGGCGGCGCTCGCGCGCTATCTCGCGGAGGTCACTCCTAGCAAATCGCCATCGACTCAGGTAACCGACAGACGTCGGGCAAGTACTCTCGCGACGCGGCTCGGCAGTTTTTCTCTAGCGGCCATCACGCCAACGGTGGTGTCTGAATACCGCGATCAGCGGCTCATGACCCAAAGCCGATACGGTCGGAACATCGGTACGACGCACGTGCGTTTGGAGCTCGCACTGTTATCCCATGTGTATACCATTGCGATTCAGGAATGGGGGCTAGGATTGCTGCAAAACCCAGTTGCCCTCGTGCGTAAACCCAAACCGGCAGCGGGGCGCGACCGCCGATTATCGAAGCAGGAGGAAGGCAGGCTTTTAGAGGAGTGTCAGCGCTATAGCAACCCGATGCTTTACTGGATTGTGGTATTAGCGATCGAGACCGGTATGCGTAAAGGCGAGATGGTCACGCTGACACGGAGCCACATCGACCTCCAGAAGCGCATGATTTATTTGCAGCAAACAAAAAATGGTAGCGCCCGTTCCGTACCGTTGAGTAAAACTGCGGTGCAGGTGTTAGAGGCAGCGATAAACCATCCTGTCCGCCCCATCGATACCGACCTGGTGTTTTGGGGAGATGCACGCGATAAGGTATCTGGAAAGCGAAAGCCTTACGATTTCATAGGGGCTTGGAACCAGGTTCGAGAAAAAGTGCGGCTGCAGGATTTTCGTTTTCATGATCTCCGCCACGAAGCGGTCTCGCGGCTTGTTGAAGCCGGGTTGAGCGATCAGGAGGTGTCGACGATATCCGGCCACAAATCGATGCAGATGCTCAAGCGCTATACCCACTTGCGGGCCGAGGATCTCGTGGCGAAGTTGGATAGGGCATTTCGGCAGCAATGAAACGCCCGCGCATATACGCTGACACGTCCGTGTTCGGTGGTGTCTTCGATAACGAATTTCGGGCTCCAAGCGAGGAATTCTTTGAGGAGATTAGGAAGGGACGATTTTCATTGGTCACATCAGCCGTGGTCCAGGCGGAAATCGATCCTGCACCGCAACAGGTCAAAGAACTCTTTGAGGAGATGCTCGCTATTGCGGAACTTATCGATATCACTGAAGAGGCAATTTCCTTGCGCGACGCTTATCTCGAAACCAAGATCGTGTCGGCAAACTATTCAGACGACGCCCTCCACGTCGCTTTGGCCACAGTTTCCGAGTGTTCGCTAATCGTAAGTTGTAACTTCCGACACATAGTCCATTTCGAGAAGATCCCGTTATACAATGCGGTCAGTACACTGCATGGTTACAAAGGGATCGCTATCTTCTCCCCATTAGAGGTCATTCATTATGAAGAGGACTGAATTCAATTGTGTAGCGATGAAGCGTAAGGGCGCAGAACTCGTGTTAGCTCAGACGGCTAGAATGTCCAAGGAACAGGAATT
>Ga0187892_10003853_pt1 | contig 26514 bp, 27 predicted proteins | sample MA1701073metaG_FD_139345 | JGI IMG/M metagenome (GOLD analysis project Ga0187892, IMG submission 139345) | Bio-ooze microbial communities from a basaltic lava cave in the Kipuka Kanohina Cave System on the Island of Hawaii, USA - MA170107-3 metaG ... | reverse complement strand
TAGGCAAATTCAGTCGTTTCTCACGGACTATGCGGCTGATCTGATCCAGTTACCGACGAATTACCGCTGTCCTCCCGCGATCGTGGAGGCGGCTAACCGCCTTGTGGCATACAATGCGCAGCGCGCCAGTTCGAAGAAACCGCTTATTGCCGGGAAGGCAGACCTCAAGTTCCCAACATCACAGCACATTCAGCTTCGTGTCTTTTCTACTGACGAAGAGGAGGCTGCGGGTATCGCTCAAAAGATTGCCGAACGCGGCAAGTCCTACTGGGGCCATACAACGGTCCTCGCTCGGACCCGGGCACTTTTAGAGCACATGCACGGGGCACTACATGAACAGCAGGTTCCTTCTATCATCGCACAGCGCCGTGATGACTTTCTGTCCGCTGAGTTTCGCTGGCTTATGGCATCCCTGAGACAGTTCATTCGGCCTCTGGATCGCCGCAACTTCGCCGTTCTGGTTGAGGCCTTCAATCGGCTGGCGGACATCAGCGTCGCCGTCGATCAGGTGATTACTGACGCGGAGGCGACGGGTCGCGGCTATTTGGTAACCTGGGTCGAGGCAGCCGCAACGCAGAGTTTGCAGGCAGCGCACGCTAGCTTGCTCGCGCCGCTGATGAGCGATTCGCCGACCGCTAAGAGCGTGATTGAAGGCACTCTGAAGGAGTTTACAAAGAAACTGTCTGAACCGAACACCGACTCTGATCTCGCTGAGGATATGACTGCGTGGCGCGAGCTATCTCGGGATATAGCAAGCCACATTGGCAAGAATGCTCCGCTTGATCAGTTCTTGCAGGAACTTCAGTTACGCTCGAAAGAGCCTACTCCGAAGCCCGATACCATCACGCTGATGACGATTCACGGGGCCAAAGGGAGGGAGTTCGATCTTGTCTATGTCATTGGGCTTGCGGAGGATGTGATGCCCTCCTACCAAAGCCGGCAGAAAGGGGACCATAGCCCCGAAATGGAGGAAGAACGGCGCAATTGCTTCGTTGCGATAACGCGCACCAAGGAATGCCTGGTGCTCAGCCGCGCAGAGCGGTACCGCGGTTGGCAAAAGCAGCCCTCTCGTTTTCTGGGTGAGATGGGGCTGGTCAGCTGATAGGCGCTGCCATAGGAGACCAACGCTCATGGCAAACGACTTTTGTCGCAAGTGGTATTGCTCCGGTGTATCCGCTGGTCGCGCTGTATTCTGGCAGCGGACCTTACCTAAAGCGTATTCACATACATATCGTTCCCCATATGAGAATGGCATGCGCACGAATATGTAGGCTTCTCATGGCTCGACGTTCGCTAGCGATTCCAGGAGGTAGGCTAGATCGATGTGTTCAGCCGCGCTTTGGAAAAAAACGAGTCGATGTGGCGTTTCCAGGGTGTGTGGAAGATTCAGCTAACGCAATCCCGTTGATGGCAGTTGGCGTCTTAGTTGATCACCGCTACGCACTCGGAGATGTAGGCGTCTTGCCAGTATAGTATGTGCTTTATGCACTACCTAAGCGCCGCTTCACCTCGCCGATCAGATTCTCGCAGCATCCACTGATCCGCGGCGAGCCCCGCAGTAAGTAAGGGACAGTTTGGTCTTGTTCCAATACATCATCGAAAGCGACCACGCAATAGCCGGCGCCTTTTGCCCCCGCCGGTTCAAAGAAGAGCCCTGTCCAGTTTCGCCACCAGATCTTCGGCCCGCAGATGCGTATAGCGTTTGAGCATCTGCATCGACTTATGACCCGATATGGCCGCAACTTCCTGGTCACTCAGTCCGACCTCGACCAGGCGGGAAACCGCTTCGTGGCGAAGATCGTGAAAACGAAAGTCACGGAGCCCCGTACGTTGCATAGCCTGGGCCCAAACCTTGTGGATCACATAAGGTCGTCGCTTCCCATCTCTTCCGGGCTCGCCATAGAAAAGCAGGGGTGTATCGACGAGCTTATGCATGGGATGTTCGAGCGCCTCGCGGAATACGGCCGCCGCCCGCGTAGACAGCGGTACGGTCCTCGCGTCGCCATTCTTGGTGTTGTCCAGGCGCACGACACGGCGTTGAAGTTCCACTTGATTCCTGTGCAGGCTGAGGATCTCTCCCTGACGCATACCGGTATAGAGCGCAATCCGCGTGATCCAGCCCAACATGGGATTGCTGTGCCGATCAACAGCCGAAAATAGCTGTTCTTCTTCGGTAGGAGAGAAGCGGCGGTTGCGGCCGTTTGCAGGCGAAGGCTTGCGGATGTTGGCGACCGGGTTGTAGACGAGTCCCAGCCCCCATTCGCGGATCGCGGTATTGAATAAGTGGCTGAGGATGGCGAGTTCCAAGCGCACCGTGGTGTTGGATTTCCCTTCGGCGAGCCGTTCATCGCGGTAGCGGGCCACGATGTCTGGCGTGATCGCGGCGAGCGAGTAGTCGCCAAGCCGCTCAAAGATCGGCTTGGCCTTGCGCCGCTCGGCGTATTGGGTACTGGGCTTCTTGGCCGGGGTCACTTCGCTGAGATAGCGCGTCAATGCAGCCCTCAGAGTCATCCGTTCAGAGGGCGCGCGGTCGATATACACCCCGCGCACCATCTCGTCCTCGACGCGCCGGGCCCAATCTTCGCCGTCGCGCTTGGTTCTGAAAGTCTTGATGACCTGGGGCCAGCCCGTCTTTCTGATGATGGCCTTCCAGGTCCCGGAGGGGGCTTTAACGAGGGTCGCCATGGGTCGTTCTCCTTTCAGCGCAGCTTGTCACTGTACCGAAATTGTACCGAACGGCCAGACCAATTATCAATTTATTTTATAACTTACTGATTTTATGATGGGCCCGGCAGGACTCGAACCTGCGACCAAGGGATTATGAGTCCCCTGCTCTAACCGACTGAGCTACAGGCCCACTGTTAGGCTGCACCAAGGGATTGTCAACTAGCCAGCTTGCGGTAGTGCGGGAGAACCTAAAGAGGGTGCTGGCGTCCGGCCAGACGGGTGGCGTGCGGGTAGTCGCTGCCAAGCGATAAGAAACAGCGAGGGTAGATCCCCGCGCGTTGGAATTGAACACAGTTTCTAAGCCTTGTCGAGAAAGGTTTTCAGCTGTTCCGATCGGGCAGGATGGCGCAGTTTGCGCAGCGCTTTTGCCTCGATCTGACGGATCCGCTCGCGGGTGACGTCGAACTGTTTTCCGACTTCCTCTAGTGTATGGTCGGTATTCATATCGATGCCGAAGCGCATTCGCAGGACCTTGGCTTCCCGCGGCGTTAAACCAGCAAGCATTTCCCGCGTGCTGCGCCGCAATCCCTCAAAAGTGGCTGAGTCAACGGGTGCCTGGGTGCTTGCGTCTTCAATGAAATCACCGAGGTGAGAGTCTTCATCGTCACCAATGGGCGTTTCCATAGAAATGGGCTCTTTTGCTATTTTCAGTACCTTCCGCACCTTATCCTCTGGCATTTCCATGCGTTCGGCGAGCTCCTCGGGAGTCGGTTCGCGGCCTTTCTCCTGTAACATCTGCCGCGAAATCCGGTTCAGCTTGTTGATCGTTTCTATCATATGCACAGGAATACGAATGGTTCGAGCCTGGTCGGCAATAGATCGCGTGATCGCTTGTCTGATCCACCAAGTTGCGTAAGTGGAAAACTTGTAGCCCCGGCGGTATTCGAATTTATCGACCGCTTTCATGAGGCCGATATTTCCCTCTTGAATCAGATCAAGAAAGAGTAGGCCACGGTTTGTATATTTCTTAGCGATGGAGATCACGAGCCGTAGGTTTGCTTCAACCATCTCTTTTTTCGCCCGGCGAGCCTTTGCTTCGCCGATAGACATGCGCCTGTTGATATCCTTGAGTTCGCTGACCGTCATTCTGACAGCGTTTTCTATGGCGCAGAGCCTTTTTTGTGCGTGGGTAATAATCGCTTCGTTTTGCTTTATTGCGCCAGCCCACGGCTTCTTGGCGCGAGCTACCGAACGAACCCACCCCAAGTCGGTCTCGCGATCTTGGAACGCGGCGATGAATTCCTTGCGAGGCATGTTGGCTTCCCTGACGCAAGCGTTCATGATCACCCGCTCTTGTTCTCGTATCGACTCGATGATTTGCCGCACTTCTCTGGTGAGCCGCTCAAGGAATTTCTGTCCGAACCCAAGGTGCAAAAATTCTTCACCTAAGCGTTCGCGAAGTTCCTTTGTTTTTTTGTGTTCGCGGCCAGACCGTTTGGTGGATGCAACGACCTTGTTATGTAAGCGGCAAAGCTCAGCAATACGCGTGGCCACCTGTTCTGGGTCTAAGCCATTGGACAGAGGGTCTGCATGGTCGTCATCCTTATCGTCTTTTTCTTCGTCATCCATATCAACATCCGCCCTCGCCTTTGCAAGTGCTGCCGGATTTTTCGGAGGAACGTTTTCGGTAAGTGGTTGCTCAAGGCCCGTGATCCCGCTGATCAAATCGGTGAGTTTGAGCTCGCCAGTCTGAACGCGTTGATAATCCTTAAACAGCAACTCCATAATGTGCGGACAATCCGCCAAAGCGGACTGTACTTGGTAGAGGCCATCTTCGATCCGTTTGGCAATCGCGATTTCTCCCTCGCGCGTCAGCAAATCGACGGTGCCCATTTCCCGCATATACATGCGCACCGGATCGGTGGTGCGCCCGAATTCAGTGTCAACAGTGGCCAAAGCCGCAGCCGCCTCTTCAGCGGCGTCATCGTCGGCTGCAACAGGGCTCTCGGCCATTAGCAGAGTGTCTACATCCGGTGCGGTTTCGTGAACAGTGATCCCCATGTCGTTGATAATGTTGATGATATCTTCAATTTGCTCGGGATCAACGATGTCATCCGGAAGGTGATCATTAACCTCATGATAGGTCAGGAACCCCTGTTCCTTGCCTTTCGCGATAAGGAGCTTGAGTTGGGATTGCTCGTCGGTTGTTTCGATGTCGTCTAGCGATTCCATAGTTGGTCTCAGTCTCTCGTAAGCAAGCAACTAAATAAAAGCAAAAACCCCCCCCGGGGGACAAAGTACGCCCTCTTTGCGAAAACGCTACTTTCGATTTTCACTTGCCATCATACCCTCTCACGGTGTTCGAATCGGTCTTGAAAAGACAAAAGACGGGATAGCTCTATACGTTCGGCGTTGGTTAATTGCTCCGAGGGCCGGTTTAATAGGTTCTGTCTCCGTTCGCGTTCCTTGCGTTGCGCTAGTTTCTGAATCGCCGCCTTGAATTCGGTCTTGATCCCTTTTTCGGGGAGCGCAAGCTCTTGCGCGAGTAACTGCGCGAGATAGTGCCCTTCCGGGTAGCTGCGAAAATGCTCCACCACAGCGCCACTCCTGATGTCTGGGGTGGCGTGAATCAATTCCAGCGCATCGATCAATAGCGGTATTCCGGGTGTTTCAATGCCTTGCAGCTGGTCCGTATCTTTGACTGTGTGGCCTAGCGAAGGTTCGTGCAGCAACATGCCGAGCGCCTTCCATACCAGTGATGGTCGCGGTGGGCCGCCCTTTTTCGGGCCTTTGGGCTGGTTCGATTTGGACTCTGGATTGAGCGTTACCCCCACCCGCTCAGGTGACAACTTGCTGAGGGAAGCTAACTCCTCGATCAGGAGGTCCCGATAAGGCCCTACTGGAACGCGAGAAATCAAAGGTCGCGCCCGTTCGAGGAGCCTCGCTCGCCCATCTATTGAGGATAGCTCGATTTGCTGCGTTAGGGTAGTGAATAAGAACTGAGACAGCGATATTGCCGCGTCGACACGCCGGAACAGCTCGCTACCGTATTTTCTCACGTAGCTGTCCGGATCCTCTCCTTGGGGCAAAAACAGAAACCGGGCGTTGCGCCCCTCGCGCAATAGCGGGAGCGCGACATCAAGCGCGCGCCAAGCCGCTCGCTTTCCCGCTTGGTCCCCGTCAAAACAAAAGACAAGCTGCGGAGCAACACGGAACAGGCGGGCCAAGTGATCGGATGTCGTCGCGGTACCCAGGGTGGCCACCGCATTGAGGATCCCGAATTGGGTGAGCGCCAGAACATCCAGATACCCTTCAACGACTAGCAGCTTATCGAGCTTTTTGGTCGCCCGGGTAGCCTGATATATGCCATAGATTTCTTGGCCCTTCTTAAAGACGGCTGTCTCTGGGGAGTTGAGGTATTTCGGTTCTTCGTTTCCAATCGTCCGTCCCCCGAAGCCCACGACGCGCCCACGCTGATCACGGATCGGAAACATGACGCGCTCCCGAAACCGGTCATACCGTTTTCCGTTTCGTTCGATGATCAACCCAGCGCGTCCGAGAGCGCCTAGCTGCTCCCGGTCGTGACCAAAATCGCGGATCAGGTTACCCCATCCAGGGGGTGCGTAGCCTAATTCAAAGTGGGCGGCTACGGCTCCTGTCAGTCCGCGTTGCTTTAAGTAAGCAACGGCCAACTCCGAGCGAGCGTGCTCCTTCAGTTGCTTGCGGAAGTATCGCGTTGCCCGTTCCAATACCTGATACAAGTCCGCATCTTGCGACAGGGTGGAAGCGGCGGTATCGGGAGGGATGGTCATCCCCGCCATATCGGCTAATTCTCGTATCGCAGGGATGAAGTCCAAGTTCTCGTATGCCATTAAAAAGCTGATGGCCGTACCGTGTGCCCCGCAGCCAAAGCAATGGTAAAACTGCTTTTGCCGACTGACTGTAAAGGAAGGCGTTTTCTCTTCGTGGAAGGGGCACTTTGCAATATGATTCGCCCCGGCGGGACGCAGGGAGATCCGCCGGTCAGCGACATCTACGATGTCTATGCGGCTCAGTAACTCGTCGATAAATGCTTGCGGGATTCTGCCGGCCATTGAGACTAGTTTTTTCTAGTTGGCGGTTCCCTACGAATAAACGCTAATACGGAAATGATTCTAGAATAGAACAACCCAATAGATCTATCTGCCACACCACGAGTGTACGATTGCTCGAATTATAGCAGCGCTTGGGCGTGTTTCTCCGCGTGCTGTCCTGCTGCTGAGCACTTGAACCGTAGCCACTGCGCTCACCATGAGCGAGGTAGGCGGCGCATAGTGGTACGCGCGAGCTTTTTTTGCCAGCGTTTGACTGCAGCAGCCGCTTTTCGCTTACGTACCTGGGTGGGTTTTTCATAATATTCGCGACGGTGAACTTCCGCCAGGATCCCAGCCTTTTCACAGGCACGTTTAAAACGCCGTAGGGCAACGTCAAATGGCTCGTTTTCTCTCACTTTAACTGATGGCATTATCGCTTTATCCAATCTGCATCTAAAATGTGGAAGAATAGCATTCTTCCATGGCATTGAAAACCAACGCGCGCGTTCTTGGGATAGAGACCTCCTGCGACGAAACTGGGGTTGCTGTTTACGACAGCAACGCGGGGCTGCTTGCCCATGTGCTCTACAGCCAGAGTTCCTTGCACACGGCTTTCGGCGGCGTGGTTCCGGAGCTTGCCTCGCGCGACCACGTGCGTAAGGTGCTGCCGCTGGTACAGCATGTGCTGCGAGAATCGGGTACTGAAGGCCGTACACTCGATGGTGTTGCTTATACCGCGGGCCCGGGGCTCGCCGGGGCCTTATTGGTGGGAGCCGCGATCGGACGTAGCTTGGCGTGGGGGTGGGAAATCCGGTCCGTCGGGGTGCACCATATGGAAGCCCATTTGCTTGCGCCCATGCTAGAGAGAGAAGCTCCGGATTTCCCGTTCTTAGCGCTGCTGGTTTCTGGGGGGCACACACAACTGGTGCGGGTAGAGGGTGTAGGGCAATACGCGATTTTAGGAGAGTCGCTAGACGATGCGGCCGGAGAGGCTTTCGACAAAACCGCGAAGTTGCTAGGTCTAGGTTATCCCGGGGGGCCGGCTTTGGAACGTCTCGCGCTACGGGGTGATCCAAAACGCTTCGTGTTCCCCCGACCGATGACAAACCGGCCAGGCCTGGATTTTAGCTTCAGCGGTTTGAAGACGCACGTGAGGGATTTGATCGCTTCGTCCAGCGCGGATCTCCAGACGCGGTCAGATGTGGCCAAGGGGTTTAGCGATGCCGTGGTGGAGACGTTCGTGATCAAAAGTCGGCGAGCACTTCGGGAGACCGGGCTGCGCCGTTTAGTGGTTGCCGGAGGAGTGAGCGCAAACAAGCAGTTGCGTGAGCGCTTAAGCGCGCTTGGCCAAGAGCTTGGCGTACAGGTCTTCTATCCACGTCCGGAATTTTGCACCGATAACGGGGCGATGATAGCCTACACAGGCTTTTGCCGTCTTGCCGCGGGGTTGAGGGATGATAGCTCATTCCAAGTAAAGCCGCGTTGGTCCCTTGCGGAGCTGCAGCCGGTTATTTGATTTTTATTTTTCTCTCTGTTCCGGCGACTAGCTTCGCGATGTTGCTTCGATGGCGCCAAAATATGAATGCGACCATGACGCAAACAGCCGCCAAAAAATACGCTGATCGAGTAAAAGCATGTGCAAGAAATGGGCTGCAAGCGGTGGCCACTAAGGCCGACAGAGAAGAGATACGAAACACGGCGGCGATAAGCAACCAATCGAGCATAAAAAGAATGCCCAGCGGCCACGCGATCCCGTAGAGCACGCCGATGAAAGTGGCCACGCCTTTCCCCCCCTTGAATCCGAAAAATACCGGATAAAGATGACCGATGAAGGCTGCGACTCCCATGGCGGCCAGGGTTACCTCGGATAGAGATAGCATTTTGCCGATTAGGAGTGGGATCAGCCCCTTTAAGAGGTCACCGGTCAGGGTCGCAAGGGCCGCTTTTTTGCCGTGCAGGCGCAATACGTTGGTCGCACCCGGATTGCCCGAACCGTGCACGCGCGGATCGGCCGATCCCAAAACTTTGCAGACGAGGATCGCCGAGGACACGGAGCCCATTAGATAGGAGATAAAAACGAGCGCCATCTCGAGAAGCATTCTATTATTGCAATGGCGCGGCGCGCTGAGGTCAAGTCGCACGCCAAACTAAGCTAGACAGAGCAGCAACCGCGCCGACATCCCAATTACGGTAAACTTCGTATCCATTGTTTCGCTTTTACCTGTTCATGGACATCGTCTATTTGAAGGATCTGCGTATCAAGACGGTGATCGGCGTCTACGCGTGGGAGCGTCAGCTCAAGCAAACCGTGGTGCTGGACCTGGAGATGGGAACAGACATACGCGCCGCGGGGCATTCCGATGCCATAGAAGATACCCTCAACTATAAAGAGGTGGCAAAACGTGTCATGGCGTTCACTGAGAACAGCCGATTTCACTTGGTAGAGGCGCTGGCTGAAGGGATAGCGGAATTGGTGCTGCGAGAATTTCCCGTGCCTTGGTTGAGGGTGCGGGTTAATAAGCAGGGAGCCGTTCGCGGGGTGCGAGATGTCGGGGTGATCATCGAGCGCAGCGGGAAAGTTAGCCATGGCGCGCGTTTACGTTAGCATCGGAAGTAACATCGAGCGCGAGCAAAACATTCGCAATGCGGTCAAGGCGCTCGGTGAGGCGTTTGGAGAGCTAACCTTGTCCACGGTGTACGAGACGGAGGCAGTGGGTTTTGCTGCGGATAATTTCTTTAACCTGGTGGTCGGCTTTGATACCGAGGCGGACGTGCGTGGCGTGGCGCAGCAGCTCAGAGAGATCGAGCAGTGGCATGGCCGCCAACGCACATCGCCTAAGCTTAAGTCGCGTACTCTGGATCTGGACCTTTTGTTATACGAGGATGTGGTGTCACATGAAGGAGAAATCGATCTGCCACGCAAAGACATCATCGATTACGCCTTCGTACTGCGCCCCTTGTGCCAGATCGCGCCTGATTGCGTACACCCAGAGACAGGCCAGCGCTTAGCGGAGCTGTGGGCAAATTACGTGGGACACGGGGGAGGCATGTGGCCTACTGCGTTCAAACCGTGATCCTTGGGGTTGATGGGCTATCCACCGTCTGAATCTCGGCAGTTGCATCTTGAGACGCTACCACCTGAGTTAAGCTGAAGGGTTCGCGCTCAAAAGCTCGCGCGAGCGTATAATTAGGGAAGCTCTGAAACCCTTCCCTGGGCGTTTTTCAGAGTCAAAAGCAAAAAAGCGCTGTCTTTGCTTTTTTTAGCCATACTGGATCAATGGGGGGGAGCGTGTTCTATTCCCATTTGTCGCATCGGATTTGCCTGTCATTCTTGCTTGGCTGCCTCTGCTTTGTGGATGGCTGTGCGTCCATGCAAGCCGCCAAGCGCCAGGAGAATCTGGACACAAGCTTAAACACCTATCTCAAACTGATCCGATGGGGACATTTTGAGGCCGCGACGCAATATATACGTGATCGCGAAAAAGAGGCCCCGGCGCCCAGGGCAAGAGACTATCTGGAAGGGATACGGGTCACTTTCTATGAAATCCTATCCCAGGGATTATCCGACGATAAGAAAGAAGCGTTGGTCGCGGTTGCCCTCGGCTTTTATCATGTCGACAGCGGTATCGTGCATCGGTTTCACGATCGCCAGGTGTGGTGGTTTGACGAAGCAGCCAAGCGCTGGTTTCTGGAAGGCGATCTGCCCGATTTTGCCGCTGCGATGCATGCTCGATGATTAGCGCCAACGCCCAGTCAGAGCTTGTAAAAAAATCGTCGCGAGCGACGGAAGGTCGCGTTTCGCCGAAGCGCAGGACCGTTTCGCCGGGAGCGAAACGGCGCGCAAGCCCCGTAGGGGCGAGTCTCAGATGAGACGAGCAACCGGCGTGTATATTGAAATACCTGAGGATCCCGAGCACCGCCGGAATGCGAGATCCCAAGCGCAGCAGATTTTTTCACAAGCTCTTACTCGGCCATGCTCCCACCAATAATCACTACGCCAGGGTTGCGTTTGTCCGCGCCAGGGCAAGAGGAACAGGAAGCCACCATGGCGTTGAACGCTGTGCTGCGTTCGATCGCAACGCAGGAAGGCGGCAGCCTGAGCATGGCTCGATTCATGGAACTCTGTTTATACGAGCCCACATGGGGTTACTACACATCGGGCAGGGTGAAGTTCGGCAGGGAGGGTGATTTCGTCACCTCCGCGGAGTTAACGCCCCTGTTTGCCCGGTGCTTGGCGCGCCAGATCGCGCAAGTGCTGCAGGCCAGTGATGGTGAACACATCTTAGAAATCGGAGCGGGCAGCGGTTTGCTGGCTGCGGAGCTGATGAGCAGCTTACGCGAGCTTGGTCAGAGACCGAGTCGGTATTACATCTTTGATCTCAGCGAGGCTTTGCGGGAGACGCAAGCGCGAACTCTACGGGCGTTGATCCCCGATCTCTTCTCCCGTTTTGTATGGCTAGACCGCCTACCGACTCCCGCGATAACTGGCGCTATTATCGCCAATGAGGTATTGGACGCGCTGCCGGTCCACTGTTTCGCGATAGAACAGGGCGCTATTCGAGAACGGCGAGTAGTGTGGGGAGAAAATGGATTCAGGTGGAACGCTGATGCGATGTTTCCAAGCTCGGCCGAGGCTCAGATCGAGCGTCTGCTGCGAGCCTTACCGGCGCCGCTTGATTCCGGATATGCCTCGGAGATCAACCTAGGGCTGGATGCTTGGTTTTCCTCGTGCTACTCGTCCTTGGCCAGAGGTGCCTTGTTTTGCGTCGATTACGGATATCCTCGGGCCGAATATTACCATCCGCAACGGCGCGACGGCACCCTGATCTGCCATTATCGCCATCGGGCGCATACCGATCCGCTGATTTTGGTGGGCTTACAGGATATTTCGGCGTTTGTGGATTTCACTGCAGCAGCCGACGCCGCTTGCACTGCCGGCTTTCGCCTAGCGGGTTACGCCTCCCAGGCGCATTTCTTACTGTCTTGCGGAATGGATCAGGTATTGGAGCAATGTCAGAAGAAGACTCCAACGCGTTATCTGCGCCACGCGCAACAGGCGAAGTCCCTGCTGTTGCCAGGAGAAATGGGAGAGCGATTCAAGGTCTTGGCCTTGGCCAAGGACATGGAACAAGCGCTTTTGGGTTTTCGCCTGTTCGACCATAGGGCGCGCTTAGCGTAGGCGGGTCAAGCGCTGCGTTGTTATCCATCTTCTAATCCGAAAACGACACCGTGGTATAGCGCCAGGCTTTCAAGCTCCCTGGATCTGCATCATCGATCCGCGCCTTGCGTTTGAGTTGGTCCAGAAACTGCCGGGGATCGGGAAACGAAGCCCAGACCGAGGGTAAATAAGTTGCGCTGCGCTCGCTTTTTTCTATCAGGAGGCCATCGATCGAGGGCCGGAGTTGGCGCAAGAGATCGTCCTCGGAAGAAAAGAGAACTGCTTCTTTGGGTGAGAGAATAGAAGTTTGGACCTCAAGCGCGGGATATTCCTCGGGTGATAACGGAGAGAATCGACTATCCTCGAATGCTGCCGAATACGCGTTGTGGGTGACGTCCTCGACCAGGGAACGGTAGCTTTCTGTGCTGCCGACGCATCCACGCAGGTTTCCCGTGATAGTCAGGGTAATAAACGAAGCGGCTCTAGCCTGAAGAGCGGCCGAATAATCCGCCGCATTCACCCGCCTTCTTTGTTGGCAATTGAACCCATGGAGAATCGCTTCCCGCGCAACAAGCAATAGCTGGCGCTTTTCGGTATCCGAGAGCTTCACCGCTTTAATGGACTGCGTATGCCCCATAACCCACGACTCGGTCGCGGGTGCCCGCCGTGTCACCTGAATTCTCAAGCTCTAAGCTGGTTACCCGAAGCCCCCGTTCCCGTGCAAAATACAGTAAGCCTCTCAGCGGCATGCATCCACACGCCTGTTCCGGGTCGAGGTCCTCAAAGCGGAGCTCTTCGATCACCTTGGAGGTCGCAGAATCGATGGCGCGTGCCGTCTCGTAATCGTGGTAGTGGCTTAGGTCAGAACTCACGATGACCAGTGTGTTGGTATCGTTCCAAAGGGACTCGATCACGGCTGCGACCTCCTGAGGCTCAGCATACCCAACCACTAGGGGCACGAGGGAAAAGCTGTTACCTAATTGCACTTGCAAGAATGGCAGCTGCACTTCGAGGCTGTGCTCCCACCGATGCGCCTCGTCCATAACCCGGACTTGGGGAAACTCCCGTAAGGGTCGTAGCGCTTTATCGTCTACTGCTACCTCGCCCAATGGGGTTGCATACGAGCGTGCACTCGATAATGCGATTCCCCGAAGATAAACCCGGTGCGATGGTCCCAACAGAACAACCCGAAGGCTGCTCTCGGCACGGCGGCGTAAACAGGCATAAGCCGCCGCGGCTGTCTTTCCGGAATACAGATAGCCGGCGTGTGGAACGATAAGCCCCTTCGGATCCCTCACTCGCGGGTGCCTACCTTTGAGAAGCTGGGCGACGTCCTCTTGCAGTTCATGGGGATCGCTGGGATAAAAGCTACCCGCGACGGCTGGCGCTCGTGTCTCGCTCATGGGTAATCCTCTCATTCTATGAACCGATCGCAGAGTATATCCATTCTGATGCGAGGGCCGTAATCCTGAGGCAGGCCGCGCACTGCGGCCGGCTAAGCAGCTGATTTTAGTTGATCCGCGATCGATGCGTCGAGCTTGCGCGCTTCAAGCGTCTTGAAAAAAGAGCGTTTGCCCGATAATATTGCACTTCGCGATAATTAAGTGCGGGGTGGAGCAGTCTGGCAGCTCGTCGGGCTCATAACCCGAAGGTCGCAGGTTCAAATCCTGCCCCCGCTACCAGTGATGGCCCCGCACGATTCGGGGCTTTTTATTTGGGAAGTCTGAAACCTTAGTTGTGAAGAGGCGAGTTCAGCATGATTTGCGTGTGACGCGAGGGCATTACCCGTTTCTGCTTCGCTTGGAGGACCCCGTATGATGCTCGCTCGCCCCTGTCCCGCCGGGATCTCATCGAGGGATCTAGAGATCCGGCGCAGCATCCGGTGAGTTGTGGTGGATAGATCGCAGCGACAGCGATGGGGTATTGAGCGCGCAGATGTTGCAGATGTTAATGACTTGTGGGGATTCCTGGGGCCCGTTGTCACCGGTTTGGGTTACGAGCTTGTCGGTATTGAACGCATATCTCTACGTGCAGGGAGCCTGCTGCGGATTTACGCCGACAAAGAAAGTGGGATCACGGTAGAGGATTGTGCCCGTATCAGCGAGCAGGTGAGTGGGCTATTGGACGTTGTCGAACCGATTGCGGATCGGTATACGCTGGAGGTCTCCTCGGCTGGTTTGGATAGGCGCTTATTCGTCCGTGAGCACTACGATAAGTATAAAGGGCGCCAAGTGAAGATGCGGTTGCTGCGCACGGTAAGGGGCCGACGCAAGCTGGTGGGTCAGCTTGCCGGATTAGAAGGTGACGATGTCGCCGTGCTTGTCGAGGGAGAGTTATTCCGGGTGCCTTTGGATCTCGTTGAGGTTGCACGCTTGGTCCCGAACACCTTTTTACCTCGATTACAGGGGAAAGGCATATGACGAATAAGGAAATATTAACGGTTGTCGATCTGGTTTCCAACGAAAAAGGGGTAAGTAAAGACCTTATTTTCGAAGCGCTGGAGGCGGCGTTGGCAAGCGCAACGAAAAAGCCCTACCGAGAGGATATCGATGTTCAAGTTGCTATCGATCGGGCGACAGGCGCCTACAAAGCCGTTCGCCGTTGGGAGGTCGTTGACGATGTCGGGCAGCAGGAAGGTGAAGGTTTGGAGTTTCCCGAACGTCAGATGCGGCTATCCGACGCCCAGGCGCTTGTGAGCGGTGTGAAACCTGGCGAGTATGTCGAAGAACCAATGCAAGCCGCTGATTTCGGGCGCATTGCAGCCCAGGCAGCCAAACAGGTCATGGTGCAGAAGGTGAGAGAGGCGGAGCGCGCGCAGATCGTGGCGGCTTACCAAAGCCGCCAAGGGGAGCTCGTGACCGGTGTGGTAAAACGTGTGGAACGGGGCCATGTACTGCTTGATCTAGGGGGAAACGCCGAAGCCATGATCCCACGTGAGGAACTGATTCCTCGGGAGAGCGTGCGCCCCGGTGATCGCTTACGCGGTTATCTGAAAGCAGTGCGTCCAGAAAAACGGGGTCCACAATTGTTTATTAGTCGCACGGCGAAAGAACTGCTGATCGATTTGTTCAAACTCGAGGTGCCTGAAATTGGAGAAGGCCTAATCGAGATCCTGGGCGCAGCCCGGGATCCCGGCTCCCGAGCCAAGATCGCCGTGCGCAGCAAAGACCAACGCATCGATCCGGTGGGAGCATGTGTCGGAGTGCGTGGATCGAGAGTGCAGGCGGTGTCCAATGAGCTCGCCGGTGAAAGGGTGGACATCATCTTATGGGATGAAAACCCCGCCCAGTTTGTGATCAACGCCATGTCGCCCGCGGAGGTGGTGTCGATCACGGTGGACGAAGATGCCCACAGCATGGATATCGCCGTGGTGGAGGAACAACTCTCCCAGGCTATCGGCCGCAGTGGTCAAAACGTCCGTCTGGCGAGTGAGTTAACCGGATGGACCTTGAACGTGATGACCGAAGCTGACGCCCACGATAAGAGCGAAGGCGAGGCCCAAAAGGCGGTAGAGATGTTCATGAACTACCTGGATGTAGACGAAGAGGTAGCGAGCATTTTAGTGCAAGAAGGGTTTTCGAGCATCGAAGAAGTCGCTTATGTACCGGAGAAGGAGATCCTCGATGTAGAGGAATTTGACCAAGCTCTGGTTTCGGAGCTGCGGCGCCGAGCCAAGGATCTGCTACTGACCCAGGCGATCGCGAAAGAAGAAAAACTAAGTGATGCGAAGCCAGGGGAAGACCTTCTGCAAATGGACGGTATGGACCGAGACTTAGCCTATAAGCTCGCAGGCCATGGGATCGTAACCATGGAAGATCTAGCCGCGCAGTCCGTTGATGAGCTTGTTGACATAGCGGAGTTAGACCAAGAGAAAGCGGCCCGCTTAATCATGACAGCACGGGCACCCTGGTTTGAAAATCAGGATGCGCACGAGGGATAACTATGGCCGAAGTAACGGTTAAACAGTTCGCCGAGGTTGTGGGAATATCCTTGGATCTGCTGCTAGCTCAGTTAGGCCAAGCGGGTTTGCCCGACAAGGATCCCTCGGATCTGATAACGGATAACGAAAAAAGCCAGCTCCTTTCCTACCTGCGACAGATCCACGGAAGGGAAGAAGGAACTGAACCGACGCGTATTACCTTGCGCCGCAAAAAGGTTAGCGAAATAAAGCTGCCCGTGGAACGCGGTCGGATACGGCTGCGAGGCGGTATCACGCGGGGCGCTACGGCAAAGACTGTCAGCGTCGAGTTTCGTAAGAAACGTACCTACGTCAAACGCAGCGTGGTCGTGGAAGAAGAGGCGCACCGTGTGGCAGCCGAGCAGGCCGAAAAAGCGCGCCAAGCCGAACTGGAGCGTGAACAGGAAGAAGCGCGGCAGCGTGAGCAACAAGCACTAGAGGAACAGCGCCGAATTCAAGAGGCTAAGGAAGCGCAAGCCCGGGCAAAAGCCGAAGAGTCGGAGCGAGAGGCAAAAGAAGCCCGTCAGACACAAAAGACACAAGCAGTGAAACAAGGTAAACAAAAGCCTACTGTTAAGGCTCAAGACGGAGAGCGAGCAGAACGCTGGTCGCAAGATAAGGAACACGCAGGACGTCGGGAGTTACATGTGGCGACCGGCAAGTCGGGTCGACGCCGCAAGAGGCCGGCCCCGCGACGTGTCGTGGTACCCTTGGCGACCAAACATGGGTTCGAGAGGCCTACGGCTCCTTTCGTTCGAGAAGTTGATCTACCCGCTAGCATCACGGTCGCCGATCTCGCGCAGCGGATGTCCGTCAAAGCGGCGGAAGTGATCAAAGTCATGATGAACTTGGGTTCGATGGTGACCATAAATCAGCTGGTCGACCAGGAGACCGCGCTTGTTGTGGTTGAGGAAATGGGCCACCTGCCGAAACTCGTAAACAAATACGCAGTTGAGGCGGGTTTGGTGGAAATCGGTCCTCTTCAAGCAGAAGAACATCCACGAGCGCCCGTGGTAACGATCATGGGCCATGTCGATCACGGGAAAACATCGCTTTTGGATCACATCCGTAGCACCCGCGTTGCCGCCGGTGAGGCGGGCGGCATCACCCAGCACATCGGCGCCTATCACGTGGGCACCGAAAAGGGGCATATCACATTCTTAGACACGCCCGGCCACGCCGCTTTCACCGCTATGCGCGCACGGGGCGCGAAGGTGACAGATATCGTGGTGCTGGTGGTGGCGGCGGACGATGGGGTGATGCCGCAGACCATCGAAGCGATCCAGCACAGCCAACTGGCCGGGGTGCCGATCATCATCGCAGTGAATAAAATCGACAAGCCAGACGCCGATCCAGAGCGCATCAAGCAAGAACTGTCGCGGCACGAAATCGTACCCGAAGAGTGGGGCGGAGAGACACTATTCATCAGTGTTTCTGCCAAAACCGGCGAAGGGGTCGATAAGTTGCTGGATGCCATCGTCCTGCAAGCCGAAATAATGGAGCTCAAGGCGCCAAGGCAAGGTCCGGCTTTCGGCGTTGTAATCGAGTCAAAACTGGACCGCGCAAGAGGGCCAGCAGCCACCCTATTGGTGCAAGGCGGGACGCTAAGAAAGGGCGACATGTTGCTGACCGGGCAAGAGTTCGGCCGCGTCCGAGCGATGATAGACGAGCACGGACAACAAGTTGAAGAAGCGGGACCGTCTATCCCAGTGGAAGTGGTCGGTTTGTCCAGCATACCCGACGCCGGTGATGAGTTCTTGGTTGTACAGGATGAACGAAAGGCTAGGGAAATAGCGGAATATCGTCAAGGGAAATCCCGTGAGGGCAAGCTAGCAACGCGACAGGCTGCACGCTTAGATAGCCTGTTCTCCCAGATGCAAGCGGGACAGACGGATGTGTTGAACATACTGATAAAAGCCGATGTGCAGGGATCGGCGGGAGCGCTAAACGATGCATTGCGCAAGTTATCGAATGAAGATGTTCAGATCAACGTTGTTGCCAGCGGCGTGGGAGGGATCACGGAATCGGATATCAATCTCGCATTGGCATCCAAGGCCATCGTCATTGGATTTAATGTGAGGGCCGATGGCTCGGCGCGCCGGTTGGTTGAAGACGAAGGGATCGATTTACGTTACTACAGCGTCATTTACGATGTCATTGATGATGTCAAAGCGGCGCTTAGCGGCATGTTGGCGCCGGAGGTCAAGGAGCAGATCGTCGGGGTAGCGGAAGTGCGGGAAGTGTTCCGCTCTTCCAAGTTCGGCGCCATTGCCGGTTGCATTGTCGCAAGCGGCGTTGTGCGTCGGCATAACCCGATCAGGGTATTGCGTGATAGCGTGGTTATCTTCGAGGGAGAACTTGAGTCTTTACGCCGCCATAAAGATGACGTAACGGAGGTCAAGTCTGGAACGGAATGTGGCATCGGGGTCAAGAATTATAATGACGTAAAGCCAGGGGATCAGATCGAGGTGTTCGAACGCGTGAAAGTAGCCCGCACACTCTGACACCACACACATACACCATGCCACATGCATTTCAGCGCAGCAAAAGGGTGGCCGAACAGATCAAGCGGGAGCTGGCCGCTATTGTCCAGCGCCGCGCCGAAGAAGCACAGTGGGGTATATTGACCATTACGGCTGTCGCTCTGTCTCGGGACCTGCGCCATGCCAAAGTCTTTTTCACTGGGCTCAGCACCCAAGCTGTTGTAGCGGATATCGAGTCCGCGCTAAACCAGCAGAGTGGGAACTTGCGCCACTTGTTGGGACAGCAACTCCGGATCAAATTCATACCCGAGCTACAGTTTTTCCATGACGAATCGATCGAACGTGCGACGCGGGTTGACCTGTTGCTCGATGCGATCCGCCGAAGGTCCAGTTAATTGAACGGGAGAGCAAAATCTCGCGGGCGGCCAGTAAACGGTGTTTTGTTGCTCGATAAACCCGTTGGCGTGACATCTAATGAGGCCTTGCAGCAGGTCAAAAAGATCTATCAGGCCCGCAAAGCGGGGCACACGGGAAACCTCGATGCGCCGGCCAGTGGATTGTTGCCGCTTTGTTTCGGGGAAGCGACCAAGGTTTCAACGTTTTTGTTAAACGCCCGAAAGAGCTATCACGCGGTATTTCGGTTAGGGATCACGACCACCACGGGTGATAGTGTGGGTGAGGTGCGAAGACAGCGAAACGTTCCCGCATTCTCCAAGGAAGAAATGGTGCGCGTTTTGGCGCTTTTTACCGGGGTCATCGAGCAAGTGCCACCGATGCATTCGGCAATCAAACATCAAGGGCAACCGCTTTACAAGCTAGCAAGGCAAGGTGTGGTGATCGCGCGCAAAGCGAGAATCGTGGAAATATACGCTTTGGACTTAGTGTCCTGGGACGGCGATCTGCTCGAAGTCATACTGAATTGTTCCAAAGGGACCTACATCCGTGCGCTCGCGGAGGATATCGGGGAAAGGCTCGGTAGCGGCGCCCATGTTCTGCGTCTGCGCCGCTTAGGGGTTGGTCCCTACGGCATCGAAGAGGCGCTAACGCTGGATGAAGTCAAGCGGCTCGGCGATGAAGATCGGGAACGATTGCAAGTCGTGCTGCGCCCGCTGGACAGCGCCCTGCTAAGCAAGCCCGATATTCGCTTGTCCGAGGACGCGGCTTTTTACTTGCGCAATGGGCAGGCGGTCATGGTGCCACATGCCCCTGTCGAAGGACTAGTGCGGCTTTATGGCAGGGGAGACGAATTCTTAGGCGTAGGCCAAGTGTTGGGCGATGGGAGGATTGCGCCCAGGCGTTTGGTGAATCTATGAGGTCAGTGCCGCTCGCATGGCGATTTGTCTTGTGGGCTCGAAAGGCCGCGGGTACAATACGCAACCTCAGGTAACTGTTGGAGTCTTCCAGGATGTCGCTTAGCACCGAACATAAAGGAGAGGTCATAAGTAACTATCGGCGCTCACCGAAGGACACCGGATCCGCCGAAGTTCAGGTCGCATTGCTCTCCGCGCGAATCGACGGGCTTAGCGATCATTTCAAGATCCATAAGTCCGATATTCATTCTCGCCGAGGTCTGCTTAAGCTCGTCAATCAACGACGCAAGCTCTTGGATTATTTGAAGGGCAGAGACCTTGACCGATATCGCGGTCTCATCGCGCGCTTGGGGTTGCGCAAGTAAGCGTGTCGTTTCTCTCCACGCCTTTGTTCAGATCTTCGCATCCTTCCTTGATTTGCTAGGCAGCGCTTAATAAAGATGGCCAAAATAACGAGACGTTTTCAATACGGAAGATGTGCCGTGGTGCTCGAGAGCGGTGAAATCGCGCGGCAAGCCTCGGGCGCTGTGGTGGCAAGCATGGGTGATACCGTGGTTTTGGTCACTGTTGTGGGCAATAAAGGGGTGCAGCCCGACCGCGATTTTTTCCCGTTGACCGTGGACTACATGGAGCGTACGTACGCGGCTGGCAAAATCCCCGGTGGATTTTTTAAGCGTGAAGGCCGGCCGAGCGAGAAGGAAACCTTAACATCACGCCTCATCGATCGCCCCCTGCGACCCCTGTTCCCCAAAGGATTTGCTAACGAAGTGCAGATCCTAGCCACCGTTTTATCACTGGATCCCGCCATCGATCCCGATATACCCGCATTGATCGGCGCTTCGGCTGCTTTAACCGTTTCCGGTCTGCCGTTCGGCGGACCTATCGGCGCGGCGCGGGTGGGCTATATTGATGGCCAGTATGTGTTGAATCCCACCTTTGCCGAAGTCGCGTGTTCGGAGATGGATTTGGTGGTGGCCGGTACCGAATCGTCCGTGCTTATGGTGGAATCGGAAGCGAAAGAGCAGTCGGAAGAAATCATGCTGGGTGCCGTGATGTTCGGCCACGAACAGATGCAGGTTGTGATCCAGAACATTCGCGAGCTTGCGCAGCAGGCGGGCGTTGCTCTTTGGGATTGGAGCCCACCGGCTGAGTACCTGCAACTTACGTCCACCATCAATACGGGGTTCAGAGAAATCATTGGAGAGGCGTATCAGATCACCGATAAGCTGGCACGCCGCGATCGGCTGAAGGGCATTCGGGAGGATATCGTTCGCCAGCTATGCGAGGGGGAGGAATACGAATGCAAACGGCCGCCGGAGCAGGTGCGAAGGGCGATCGAAGGACTGGAATCCAAAGTCGTACGCCAAGCCACTGTCGCTGGTGAAAAACGGATCGATGGTCGATTGCCTGACGAGATCCGGCCCCTAACCATAAAGGTGGGGGTGCTGCCGCGTACCCATGGATCGGCGTTGTTCACTCGCGGTGAAACCCAAGCACTGGTGACAACGGTCCTGGGGACAGAACGTGATGCTCAGATCATCGATGCCATCGAAGGGGAGCGTCGCGACCAGTTCATGCTGCATTACAATTTTCTGCCGTATTGCGTGGGAGAAACGGGGAGGATAGGCGCTCCCAAACGACGAGAGATCGGGCATGGGCGTTTAGCCAAACGTGGCATGATGGCCGTCATGCCGAGTCAGGACGAGTTTCCTTACGTGATTCGGGTGGTGTCTGAGATCACCGAGTCCAACGGCTCGAGCTCTATGGCCTCCGTATGTGGCACAAGCTTGTCCCTTATGGATGCGGGCGTGCCCATACGGGCTGCCGTGGCAGGGATTGCCATGGGACTGATCAAGGAGGGCGAACAGTTCGTAGTCCTGTCTGACATCATGGGCGATGAGGACCATATGGGCGATATGGATTTCAAAGTGGCGGGTACTCATAAGGGCGTTTCCGCCTTGCAGATGGACATCAAAGTGGCTGGTATCACGGAGGAGATAATGCGAACGGCGCTGGAGCAGGCAAAGCGCGGCCGTCTCCGAATATTGGAAGAAATGAATCGCGTGATCGACAGACCACGCGAGGAGATGTCCGAATACGCGCCACGCATTATTACCCTGAAGATCGATCCGGAAAAGATCCGAGACGTTATTGGCAAGGGAGGCAGTACGATCCGAGCCATCACGGAGGCGACGGGAGCGGTCATCGATATCGCCGACGACGGCACCGTGAAAATCGCATCGGTCGATAACGCGGCTGGCCAAGAAGCGCGTCGGCGAGTCGAACAAATTACCGCCGAAGTCGAGGTCGGAAAAGTGTACGAAGGGCGTGTCGTGAAGCTCATGGATTTTGGTGCCTTTGTTAACATCTTGCCTGGTAAGGACGGGTTGGTCCACATATCGCAGATTTCCGACGAGCGGGTACAAAACGTGAGCGACAAGCTGTCCGAGGGCGATTCGATCAGGGTGAAGGTTCTGGAGGTCGACAAACAGGGACGGATCCGATTAAGCATGAAAGCTGTCCAGGATCCCAACTGACGCAGCGTCTTACTGGTAACGGCTAATGAGCTATTTCCCCTGCACAGGGTGAAACCTGTTTAGGTAGGTCGCCCGCGTTTTAACCTCAGGCCGCCTTTTTCGGCAATGATCCGGTGCCAGAAACGAGGGTTCTCTTCGGGTGTCCCCGCAGGCGCAGGACAGCGGAGGGCACGCGGTTTTGGTAAGGACGTGAAGCGAGCATGGCAAGCTCAAGAAAGCGCCCTGCTATGAGTGTGCCCACTGATAAGTGAAGGCCGAAAAAGAAAGCTTTCCAGTAGGCGGCTGCCTGTATTAAGTTTACGGACCACAAATTGCCGGTCAAACACAAGAGCGCAACTACGAGAGCCGCGACGGCTGTGCAATCGAGGGCCGCGCAAAAACGTGACGCGATGCTGGTCAATTTTGGCTTCCTCATAATTAAACGTTGCTTTCGGAGCAACTTTCGTACCACCCAAAGCAGCTCTACTGAGAAGTACGTTAATTCCAATAGCTAGGTGCTGCTTGTGGAAGCGGCAATGCCGTTCGGTGTCACCTTGCCGCGACTTCGCGTCAAATTGACGCGTGTTGGTTTTGTGCGCTGACGTGGATGCAGCGGCTTTCGGTCACGATAAGGTCCATTGGGACATCGCTTTGGTCGGTCGGGAGCGATATCAATAGCTGCGACTCGAACGACAATCCAATCTTGACATTCGCTCCGTGTGTGGAGAACCAACGGTCGTAGTAACCGGCGCCAAAGCCTAAGCGCGCTCCCGCGGTCGAAAACGCAAGGCCTGGGGTCAAGGCCACATCGACAGGGGCGAAGTATTCTTTAGAATCTGAAGGGTAGAGGATCCCGAGAGGACCTCTGAGCAATTTGTCCCATCCCAGGAACCTGCACGCGGCCATTTGGGTGCTGTCGATGACTCTCGGCACCAACACGATTTTGCCCTCGGCGCACAACCGGTCCACGATGGCAGGTGTCGCTACTTCGTCGTTGTGGGATAGATAAATGAAAACGACGGTTGCACGTCCAAGTTTCGGGAGCTTAAACAAATGCTCGGCGATGCGGTGCGAAAAAAGGGCGCGCTGGTCTGCGGAAAGCGCTTGCCGACGCTGCTTCATTTCGCTGCGCAGTCTGGATTTTTCTCGTGCAAGCGGGCATGCCATAAGGAACGCATCTATTTTCGGCTTGTTTCTTGTCGTCTTAACGGGTTTCGGCTTAGAATCTACCTTCTTTTGGGACCAAGCCATTATGGTAAAGATTCGTTTATCCCGGGCGGGAGCTAAAAAACGCCCTTTCTATCATATCGTGGTGGCGGATAGCCGCTGCAAACGGGACGGGCGGCGTATTGAGCGGGTGGGCTTTTTTAACCCCATCGCCACCGGGGCAGTAACGGTGTTTAGCGTCGATAAGGAACGCTTGCAATACTGGTTAGCAAACGGGGCGAAGCCTACCGAGCGAGTGGCATCGCTGATAAAGCATCACGCATCCTTGTAATGCCGGTTTGTGAAATTCGGCATTCGCAAAACACAGAGGAAGGGCAGAACGAGCCCATTGTCGTAGGGCGCGTGTGTGGCGTTTACGGTGTCAAGGGGTGGCTAAGAGTCTATTCCTACACTCAGCCAAAGACCAATATTCTGCGTTATTCGCCCTGGTATCTCGAGGGGAATAGTGGCTGGCTTGAACGAGCCTTGGTCGATGGTAGAACTCACCGGGACGCAGTGGTCGCGCTACTGGAGGGATATGAGGACCGGGCGCAGGCGCGGGGATCGATCGGTCAAGAGATCGCGGTATACCGTTCTCAGCTGCCCGAGCTGGGTTTGGATGAGTATTATTGGGCCGATTTGATCGGGATGCGGGTGGTAAACAGGGAAGGAGCCGATCTAGGAGCGGTGACCGGATTGGTTGAGACAGGCGCGCATGATGTTTTGGTGGTGCAGGGAGAGCGGGAGCGTTTAATTCCGTTTATTTCGCGCATATACGTATATGGTGTTGATCCGGTGCTGCGGTGCATAGCGGTGGAGTGGAATCCCGAAGCATAAATGCACCAGCTGACGTTGTTTGCTGATGCGGATCGCCGTCGTAACTTTGTTTCCCGAGATGTTGGTTGCCATAACCGAGTATGGCATCACCGGGCGCTGTATCAAAAAAGGTTTATTGCAGGTTACAGGAGTTAACCCAAGGGACTTCGCAAAGGATCCTCGCGCTACCGTCGATGACCGGCCCTACGGTGGAGGGCCAGGTATGGTAATGATGGTAGGGCCCTTGCGCAAGGCGATTCAGGCGGCTGTACGTATCCTCGGGGATCTAAGCAGGGTGATCTATTTATCTCCCCAGGGTAGACCGCTTGACCAGCGAGGGGTTAGGGAGTTGGCGAGTGAGGGAAGCTTAGTCATGGTGACTGGGCGTTACGAAGGGGCCGACGAGCGTGTGATCCATACCGATGTGGATGAAGAATGGTCTATTGGCGATTATGTCTTAAGTGGGGGTGAGCTGGCGGCAATGGTTGTAATTGACGCGGTAGCCCGCGTTTTGCCGGGTGCATTAGGGCATGAAGGTTCAGCCCAGGGGGATTCGTTCTCTCTGGGTTTGTTGGATCATCCGCATTACACGCGTCCGGAGGTGATTGATGGCCAGCGGGTTCCAGAAGTGTTGTTGAGTGGTAACCACGAGGCAATAAAGCGCTGGCGCAGGAAACAAGCCTTGGGTCGCACCTGGTTAAAGCGACCCGATCTGATCCGAGTGTCGGATTTGGATAGAGAGCAATGCGCCCTTTTGGATGAGTTTATCCAAGAGCATTTTGACGGGCTAGCGCATGGGCAAGCACTTTATCGTTAGTATGGGTTGATCATGACAAACATCATTGAACAGATCGAGGCGGAGCAAAAGCAGCGCGAGCTCCCCGATTTCGCTCCGGGAGACACCGTGGTGGTGCAAGTCAAGGTAAAGGAAGGTAATCGCGAGCGCTTACAAGCTTTTGAAGGGATCGTTATCGCAAAACGAAATCGAGGGCTAAACTCCTCCTTCACGGTGCGAAAAATCTCCCACGGCACGGGCGTTGAGCGGGTGTTTCAGACCTTTAGCCCTCTGGTACATGAGCTCATCGTTAAGCGACGGGGAGACGTGAGGAGGGCCAAGCTGTACTACATGCGCGGGCTGCGGGGTAAGGCCGCTCGCATCAAGGAAAAAATAAGGCGCTAAGCACAGCGCCTGCGCCAATTGCGCGTCCTTCCCTGGAGCGCGGGATCACTGGTTATTCGCCCGTGGGTACACCCAATAGTAGTAGTCCGCCTGGGATCTCTCGTGACCTAGCGTTCATCGAATCTTACTTGGACCACCTGTGGATCGAACGAGGTTTGGCCGACCAAACGCTCGCTTCCTACCGTTCGGATCTGCAGGGACTATGCCGGTGGCTCACTGCCCACGGTTGGACCTTGCTAGAGCCAGGCAGCGACGAGTTGCTGCGTTTCCTCAGAAGTTACACCCATGCGTCCGCGAGAACCACGGCCAGGCGTTTATCGAGTGTACGGGGATTGTACCGTTATCTGGTCCGGGAACGGTTGCTGAACGAAGACCCAAGCGCCCAGCTCGAATCGCCGCGCGTGGCGCGCTTTGCCGAGGCATTTGACGGAGTCCGAGGTTGAGAGCTTGTTACATGCTCCCGATGTTGCAGAGACATCTGGGCTGCGCGATCGCACGATGCTGGAGGTCCTTTATGCTACCGGATTGAGGGTGTCGGAACTCGTCGCATTGACCACGTTGCGAGTTAATCTGCGGCAGGGCGTGGTAAGAGTCACGGGAAAAGGTGGTAAAGAACGCCTAGTTCCGATGGGCGAAGAGGCGATAGCCTGGGTGGCGCGTTACTCGCGGGAAGCGAGGCCTTTGTTAGTGCGACGGATTAACACCGGTATCCTCTTTCCGTCTCGTCGAGGCGGAGCTATGACTCGACACGCCTTCTGGCATTTGATCAGGCGTTACGCTCGTAAGGCGGGCATAGGCAAGGCGATTTCACCACATACCCTGCGCCATGCGTTTGCCACTCATCTTTTGGACCACGGTGCGGACCTTCGAGTGGTACAGTTATTACTCGGCCATCGCGATATTTCCACGACCCAAATCTACACCCACATTGCCCGGGCGCGACTAAAAGAGTTGCACGCCACCCATCACCCCAGAGGGTGATCTCCTTAGGCGATGGCGCCGCGGTGGGTGGCTTTTCTCACCGACAGGCGTTCGATGATTGAGTTCAAAAACTTCTTGTAGAATCGGAGTTGGCAATTCAAGGAGGCGCGGGCGATCATCGGCGCATGCACCTTCATGATGGTGACATCGCGGCCGGCGATCATCG